>Ga0315320_10001350_pt1 | contig 20294 bp, 21 predicted proteins | sample M140m21515metaG_FD_203458 | JGI IMG/M metagenome (GOLD analysis project Ga0315320, IMG submission 203458) | Ammonia-oxidizing marine archaeal communities from Monterey Bay, California, United States - M1 40m 21515 | ecosystem: Environmental > Aquatic > Marine > Coastal | place: USA: California... | reverse complement strand
AGTTAAGCCTGCTTGCGCTGATGGTACTGTCCTTTTGAGGATGGGAGAGTAAGTAGATGCCGATCTTAAACCCCTGACTACTTTGTAGTTGGGGGTTTTTTTATGCCTGAATTTTTAAATATTATTAGAGTTTAATGCGAAAAGGAAAGAGATAAAAGATATTCTAAAAAATCAAAGCGTAATGATTTAAAATCTTTTCTTTTTCCAACTTCCAATATTTGTCGATAAACCCAAATAATGGTTCTGTCCTGCTTTTGAAACTACCAATACTCCATAGTCGAGATGGATTTTCTTAAGCTGTAATCCAAGTCCAAATGAGAACCCTGATAAACCTGGTCTGTCCAATAATTTCATTTGCTCTCTTCTTAAATAATCAAAACCAACTCTAAAGTGCAGGTTTTCAGAACTAAGCAATTCAAGCCCATAGGCAAAGTGACTTGCCAATGTTTTGCCAAAACCTGGTCGTTCAACTGCTATCGTGTCTCCTGTTAGTCCATCGACAGTTGGCTGTACATTTGGGTCTTCATACAGCACTTTCCAATGGTTCAGATGTTTTCCGATCACAGAAATCCTGAATGGTGCATGCTTGAGTTTAAAGCTTGCACCTGCTTGTACCTCAACGGGGAGGGGCATCCTCTCTGCATTGGCATATGAGAATATTTGATAGCCAATATTTTTAACTACAAAAGAGGCTGAGAAGTCTTTCATTGGGTGTTTGTAATTGGCGCCAAAGATACCTGTGATACCAAACGATGAATAGGCTTCCAGGTGTGATCCTATAATATGTAAGCCGAATCCAATATTTATTACTTTGCCGAGTGATGTTCCATAATTCACACCAATGGTATAGTCAATTGCAGAAAACTTGTTGGTTTCATTCCCAAGCTCATCGGTACCTTGGAATCCACCGTAATTTTGAAATTGAATAACTGGTGAAATCACGCCATATTTCGATTTTAATCCAAAAGCGACCAAGCCCAATTGCCCACCTGCGGGTGTTAATGCTTGATCAATTTGAAGTTCGTTAATGTTTTTTTTTATTAGCAGGGAAGGATTTGCGGTAGTTAACCCTAAGTCTCCATCACTAACTGTTATTAGATTATTTCCGATTCCGGCTGATCTTGCCGAATAGATAGAATTTAAGAAAGGGAAGCTGTTTAGTCCGAAGTAATGATTTTGAGCCGTAACACCAGGTGCTAAAAGATAAAAACAAAACAAGAGGATTAGTGCGCGCATATTAAGGGTAACGTCTACGTATAAAAATAATTGCTTTCGTTTACATAAACGCTTAATTAGTGTTATATTTTTATATTATTAACGTTAGAAAAGAAAACAAAAGTCATGAACAATCCTAGATTCGATTCAATTTTACTTTTAGGGAACCACGGAAACCTTTTTAAAGGTCAATTAGATAATAACACAGAACTTTCTGTTTGTACTTTGGTTTTTAAAAAGAGGCAGGCTTTTGTTGAGAATGATCCACATCAATTGCTTTTAAACGGCGTTTCTATTGATTACAATGGTAAATACGTTTTAGATGAGCTAGCCTTTGCTTTGTCTGTAATATTAAATCATAACAAATCACTCCAAAATATTTTAATTGTTGGCGATCCTTCAGAGCTCCTTTATCAAGCATTTGTATATGCAAAAACGAATCAAAATCCTAACATGATTAAGGAAGAGGTTCAGTTCTTAAATCCCACTGTTTCAGACGCCTTTATTTTTATCTATCCGCTAGGAATGGTAGCAAAGGACATTCGGAAAGAAATTTCTCAGGTTATATATGTGCTTAAAAAATTTAAAAAGAATACTTTTTTAATTCGCACAAAGGAGTCTGATGAAGCGTCCGTTTTACAAAAAATGTTAAACGCACTTTCCTACGTAGACGAAGTTTCTACATTTAACGTTAAAGGAGTAGAGCAATTGATCTCGAATCAAGCACATTATTCGACATAGCAAATGAATCAAAGGAAACACCATACTGTATTTAATGAACTTTTAAATCGGTATGACTCTTTGTTTCTTAGTGTAATCCGAAAACATTTTAAAAGCAAGGAAGAGGCACAAGATGTATATCAGGACTTTCTTATCCACTTACTTATTCTTGTGGAATCTCATTATGAAACTTCTATAGATCTCATCCATACGGCTAGCTGGCTCAAAGCAGTAGTGTCAAATTTTTGCATATCAGCTTTGCGACAAAAAAATGCTAAAAGACGAATAAATATTGACCGAGAAGGATTTTCATCTCGTCATATTGAAAACTATGCAATAGCCGTTGAAAAATCACCATTTGATGTTGAGTATAAACTAGGGGTTCAGACTTTGGATGAAGAGGAAGTTATGAATCACTTACTTGGATTGCTCCCAAAGCGTGACGCATTGATTCTAAAAATGAAGTATTTCTATGGGAAGTCATCTCAAGTTATAGGAAAAAAACTTCATATCAATCATGTCGACGTAAAGATATCACGGTTGAAAGAAAGGTTGATTAAACTCTCAGGAATAAACCATTTAGGTGGTATAGAGGACTACTTTATAAATAAGTTTTAGAAGTCGAGATGTCGTTCTTTTTTCTCAGGATAAATATCATTGATCGTTACGAGTATAGCTGTTTCTTCTACATTTCCAAAATCCGAATTAACTGCAGTTCCAAACGTTTTCATACTTGGAGAAAGATTCATGTAAATATTAATCAGCGGAGGGATAAATTCGCCTTTTTCTCTTACAAAGGAATTTAAAACTTTGTAGGCATCGGAAAAACTTAAGTTTTTGAACTGGGCTAAGTAGTCATTTTGTTTTTCGCTAAAATTTAAAGGATTGTGTGGCTGTAATAGAAGCGCTTTATCTGGAAAGAAATAATTCATAAATGTCAGCAAGTAATTTCTTGCTTCTTTATTGTAATTCGGATACATCGTAACCTTCCCAAAGAAATACTTTATTTCAGGATTGAATTTTATAATTGCTCCCAGTCCGTCCCATATATTATCCAAGGCAAATAGACCTTTTCTAGGATTTACAGATGGTTGATAACCAGGCTGTACCCAGCTTCTACCTAATTCAATAGTATAAGGAAGATAGTCCGCTATAAACCTTCGAGTGAAGCTGAAGTAATGGGTGGTTGACAAAAGTATATTTTGTAAATCAGCGATTGCATTTAAACATTTTATATAACGATATCCACCGATAATTTCTTTGTCTTCTGGAGACCAAACTATTAATTGTTGGTAGCATATTTTATCTAGATCATAATGGTCTAAATCAATAGCATTTCCAGTTCCACCGCCTGATGCTCGAAAAGTCAGCTCTCTTAAGCGACCTATTTCTTTTAATGTATTCGGTGCATTGTGTTGGTTAACAGTGTATATCTCATTCCCGCCTTTTCGTGTATTTCGAATAAATGTTTTTTCATTTAATTCTGATTCTAGTAATGCTCTAGAAATTGGTTCTATCATCTCCATTAGAGTTTAGCTTTGATTGCGTATACTTCTTTTTTATATTCTTGTGCCGCCTGCATTTCATTCATTTCATTTTTAAATGATTCTCCTTCTAACGGATCACCGACATGAAAATGCATGGTTTTATTTTTCTGTTTAAACATTTCGTTTGAAAGGTAAAGCATTTCAATATTTGCTTTTATTCCCAATGTAGTTCTTAACCTATGTAATCGATAAAAAAACTTAGAAAGTTTACCGTCGATGTAGATTGGAACCACCTTTCTCTTCATAGATCTAGCGTAGGTTACAAATGTTTTTTTCCATTGCAAATCGGTGATTTTTCCGTTAACCTTTCTACTTACGAGTCCGGCAGGGAATATGCATATGGCATGTTCAGAGGCAAAGGCATCATTAATTTGTTTCCGAACGGAGATTTTATTTTTCCCATGTTTATTGACACCTACAAATAAATCAGCAAGGTTATCTAAATTCATGAGAATATCATTTACAATAAACTTAATATCCTTTCTATGAGCGCCAATTGCCGAAATGAATGCAATACCATCCATTCCACCGAGAGGGTGGTTCATGGTAAGAATTACAGGTCCAGATTTAGGTATTTTTTCAATTCCATGTACTTTGACTTCGATATTAAAATATTTCATTACTGCGTCGCAGAAATCTTGATTTTTCTTTTCATGATGCACTTCTAGGAATTCATTAATCTCTTTTTCGTGAAGAATGCGTTTAAGATGGCTTAAAATGAAACCTGGTAAAAGTCTTAGAAGTCTCGGGTTTTTACTTTCGATGAGCGTTTCAATATCTATAAATTTCTTTCCTGACACAATGCGAATTTATTTTATTTGGAGGTACGCGATACATTATATCGTTCAATACTTTCACCAATGGAATGTTAGTATTAGTATTTAAAAGGTATTTGTAACCCGTCATAAGCTGCGAAAACGCCATCAGGAAGTTCTTTACTTATGTTTTCATGGGTGTCAAACAAATGCGAAATATGCGTTAGATAAGCCTTTTCAGGGCTTATTTCTTTAATAAATGCTAGGGCTTCATCAAGGTTGAAGTGGGAGAGGTGTGGCTTTCTTCGTAATGCATTAATGATCAGTATTTTCGTTCCTTTTATCTTTTTACGCTCTTTTTTAGAGATTGTTTTTGCATCGGTAATATAGGTGAAGTTGCCTATTCTGAAACCGAGTACAGGAAGTTTGTAATGCAAGACTTCAATTGGTGTAAGTAATGTGTTGTTACTTATTTCAAAAGACTCACTTTTAATGGTTTCTAAGTTTATTTTTGGTATACCTGGATACGTTTTTGATGCAAAAATATAATGGTATTCTCTGTGAAGAGCAGCTTGTACCTGAGCATTTGCATAGACATCCATATTTCTTTTTTCCTTATAGTTGAAAGCCCTAACGTCGTCAAGTCCAGAAATATGGTCTTTATGCTCATGGGTGAAAATTACAGATTTCAGGGTTTTTACTTTTTCGCGTAACATTTGTTGTCTAAAGTCTGGACCAGCGTCTATGACGTGATTCTCACCCCCAAGGCTCAACATTATAGATGAACGACCTCTATTATCTTTAGGGTCTTTTGAAGTGCAAACTTCACATTCACATGCGATAACGGGTACTCCTTGGGATGTGCCTGTGCCCAAAACTGTACAGAAGCCTTTTCTATTCATCTATAGATCAATTCTTTTAAATGTTTTTTTCTTTCTAAGATATCCATTAATAATAGATTTGGTGTCTCGGTCCTCTTTTAAGGATTGAATGTGCTCGAGCCATAAACTTTTATCCTGTTTAAAAACAGGATAAGGTAAATAGCCATAGCCTTTAAATGTGCCATTCTCCATTAAAACAATACTTTTTTCATTTCGATTTCTTCCTTTTTCAATAATTACAAAGGAGGAAAAGTCGAAGACTAAACTTTCAATAAATTTTTGAATACGATTGTTGTATTCCATATTTTTTTCCTCTCCAACACATGCGCCTTTACAAGCTTTTAATTCGTATTGAAAGCAACTAGAAGTACTGTCATAAAGTCCACAAAGCTTTTGACACAAAGAATGTTTTGCTATTAAATTCATTAAAAAATCTGTCCCTTCTTTTCTGCTTGTGAAATGCAGAAGGGGTTCATTTTCGGATTTTTTAATTGATATTATTTTTAGTTCTAAATATCCGTCCTCATTTAAGGTATCATACAGGCCATAAGGAAACCTGCTTTTTCTCAGCTTTCTATTGAATTTGGGTTGGTGTTTTTTAATAAGCTCCGATTCGAAGAGGAGCGCTATTAATTCCGATCCTGTTAGTGTATGTTCTACGCGTGCAATTTCGTCTACCATCCGAATGGCTTTGCTCGAACTTTTATTCCTGAGATGCTGAATCACTCTGTTCTTGACTGAAATACTTTTACCAATGTATATGATCTGATTGAATTCATTGTAGAAAAAATAGACGCCAACCTTTGAGGGGAGTTCATCAATTGTATCGATGTCCAAGTTCGGATGAATATTCTTTGGGTTTAATTCTTCTTTAATATAGGTTTCAAGCGTCGTTTGATTTTTTTTATAGAGGATTTCGAATAGTTTCGTTGTGGCCAAGGCATCACCGCTGGCTCTGTGTCTGTTTTTGATTTGTATTCCAATCGCTCTACTTAATTTCCCGAGGCTGTATGACGCATGATTAGGTATTATTTTTCTTGAGGCTTCCACAGTACATAGATGTGGTTTTCTGAAATCGTAACCTAGATGTTTGAATTCGGCACGAATCATTCCGTAATCAAAAGAAACATTGTGAGCCACGAAAATACAACCCTCAAAGAACTCAATCACTTTTTTAGCGATTTCAAAAAACTTTGGAGCGCCTTCTACATGTTTATTTGTAATACCCGTTAACCTAACTATGAATTCAGGGATAAGCATTTCAGGATCAACAAGGGCACTAAATTCATCGATGATTTCAGTTCCATTGTATTTGTACATGGCAATCTCTGTGATCTTGGAGTTTTTTGGACTTCCCCCAGTAGTCTCAACATCAACAATAACAAAATTCATTGATTTAAAGGTATTAAATTCAATGGAGAAGGGCTATTCATTATCACGGATTAATTTGTGATTCATAGCAGGAAATCCAGTCCTTACAATTCATTTTACGCACAAGCTCGGTTATAAGCTCAAAAGGAATTTCTTCTGGTTTTTTAAATCGAATACATGATTTGCCCATGTCAAGCTTTCGTTTGTTATGCTTCGGGTATTCTTGAACAAACCAATCCATAAGTAGTGGTTTCGCATATAATCCCATATGGTAAAGTGCAATAAAGTTTTTTTGATTCGCAATATTAATGAAGGGTAATGGTGTATCTTTTTTTACGTGATACCCATTAGGGTATAAGGATAGGGGGACGACAAATCCAATCATTCCATATGTATAACGCAGCTCAAATCCTTGAGGGATATTTGTTTGAATAACATCTAATAGTTTTAGGAATGATGACTTACGATTGTTCGGTAAAGCAGAGATATATGCTTCGATTTGTTCCATTTAAAATATCATTGAAGTAAAGCACGATTTTATTCTCATCATATAGTCCCAGGATATACCAATAAGGCCTCTTTTAAAACTTGAACCGCGTTCAATAAGCTGTCCTTTTTCAATACATATGCTATGCGTGCCTCTTGTAATCCAAGTCCTTTGCTAGAATAAAATCCATTTGCTGGAGCCATCATTACAGTTTGGCCTTTAAATTCAAAATCTTCAAGGAGCCATTGACAAAACTTTTCGGCATTATCTACAGGGAATTTTGCAACACAATAAAATGCGCCTTTTGGCATGGGGCAAAACACTCCCGGGATACTATTTAAACCATCAACCATAATATTTCTTCGTTCTAAATACTCTGCTTGAACATCATCGAAATAAGATTGAGGTGTATCCAATGCGGCTTCAGCTGCAATTTGATCCACAGTTGGGGGAGATAGTCGCGCTTGCCCAAATTTAAGGGCAGCTGCCATAACGGCCTTGTTTTTTGAGACAAGTGCACCAATTCTAGCGCCGCACATAGAATATCTTTTGGATACCGAATCAATCATTAACACATTTTGTTCAATTCCTTCTAGTTCCATTACTGATGTGGGTTTGGTACCATCGTAACAAAATTCCCGGTAAACTTCATCTGCAAATAGAAATAAATCGTGTTTTTTCACAATGTCTCTAAGTTTCATGAGCTCCTCCTCTGAATATACATATCCAGTAGGGTTGCCAGGATTGCAGATTACAATTGCTTTTGTCTTCGAGGTGATCCTTTGTTCAATTTCGGTAATTGGAGGTAATGCAAACCCTTCATCAATAGAGGATGAAACGGGTACAACATTCAATCCGGCACTGGTTGCAAACCCGTTATAATTCGCATAAAATGGTTCAGGAATAATCACCTCATCATTTGGGTCGCAAGCTGTCATAAGTCCAAAAAGAAGTGCCTCTGAGCCTCCTGTTGTTATGAGGATATCTTCTCCAGTTACTTTAGTATTATTTTTTTGATAGTACGCAGCAAGCTTGTTGCGGTAACTTTCGAAACCTGCAGAATGACTGTATTCAATAACCTTTAGATCAATGTTTTTAATAGCTTGTAATGCGGCTGTTGGAGATGCGATATCGGGCTGTCCAATATTTAAATGATAAACAGTTCTTCCTTTACTTTTAGCTGCCTCTGCGTAAGGCACCAATTTGCGTATTGGAGACTCTGGCATTATTGTAGCTTTTTGAGAAATTTTAGGCATTGTAATGTTTTTTACAAATTTAGTCAATCTATTTTTTTGTCTTGATGATTCAAGGCTTCAATTCTATTATTTTTTCTTTTATATAAGGCAAATCCTCCAAGCTCTTTAATCAATTCAATTTTGGGGTAGAGTTTTAAGATTTCTGCTTTTTTGTAGGCCTTAGATGTAAAGTAAACGGGAAGTCTTAAATCGTTTTGATTTGCAAGGAAGAATTCCTCTAGAAGCGTTCCATCGTCTTTTACAAAGGATGTATTTTGTCTACCGAAATAAAGTGGAACAAAGGATTTGAAACCAACGGGATGAATTATGACATTATGATCCTTAAAATCTTTGCACAATGCGACGTGTCCGCCTTGAGAATATAACCCGACTCTTTTTATCATAAATGAAGTACTGATTATGCTAATGGCAATTGTCAAGAATGCAACGATTACTGTAATGCGATTCTGATTCTTTTTATAAAAATAAATCAGTACGGTGAACGCAGCTAATACCACTATGGTTGGTAAATAAAATAATAGACTAGGGGGGAGGCCTTGTTTTATGGTGTCTATTGTGAATTCATCAATACCTTTAATACTCAATAGCGACAAGGGGTGATTTAAGGTCCATGCAAAACAAAATAGGGTAAGACCATAAATACAGAGGCTTATAAGTAAGATTCGTGCACTTAATTTAAGGCTTTGTTCCCCCTCCTTTATTTTAGGCAGGAGGTAACCGGTTGCGAGATAAGTTATTGGAAAATAGCATAACGAAGAGTAATGAATTATTTTCGTTTGGACAATTGAAAATAATGCAATTGTGAATACCAATGTTAACATCATTAAGAATTGAAAACTTTCTTTGTTTTTAAAAGATAATTTTCGCAATGCAAAGAAACTTGCTGGGAAACAGCCTATAACAAGAACGACGAAGTGATAATAAAATGGTCCTCCATGACCAGCGTCTTCATTTTGAAATAAACGGACTTGATAAGCAAGAAAGTCATAGATTATAATTTCTTTTCCTTGGAAGACTAACATTAAGAACCAAAATCCTCCCGCGCTTATTAGGCTAAATACAAAGGCAAACAAACCTCTAATATTTAAAGAAAATATTTTTCTATTAAATAAAATGAAAAGGAATGCAGGTGCAAAAAACAAGAGTAGGCCAACAGGACCTTTCGTCAGCATTGAGAGGCCTATGAGGCATCCAGACAAGGCGTAGTTTAATATTGTATTTGTAGTAAAGGCTTGATAGCCAAAATAAATCCCCGAAAAAATAAAAAGATTAAACCATGGGTCAATAATACCAGAATGAAAATAAATATTTGGAAGAAAAGAACCGCAATAAGTTAAGGCCCAAAGTAAACCGAAATTTCGTTCCTTAATTTTATTTCCGGCGTAAATTAAAAATGAAAAAGTGAAAAAAGCAGCAATAACATTCGGGAATCGGGCCGCAAAATTAGAGACGCCAAATATTTTCATTGAGCAGGCTTGCATCCAAATAAAAAGAGGTGGTTTCTCCCAAAAGGGAATATAATCCATCAGCACTTGACTGTAATCTCCTCGAACAAGCATTTCTCTTGCGCATTCTGCAAAATTAACTTCATCCCAATCAAACAAATCTACCATTCCGAGAAAAGGAAGGAAAAGTGTCATTGTAATGAAAAAAACGAATATGTAGATTTTTGCGTTCTGCATTAGCGAATGTGCAGCGGTTTATCGAGGTTATTGATTTTGTTTTGGAGAAGCAAACACGTGTAATATCCTACTAAAGTTCCAATCAATGAACCAGCAATTACATCCTGAAGATAATGCTGACATAGATAGACGCGTGTAAATCCAATTAAAATCGCAAATACGGCGAGAATAATTTGCCAAGTTATTTTATTTCGATACGAATAAGCAATGACGGTACAAATTGCGAAAATACTGGCTGAATGCCCTGAAGGAAAAGAATTTGCTGTATGATAATTAAAGTCGTGTATGATTCGGAAGTCGGGATCATTACTGAGTAAATGAAAAGGGCGTTTCATATTACTAAAAACGACTCTCTTAAGCAATTGAACGATTCCTGCACTCATGAGAAAGGAGATCACCAATAACACGGCAGTTTTTATTCGGATAAAAAGAAATGTAATAAGTGCTGTAATTGCAAACACGCCATCTCCGGCATGGGTAAGAATCTTACTTATTGAATCTAATAGTGGAGTTCCATTTCGATTAATCATTTTTTGAAACTCGAGTTTATCTTGCGTAAATAGAATGAATGCTCCAAAAAACCAAGAAAGTCGAACTATATTTAAATAGATGAAATTCACGTAATTATTTTAAGTGCAAATGTAAGCACATCAATTCTCTTTTATCATGAAAGTGAATAAAATTGCATCGTAAGAAAAATGAGCACTTATGCAAAATAATAAGCCAAAGGGTTCTAATCCATAAGATATGAGAAATATAAAAGGTAAAACAATTAGGCCGTAGACAGAGAACCTAAGATTCAACGGGTTTAAGTAGCCGTGAAGCCCAACAAATAAAATCGAGGTAACGAATGGTCCAAGTACCGGCTGAACACCACCTCGAAACAGCAACTCCTCCCCAATACCTGCGCAAAGTGAAAGAAATATCCCATGGCTTACTTTGAGTTTCATTTGTTGAACCAAATGATCAATTCTGTTGGGTAGCTTTTCAAAAAAAGGGGCTTTCATAAAAAGATACGAGATGAACCCATAAACAACGCCTAACTCTAAACCCAATACAAGGTTTATAATTGAGTAGGATTGAACATCAATAAACTCCAAAAATGAGGAGTTTTTTGTGAAATAAACGATTAAATAGCCGGGAATTGGAAACAATAATAATGTAATCCAACCAAAGCATAGCATTTGTTTTTTCATAATAGCTCTAATTCCGCTTAAATATTTGGTAGAGTTCTTTTTTCGTTCTAAATTAGTATTCAATTAAAAAAAATGCCTATAGCCTAAATTTACTTTTAATAGTTGTAATTCAACGCAAAACGTAAGTAATGGTTCTCTCAAATATAGGCGATAGTGATTTAATCGTATTATACATTAATGGCAATGAACAAGCATTTGAAATGCTTCTCATGCGTCACAAAGACCGCATTTTTCGATATATCTTATCAAAATTAAAAGACAGTGATTTGGCAAATGATGTCTTTCAGGACACCTTTGTAAAAGTTGTAAATACTATTCGTTTGGGTAACTATAACGAGGAAGGTAAATTCTTACCCTGGGCAATGCGTATCGCGCACAACCTTGTTATTGATCACTTCAGAAGGCAGAATAAAATGAGAACGATATCTGAATCTAGTTCATTTGATCCTTCGTATTCTATTTTTCATAAAATAAATTCTGGTGAAAAAAATTACATTGAGCAAACAACTCAAGATGAGTTGGAACAGCAAATGGTAAAACTCATAGATTTTTTACCGGAAGTTCAAAAAGAGATTATTAAACTCCGAATATTTAACGATATGTCCTTTAAAGAGATCGCAGAGAGAAAAGAAATCAGTATTAATACTGCTTTGGGACGTATGCGATATGCATTGATTAACATGCGGAAAATGATTGATAAGCATAATCTTGTTATTGATTTTTAAAGTTCGCTTATTTACGTTTTATCTACCTATTTAATAAGATTCTTATACCTATCTTTGAGTTTTAATATTAGTATATGTTCGAGAATTTAACAGATAAGTTCGATAGAGCCTTTAAAGTCCTCAAAGGACAGGGGCAAATCACAGAAATTAACGTTGCGGAATCTTTAAAAGAGGTTCGAAGAGCGCTTCTTGATGCTGATGTCAACTTCAAATCGGCAAAAAACTTTACAAACAGCATAAAGTTAAAAGCACTTGGGAGAGATGTTCTAACGTCAGTCTCACCGGGACAGTTGATGATTAAAATATGTCACGAGGAACTCATACGTTTAATGGGTGGCAATGAGGTCCCAATAGATATCAAGGGAAGCCCGTCTGTCATCTTAATGTCAGGTCTTCAAGGATCAGGTAAAACAACATTTACAGGTAAACTTGGAAATTACCTCAAAAATAAAAAGAGTAAAAAAGTACTTTTAGTGGCTTGTGATGTTTATCGTCCAGCGGCTATAGATCAATTGCACGTTCTGGGGGATCAGCTTAATATTGAGGTTTTTTCTAATAAAGAAGAAAAAAATCCAGTTCAAATAGCAAAAGCAGCTATTCAAAAAGCGAAATCAGAGGCGTTCAATGTTGTTATTGTTGACACAGCAGGTCGTTTAGCTGTTGATGAGGTGATGATGAATGAAATTGAATTGCTGAAAAATTCAATAAATCCATCAGAAACGCTATTCGTCGTTGATTCAATGACTGGACAGGACGCAGTAAATACGGCAAAAACTTTTAATGAGCGCATCAACTTCGATGGTGTTGTGCTTACGAAGCTAGATGGTGATACACGCGGTGGAGCTGCACTTTCAATAAAAGAAATCGTAAATAAACCAATTAAATTTGTTGGAGTAGGTGAAAAGATGGATGCACTTGACGTCTTTTATCCATCGAGGATGGCTGATCGTATTCTCGGAATGGGAGATGTTGTTTCTTTAGTTGAGAAGGCACAAGAGCAATTTGACGAAAAAGAAGCAAAATTGCTTCAAAAGAAAATTTTAAAAAATCAATTTGATTTTAATGATTTCTTATCTCAACTTCAGCAAATAAAGAAAATGGGTAATGTCAAGGATTTAATGGGAATGATACCTGGAATGGGTAAAGCCATGAAAAATACTGATATTCCTGATGATGCTTTTAAAGGGATCGAAGCAATGATTCATTCAATGACGCCTAAAGAGCGTTCTAACCCTAGCCTTCTAAATAGTTCCAGGCGTTCAAGGATTGCACGGGGTAGTGGTACAACAGTCCAAGAAGTGAATAAGCTCATTAAGCAATTCGATGAAATGAGAAAAATGATGAAGATGATGAGTAATCCGAGGGCAATGTCAGGAATGATGAGTCAGATGAAAAATATGCGAGGTGGAATGCCAGTTCTGTAATGGAAGATTCTTCAAATTTATATCCATCTAAGCCGGAACTAAAAGAAAAAGAGTCCAAAAATAAATGGTCAATTACCGCATTTTCATTGGTGATTTTTATTTTGTCTTTTCTAATTTTGTTTTCAGACAATATACAATTTTTGGTTTTTCTAATTGTGGTTTTAATTATTCATGAGATGGGTCATTTTTTATTCATGAAGTTGTTCAATTATAAAAATGTGCGTATGATGTTCGTTCCGTTAATGGGTGCATTTGTTCAAGGCGCTAAAAAAGTATATTCACAGAAAGAAAGCTTCTTTGTTGTTATGGGTGGTCCCATTCCAGGTTTACTCTTTGGTGTTGTTGGCGCAGTCATTGCATTTGAATATCAAATGAGTTGGATGCTTGAACTAAGTGCCGTTTTTATATTGTTAAATATGATTAATCTCTTGCCTTTAGATCCATTAGATGGAGGTCAACTTTTTCGATTACTCGTAAAATACGATCATGATTTGTTTTTAATGATTTTTTCTTTAATATCTTCTCTTGTTCTTATTGGTGCAGGTTTTTATAGTGGTTCTTATCCTTTAATGATTTTTGGTTTCCTTATGTCTTTCAGAGTACGGTCAATACAAAAGAGATACCTCGTACGAAAAACGCTTGATGAACGAAATATAAAGTATCAACTGTCATATGAAGAACTCACGGATATTGAGTTCGCAAGAATTCGTTCTGTTGTAATAGAGCAGAATGCGGCATTAAAGAGGTATAAAGAGTTAGCTAATGCCAATGCCGATGTGATGATTGCAGAGCATGTTAATACAGTTTTAGAAACTCCTTTGATTCATGATACCAGTGTTTTTTTTAAACTTATCGTTATTTTCCTTTGGCTGTTTAGTCTTTTGGCACCAGTTTATCTGTTTTTAGAGTTTGGAAGCCGTTTTGGCTGGTATTTAATTTAATAGGTATATGCGTGTTCTATTTTTATTTCTTCTACTCTGTGCTCAATTCTCTGCTCAAGATTCTTGCGACAAGGTTTTTATTAAAGGTAGAGTTGTTGATTCATTAAGGCCGCAATCATTTTATAATTTGATGGTCGTCAACAAAACGACAGGCAAGGGTGTTTTTGGTCAGCCTAACGGAACTTTTTTCAGCTATGCCACCCAGAATGATTCAATCGTTTTATCAGTAAAGGGTTATCCCAAATTCACTTTTTTAGTAAAGGCTGATTCTAATTGTCAGTGTGTCATTGAAGCATTTGTAGAGCGGCCTCCTCAAGTTTTTGATGAGGTTATTATTAAGCCATTGAAAAGTTTAGATAAGATTAAAGAAGAGCGTGCCTCGCTTGCTTTGAGAGAGGTAAGAATGGTAAGTGGTTTGGAGGCTTTGCAAAGTCCAATAACAGCGCTTTATCAGGCTTTTTCGCGTAAGGAGAAAAATAAGCGATGGATTGCGGCTCAAGAATTTAAAGACAACAAGGCACGAGTTGTAAGAGAGTTACTCTCTCTATATGTAGTTTATGATATTATTGAACTTCAAGCGGAAGAATTCGACCAATTTATTCAGTTTTTGAACATTAATGAAGATTTTCTTAAAACAGCTAGCGAAATGGAACTTGTACTTTTTATTAAGGATAAGTACGAGCACTACCTTTTATTGAGATGACCGGTTTTGTAACCTTTCTGTTCTATGCCATATACCATTACTATTTCCCCTCAGAAACTTAAAAAAGCCAAAGAAGAGTGCAAGATTCATTGTCGTAAAATGGGTGATATATCTCAGTAATTTTATATTAATGTTTAGTCTTTTGAGAGATAAATCTAATACAATCAATATTATGGTAAATATAAATCCAACAGCTATCCATTGATTGAAAACACCTTCGTTAAACCATAATAAAGAGGCTAGAAATGAGCCTAATAAAAAAAATGGGCTAATCCATCTAAGCGCCTTGTGAGAGAGGAATGCGAATGCTATTCTATTCGGTTTTAGAAATATCTTTGAAAAATGAAGAAGATTTTGAAAGTTTCCAGCTGAAATACGGACCTTGCGATTGAATTCAGCGCTTAAGTGGTGAGATACATCTTCATGAACGATTGCGCTATTTTCGTGTATGGATAAGGCACCTTGCTTGAGGATATTCATATTTATATGAAAGTCATCAACTAGATACTTTTCAGGTACAGGTAGGTAAAGTGTTTTGCGAATGGCGAAACATCCTCCAAAGGGTCCCATCATACAGCCCCATAATTTGCCTTCAGCTTCTTTTAGTATTACTTCGAGTGATATGTAGCTCTGTTCGGGGTAAGAAATTCCGTAATCACTTAAACCGTAGTTTTTCATGTGTGTATCCACTAATCCAATTGACTTATTTTTAAAATGCTTTACCAATGATTTTAAAGTGTTTTCTGTAAATAATACGTTGGCATCGGTAAAGACAAGGATTTCGTGACTTGCTTCATTTACAAGCTGGTTTATGATCCTTATTTTACCTTGTCTTTCTTTAAAAATGATATGTTTTAATTTAGCATGAATCTTAGTTTTCTCTTCTAGGATTTGATTCGTTCCATCCGTGCAGCAGTCCGTTCCAACAATGAGCTCTATTTTTTCTTTTGGATAATTCGAGGAAAAAATACTTTCAAGTTTCTTCTCTAGAATTAACTCTTCATTATGAGCCGCCATTAAAATTGAAATTTTTGGAAGCGTATCTTGATCGTATTGGAGTGTATTGTTTTTTTTTGATTTTGAGGCGAGAATTATAAGAACAGGGTAAATTATATAGCTGTAGCATACAGGAAGTAGGAGTGTGCTAGAAATGAATAGTGCAACGTAATTCAATCTTATTTTTTTATTTCCGCAGAAGCTTTGTGATTTTCTCAGAGACGGCAGCAGAATTGTAATTTTTCAAAATAAACTCTTGTCCTGCTTCACCAATTTGCTTACAAAGATTCTGGTTTTGTAAAAGTAAGGATACCTGCTCAATAAATCCCTCTTTACTTGCGCAAACAGGAATGATTTCGGGAAGGTTAAGGCCTTTAGCCGCATGCGTACTTAAAACGCATGGGACACCGTGCGACATGGCTTCGAGAACTTTCATTTTGACTCCTGAGCCTGAAAGTATTGGAGCAACAAACAAGCCATATGCTTTCATGAATGCTTCTGAGGAAGGGACAAAGCCATGAAGTTTGATTCTGCTCTTATTTTTGAGTTCAGAGATCTCTTCAGAAAAGCTCCCAGCTATATTTAATGTTGTTGCAGGATTATTTAAAACAATTTCGGGCCATACTTCATTTGTGAACCATAATATCGCCTCTTTATTCGGCATCCAGTTGTATGCTCCGAGAAAACAAATGCTATTTGATTTAATTTCTCTTGCGCTTGACACATCCATTGATACCGGTAAATAACTGGATTTATGATTTAACGATTTGAAAAATTCTTGATCAGCCTGTGCAATTGAAAAAATAAAGTCAACTTCCTTTAAAAATCTTTCTTCGAATGTCTTAAGTGTTTTGGAAACATGTTTGAGGTACCATATTTTAAATGGGTTTTTGTTATTGGCGGCTAATTTACTCCAAATTAGATGTTCTACATTGTGCGCTCTTAAAATTTGCGAAGCAGAAGATTGTAATTTTATCTCTTTACTGTATGCGCCGCAAAAAATGCTTTCAAAAAATATTAAGTCAATTTTTTTTTCTCGCGTAATGGATTGTAGTTTATTTAGAATAACACTTTGCTTGAATCGGCTCATGTGATACGATTTATTTTTTAATACCTGAACTAGCGCTGAAAAGGGGTTGAGTTTTGTAGATATTTTAACATGATCAAAGGTCACCCTTTTTTTAAGTTCTTCGGGTATTTCATTTTCATCAAAATCATGTTTCTGTGTCGCTATCGAGAGATAGTTGAAGTTAGCCTCAGGAAATGCGCATAGAGTGTCTCGAAGAAAACGATCCATTGCATGACATCCACCATCAACAATGGGGAAGGGGGGTTTGTGACTAAGAATCAGAATATTCACCTTTTCTTAGTTTTTGCTTAATGAATTTGGACCAGTTTTCCATTGAAAATATTACCGAGTCTTTGGCTGCAGTTCTCGTTAAAATAATTGCGATCGGCGTGAAGATCATACAAGCCATCCACATCCCAAGAAATGGAGATAGCACGGAGGATTGCACAAGATTTTCACCGGTTGTAATTATAGAGAAGTAGATCATGAAAATAATTGCGGCAACAACTACAGGTGCTCCAAAACCACCTTTTCTTATAATAGAGCCAAGTGGTGCGCCAATAAAAAACAGAACAATTAATGTTGCTGAAAGCGCAAATTTCCGGTGGAATTCAATCCAAAAATTCGTTTCCTCCTTTTGAATAGTTTCTAGGTAGTTAAATTGATTTTTAAGATTAGAGTTATTTCTTCTTAGTTTTTCTGTGATTTTTGGATGGATTACTTTGAGCTGATGTTCTTTTATATCATCTATGCGCATTGTCTTCAAGTGTTTGCTGATTTCGAGTGAGTCAGCACTGTCTTCAACGTTTTTAATGTTGAAAATAACTTGAGAACGTTTGTTGGAAGTGTTGTATGCTATCTGCATATTTTCTCTTTTAATGGAAAGAGAGTCCATTGTATCGCTAATTTGAAAGACATTTAGCATTTCGTATTTGTCTTTAAAAATATCGCTGTCTGATCTTTCGAGTGAAAATCCAGATATATTGATCTTGTACGTTGCTTTTTTGAATATTGACTGACGCGAAGGTCTTTTCATATGTGTTCTGTTTTGAACACGACCATTGGGAAGGAAAATGGGATTTTGAAGATCTAATTCCTCATAGACATTACCATTGATGAGCTCTAAGAAGAGGAATAAAGAATTTGTGGATTTATAAATTCTTATTTCTTCTGCCTTGATTGTTTTAATTGCAGAAGGGTCGGTGTGGTCATGGATAATAACATCTTGATAGATACCATTGGCGCCTGAGCCGACTTTAATTGCATAGCCGTCGATTTCCTTGGTGTAAACTCCTGGTTTGATCAAGCTTGAGATTTTCGTATTCTGAATATCGAAAATAAGTGCATGCCACTTTAAATTAGCAACAGGTATTACATAATTTGAAAAGTAAAAAGTAAACATGGCAAGACCAATAACAAAGAGAGTTAGAGGTCTCATTATTTTATATAAGGATAAGCCACTTGATTTTAAAGCTGTAAGCTCATTATTTTCTGCTAAATTCCCGAACGTCATTATCGAGGATATTAATATCGAAAGTGGTAAAGCCAATGGAATCAAACTTGCTGACACATAGAATAACAATTCAAGAATGATAGTGACCTCAATTCCTTTTCCCATCAAGTCATCAATGTAAACCCAAAAAAACTGAAGTATTAATATGAAAATAGAAATAACTAAGGTCAGGATAAACGGACCTATAAACGAACGTAAACTGAAAAGATATAGTTTTGGCAACAATGGGCTATTCTTTTAGGAATTAAGTTTGTGAATCCTTTAAGGCTTATATATTAGGCGCCTATAATTCTTTTTAAATCACTAATTTGTTGTTCCCACAACATTTTAGCTGATTCGATATCTTCAGGAAAGCCAAAATCCGTTATTTTCAATGAAGCAATTCCTGTCATTGGATCAATATCAATATTCATTTCGAAATAAAAATCGTCACCATTGTCCTCATCTTCGATCCATCTGAATTTCATTTTTGAATTCATTTTCCTTGTCAAAAGTCGTGACTCTTCTATAGCCCCATCCCATTCGAAGGAATACATATCATCTCTAACTGTAACATTGTCTGCAAACCATTCTGATAATCCACTCGGAGAACCAATCATGTTGTCCAATACTCTCAGTGATGTTTTGAGTAAGAATTCTAGTTCAAATTTTTCTTTCATAAGGCGATGTTAGCTAAGTTTTTTAAGCGATTATTTCGTGTCGCAATATACTGATTTTATTTGAACGATTTCCAATAGAATCTCTAATATTTGAAAGAATCAGAGGTGTTTTATTTCAGTTATTTTTACTGTTTTAATTGACGAATAAAATCCGCCATTAATTCCAAATGATTTGGTGCTTTTTGGTATTGTCTTTCAGGATGCCATTGCACACCAATAATCCAACGGTCTTGTAAACCTTTTGCCCATTCAGAGGCTTCATTCAGTCCATCTGGGGCCTGAGCTACTATTTTCATGCCTTCTCCTGGCGCTTTTACGGCCTGATGGTGAAAGCTATTAACTTCAAATTGGCCAGAACCGTATAATTGAAACAAAGCGCTTGTCGAATCTATATTTATGGAGTGGTAAACATATTCTTGTTCTTTTGGATCACGGTGTATGACTTTTTCCTTTGCAAAGTGTTGCGTGGGGATATCTTGAATCAAATCTCCTCCTAATATTGCATTTAGAATTTGATGCCCTCGACATATTCCCAAAACTGGTAAAGAGTCTTTCATTGCATTTTGCAAAAGAAAGAGTTCTACCTCATCTCGTTTTTTATGAGTTATACAAATCTTTAGACTATCCTTTCTGCCGTAAGTTGACGGGTGAACATCTCTTCCTCCCGAAAGAATTAGACCCGAGACTTTGCTAAAAACCTCGTCCCGTTTACTTTTTTTTATTTCCATAAAGTCAACAAGAATTATAGAGGTGTCAATCGCGTGAACGAAATCTATTATACTAGATTTCAAAATGGCGGTTGCGATGTATTTTTGATTTTGTGCTTTTGAATTGTAGCTGAGTGCCATTAAAAACAAAAAGTTCAGGCATATAATTTTTATCATTGATCGTATTTTTGTCGTTGTGAAATTGACCTTCCCAGAGAAAGTTCATCTGCATAATGTAATTCAGCTCCAACTGATACCCCTCTTGATAACGTAGTGATTAAGGTCGTGTAGTCTTTTAATTTCTTAAATAGATAGAAATTTGTGGTGTCTCCTTCCATTGTTGGACTAAGCGCAAAAATAATTTCATCGATCTCGTTGTTTTTGACACGTATGATAAGAGGTTCTATATTTAATTTATTTGGTCCTATTCCATCCATTGGAGATATA
>Ga0315320_10001349_pt1 | contig 20298 bp, 30 predicted proteins | sample M140m21515metaG_FD_203458 | JGI IMG/M metagenome (GOLD analysis project Ga0315320, IMG submission 203458) | Ammonia-oxidizing marine archaeal communities from Monterey Bay, California, United States - M1 40m 21515 | ecosystem: Environmental > Aquatic > Marine > Coastal | place: USA: California... | reverse complement strand
TGAATAATTTAAAAGCTAACCCCGAAAAAGAATACATTCTATGGCCTAACCGCCTAGAAAAAGTAGAACAATTTGAAAAATTTCTTTATGACATTTATAAGTCATAAAGCATTGAAGAAAAAAATAAAATATATGAAAAATAGAAAAACACTAAGCATTACCGCACTCATCATTGGCCTGTTCGCCATTAGCATGCCTGCGGCAAAATCAAATGAAGCTCCTGAAATCGTTTTCTGCGAAGCCTCAGAATGCAGCAAAAGCGTCATTTGCGACCTTGCTAATGGATTAGACTTAAACCTTACTCAACCAACAAATGTAGTTGGGGATGTCGGCTTTTTCGAAGAGCGGATTGACGGTGGTCTTTTTACACACAGCGATGCGCTATTTGGTAAGGTTAACGCAACAGTGGGTACTGTATACGGTAAAGACCTAATCACTTCTCTAGAGTATGTTGACGGAAAAGAAGACAATTTCTTCGGAGGATTTATCGGAGTTGCAAATCGAGACACTTATGCAGGTGTTCGGCTGGCAACAAATTATGCTGATGGTGATCTCGGTGATGCTGATTTTGAGTTTAACGTCGGATACGCCTACGAACCAAATTTTTATGATGTCTTGGTAGGCGTCGACTTTGCTCTTGTTTCGGGTGGTGCATACGATGTTTCAGTCAATGTATCGCGTGACATCATTTCACTATACGGTGTTGATGTGACCGGCCACGCAGAATTTGGAAAAACCTGGGAATATTCAGATGATTACGAATATGTTATCGGCGGGCTTCGGGCATCGTACGATCTTTCAGGAGGCACACTTTATGCTCAATTGAGTAGTGTTGACAACGAAATCCAAACAGATGGTTTTAAAAGCGTATGGCAATTCGGTTATAAGCGAGGATTTTAATCTCCTAAATACCTAAAATCTATTGAAACCCTCACTGAAAGGTGAGGGTTTTTTTGTTTTGCTCTAACTCATTGATAATCAATACTTTAATTTTAAAACTAGTAGCTATCGCCCTAAGTTGTTGATTATCAATGAGTTAATCGTAAAGTATTGGTACACAATGAGTTACGAAGATTTTACTAAAAAACCGCAAAAAACTAGAAAAAAAGAGAAAAAAATGTTTTCACGCAACTCATTGATTACCAATGAGTTATGAAAAAACCGCAAAAAAAACTAAAAAAGTACTAAAAAGGCTATTTACATTTCAGGGAAAGCATGCTATTATATAATCATAATCAACCAAGAAGCTATGAATAGAAAAAACAAGAAAAACATCCAAATCATCCGCAATATCCTTTCAACTCTCAGTGGTGACGTACGTCGCAAAGTGGTTGTTGAAGCTGCAGAAGCTAAAGGGCTTGTTGTTAATGACACTTGGCCGGTCGTCAAGCCCTGCGCTAAAGGTGCTGAGCGTGGCCACTATAGCGTTAAGAAGATGATTGCGTTGGCCGATGCGATTCTTAACAAAGGTAAATCAGTTGTTAAAACCGATTCCATGGAATCCGTCAGTGAGCCAATCGATGAGTCTGGTATGTTTGAGGCTGCAGCTGCTATCCACGAGGAGAAAAGCTACAACAACCTCTCATGGGGCGAAGTTCCATATACCGAAGATGACGTAAATGACGAGCTTAGCCTCATGGGAACTTACCTTTAATTTTAAACACCAATATATTATGACAGAAAAAGAAATGTTAGAACAGCTAATTGACGAAGCCATTGAAAAAGCCGAAAAGGAGCTAAGAGAGCTCCAGCTCGCTTATAGTGAAATGGAATTGGGCTAAAAAAAATAGATATGACAAAACTAGAAGAGATGATGGAAGCGCACGAGGATGCTGTCAAGATGTCTAAAGAGTGGAACTGCTCTTATGATGAGGCATTTAGAAAGGTATGGGATTGTGTATGGTATGACGAGGACGGGGAGGTTAGAGACAGACCATCAGAGAGAAAGGTGTCTACTCTATTAACTCCCGGAGTATGAAAAAAAGTGCGCTTTTTGCGCAAAAAAAGATTTACATAGCGCAAAAAACGTGCTAGAATATATCCAGAATCAAGCAAGAAACTACATTATGACTACCACAACTAAAGAACAATTCACCCAGATTTTCACCCAAATCCACGAAAATTATGGTGCCCATGATTGGGATGGTAATGGCGAATGCCCTAATTATTGGAAAGCTAAAGGAGGCACAACGTACATCCTCGCGGATGATGTTGACGTTTCCGCTTTTATCAAAGCTATTGAAAGCGAAGACGACTATTTCACGGAAAAAGTTAGACACCAGGAGGTTGTTGAAGACCCATACGAAAATGTTGAGTCTTGGGATCCACCAACATGGGTTACGAGTGCAAAAGATGGTTTCTTCCTTGATATCACACAAACAGCTGAAACGAGCTCTTTGCATCCAAAGATTGCCGTAAAAAAGTCTGTCAGGTGTCTTAGTTTTGAGGGATATTTTAACCATCTTGATACAGTGTACACTACGGTTGATGGAGAAATTCTCGGATCGTCTAAAATCGAAGCTTGGCTCAAAGCAAATCCTTCTCGCTAAATTAATTAAAAAAAGTATTTACATAGCACATTTTTTGTGCTAGAATATATCCATAATCAACCAAGAAGGTATGCGAGAAACAGATCAAATCAGATACGCCGAAGTTACAAAATTCATTCACGACAGGATCGAGCTATATTCGGAACTTAATAATAAGAATTACGAATTATCAATGTTTGATGTCCTTGACGAAATCGCGGCTGACCTTGAGCACCACTGGGAAGACGAAAATGATTCTTCCCCACGCCCAAAAATCGTAAATCGGATCATATCAAAGATGTTTGGTCCACAATATAAATAAGCAAATATTATGAGATTAGTAATTTTACTCGGAGTTGCCAGCTTGGTTTCATTTACGTTTTTTCTTAAACGTGAAACTAAAGTTGTAAAAGTTGAAGTTCCAAAAATTGTCGAGGTTCCTCAAGTTCTTGAGGTTGTTCGAACTGAAATAATCATTAAGTATGTCGACAGGCCGGTTCTTGTTAAACCAGAACCAATAGTTGTTAAACCATCTATAAATTGGAATAAAAAAATGTTACGAGGAGTGATGTTTTTTGAAGGTTATAGCGAAGCAGCATATAAGTGTTCTGGAGGAGTTATGACTATAGGCTATGGTTGTACAGATAAATCCGTTGTTTCAAGTGGAAAAATCAGCGAAAGTGAAGCTGAAAATCTGCTTTGTAAACACCTTGCAGAAGTCAGAAAGAAAGTAAAGGATGTTGTTACTGTTGATCTTACTGACTACCAATTAAATGCTTTAACATCATTTGCTTTTAATTGTGGAATGACTAATCTAAAACGTTTGATTGAAGGAGAAGACAGGCTTAACGAAGGAAATTATAAAAGCATTGAAGATATTTTACCTAAATACCGAATAGCCGGCGGAAAAGTTCGTAAAGGATTGGAGAGACGTAGGCAATGGGAATTATCTCTGTGGAAAGGTACACCAGACATTTAAAAAGTATAAATAAGATTGACTATGAAATTTAAAGGCAAAGACAATGTCGTAAAAGAGGTACAAGCCAAGCTAGGCCTTAAAGCGGATGGAATCGACGGTCCAAACACGTGGAAAATGATTTGGGAAAATTTGGTGCACGATGGTAAGGGAGAGCCTGAAAAGCCTGAAGCTCCAGTCGTTGATCTGAAAGATGATTACCCTGAAGTGTATAAGGCAAGTCCAAACCAATCTGGAACTATCAAACCAAAGTTTGTAGTTTTACACCACAGTAGCGGAAGCCATGATGGCACAAAATCTTGGATTCTAAATAAAGCTTCACAGGTCAGTTACCACTATCTAATTGCAGCCGACGGTTCTAGAACGCAGTTCGTTTATGACACTAAAAAAGCGTGGCACGCTGGACGCTCAAAATGGAATGGGATCAGTGGTCTCAATAGCCACAGTGTAGGCATTTCTTTTTACGGAAATACTCATTCTAGGACACCCAGCGCGGCCGAGATCGACTCGGCAGCCAAGAAGTGTATCTATCTTATGGATAAATTTGGAATCGCCTTAGATGGCATTCTGACACATAAGATGGTGGCTCCAGGGAGAAAGGATGATCCTTCTGAGGAAACTTACAATCTTGTCATTGGTAGGATCAAGGAACTCACCTAATATAATTTTTATAATACTAGTAACAAAAAGGAGCCACTCTAATAAAAGGGTGGCTCCTTGCTTTTTTTACAATTAAAATATTATTGATTAATTAACATCTCTCTAAATGCATAGTCAGAGTGAAATACCTGCCCTCGACCTTTCAATGTCCCTTCTTGGAACTGGTATGTTTGACCTTCAATCAGACGAATCTGGCTTGGATCGTACAGTGCCGAATTGTTCAATGTATCTCTGTTTTCTGACCAGGAGTCGCTTGATCCGCAACTTACTAGCAGCATCTGAAGAGGAAGCAGCAATAGAATCGATTTCATCTTCTATATTATCTATATGTGTTTCACGCTTCCATTGTATATGAGCAGCGTATGCATTTAATGCAGCTGTAGCAGCAGATAGTATAGCCTTTCCCCACATACAATATATTTTTAATTATTTTTTGTTTTTGTCCTTAGCTTTACCAATGTTAAGAGCAAGAAGGTCAATAACACCGTAAACTTTAGCCATCATTGTTCCTGCTTTTGGTGTAGGTGTAAGAGCAGCAATAGAAGAGGCAAGTGCAATTGCAGCTGCTACGACTCCGAACCATGGTTGGTCTTGTACGAATTGAAGTATTAGTTCCATATCTTTATTTTCTGTTTATTGGATAGTTGACATAACCGTCCTTAGTTCTATTTATACTTAAAATTTTTTTAAGGAATATTCTTTTCAAAGTACTCTTATTTATAAATAGTGGATATAAAGCTTATGGCTACCTTTATACCACAACCACCTGAGGATGATAACAGATCACAATTTTCTCTTGAAGAAGCTAAAGACTTTGCTAAAAGGTTTTGCCAACCAGAAGACAAAGATCTAGTAGCCGATATTGACGAAAACGCTCGCGAAGCAGCGTGGCGATTGCTTAGAGCTCTTGAAGAAAATCAGCAACTGTCTTCCTGCGAATGCGAAAAATGCAATTCTGAAGACGAAGAGGAATACGAAGAGGAAACTGCTGAAGATAGTGCATATAGTAAAGAGGATGAAGAGCCAGTTAAGGCTAAGCCCGGCGAGACCGCCGAAACTTCTACTATGGATAAGCTATCTGAGATAGCCGAGAAAAACAAAGATATTTTAGATAAGGCAGCAAAGGGTACCGCTGCGGCAGCAGCGGCGGGTGCGACAGCCCAAACCGCAAGTGCTGCTACTGGTTTAAGCGCATTTGTCCAAGAAACAGTTCAAAAGGTAGGCACTATAGGAATGGCTGGTACAATGTCGATCGGCAGTGGCGCTTATTTTCAAGCAAAAACTAGTAAAGAAAAGGGGACTGAAATTGCTGTTGTTGCTGAGCAAGAGCATCAAGTGTTTTCTAGTTTAAACGACTTTACTGAATCAACTATAGGGTTTCAACCGTTCGCTTCTGTAACAGATACTATAGTTGATTATGCTGAAAAAGGTTATGGCGACGTTATAGGAACTTCTGAAGAAGGATACGAAGGTGATGGTGATGGCGGTGAAGGTGATGGCGGTGATAGTGATGGTGATGGCGGTGAAGGTGATGGCGAGGAAACCACAGAAGAAGGTACTAAAGAAGAAACTGAAACCGAAACAGAAGAATCTGAAGGTGAAAAATCCGAAGAAACTGAATCTGAAGAAACTGAAGAGGAGGAATCTAAAGAGGAAGAAACTGAAACTGAAGAGGAGGAAGAAGAAACTGAAGAAGAATCTGAAGAAACTGAAGAAGAATCTGAAGAATCTGAAGGTGAAGAGGAAGAAGAAGAATCTGAAGGTGAAGAGGAAGAAGAATCTGAAGAAACTGAAGAGGAAGAAGAAGAATCTGAAGGTGAAGAGGAAGAAGAAGAATCTGAAGAAACTGAAGAGGAAGAAGGTGAAAAAAAGAAAAAAACAGATCTTGAGAACTCAGAAGAAACAATAGAATTAGAAGAAGATGATCAGGTCACACAGGTACCAGATGTTATAACACGATAAAAAAATGGAAGACTTATTTGATAAAATACTTGCTCCATATATGGGGTCAATGCCCGAGTTTATTATTTCAATACTAGGTTTACTAGGGACACTTTCTTACATTGTTCCAGCTGAAAGCAAACTAGGCAGAATACTTGGCAAACTCACCGGAAATCTAACCAAGCTAAAAAACTTTATACTTAAAAAGAAAAAATGAAAGCCGTATTTTTATCTCTCATCTTAATTAGTTTTACGAAAGCTGCTGTAATAACCTCTGTAGAAGGTAATATACTAATAATAGATCCAATAGGAGACCCCAACATTAATCCACTAGTTAATCCAGAAAGACCTATTCAGATTAGTAATGAGGATATCATAGACATATCTGAAAGTAAAGATAAAAAATTAGACATGGTTATTACTTGGGACGGAGACGGAGAAGAAATTTACGATTTTTATGATGCCCCAAATTGGGATTTTTCACAATCAGATTCTCAGGAATTAAATAGAGATTTTCCTATTGCTAATATATTAAGCATAACAGATGCTTTAATACTCGAGGACAGTCCTTCCTATTCAAACATTGAAATTGGTGATGGATTTTCAGTGACATTAAAATCTACGGATTTCATTTTCCAAAACAACAATGGGTTTACTGGCGTGGATGACGATGATAATGTTTATTCAACTTTAAACATAACCGAAGGATCAAATATGGATGCTATGTTTTCTGCAATTGGACTAGAGATAAATGTAGATTCAACTAGCAGCTTAACACTTCGGGGAGGTGGAGACGCTATTAATAGCCAAATTGAAAGATCCATTGTTAACTTATCCCCGAGCGCTCAACTCACTTTAAACTCCATAGAGGAGTTTGCAGAACAAGGTGACGATATTTATTTAAATGGTGTATCATTCTCTCAGAACCCTTCCATACTAAAGTTCAATGGCACGACAGGCACCGCCATTCCAGAAATAAGCTCGGCTCTTTTTTCGAGTATTTCAATATTGCTTCTGTTAAGCAATAAAAAACGTGGCCTATAAGGTAAAATTTGCCTAATTACTCGCAAAAAGCACAAAATAGTGGACAATAATGCGCTGTTCACTATTTTTTGTGTTTACAAATGGCTCAAACTGTGTATAATAATACCATGAAAGCAAAGAAGAACAAGAAGTTTCTCAAGTCTGGAATGGTTGCCTCACCTGATTTTAAGTTTACTGGCGATGAACCAACTTGGCATAATTGCCCTAAAGAAAAATATGAAGACAAACTTGGAAAATGCTTAAACTTCTATAATTACTACCTTGACCGGGATGACTATATCCCTATTATTCAAGAATACATGAAAAACAATTCTTATTCAGATGTTGATATTGCATGTATTCCTCACGTTCCAAAAAGTAGTTTTATATTTAACATCACGGGAAAGCTTTGCCGTTGCTATAATATGGGAATGCCTGAATTTAGTACTAACAGAGAGTGCGTTAAAAACAACATCGGCTTTATTTTATCTGATGCAAAATCTGAAATGAGTATTAAAAAACCAGTCGTTAAAGATGATTCAGGACCCAAAAAACCCAATGTCCATACAATCATGACTAAAAAAGTACAGTCTAGTGTATTATGCGAACTAGAAGAGATGCTAGACAACTGGACAGATTCTAAGGCGAAAATCAAAAAGATGCCTATTGCTTCTATTCTAAGGGGCGAAAATATTCCTGTTTCGTTTATTGGTCCTGTTGTAAATTGGTTAGAAAGACACAAAAGCGATTATATTGACGCATACGAAAAAAGGTGCCCTGATATGGTTGAAGGTTTCTCATACCTTTCTATGCCACAACTCAGAAATCGTATTAAAGCAATTGACGATATGCTAAATGAAATTGTGCTTTACAAATCTTCTAAAAAGGCAGCACGAAAACCACGCATTAAAAAGGCAAAGACTGCAGATAAACAAGTCGCACGATTAAATTATTTGAATGAATCAAAGGAGTATTGCATGCAATCGTGCGATCCTACTCGCATTGTTGGTGCCCAAACATTCTTTATGTTTAATACAAAATACCGAAAGGTGACAGTGTTCAAATCTTCAAGCCGTGATGGATTTACCGTTCAAGGTAGTACGTTAAAGGGGTTTGACGAATCTAAATCGTATTCACTCACATTAAGAAAACCAAAAGAAATTTTACCAATCCTTTCTGCCAAAACAGAAAGACAAATTGACAAAGAACTTTCTAAAATAAAAACAAAAAGAAAACCGGCCAATGGTCGAATCAACAAAGACACACTACTAATTAGAACACTATGAGCAAAGAAAAAATCATTATCAAGCCTGCTATAACAAAGGAACAATTGCGTTTCGAAGTCGAGAAGCTTGTATATGGAGACGGAATGTCTTATACAGAGTCGATCATTGAAATCTGCGAGCAAAAAGAAATTGATCCAGAAGATATGGCTAAGCTTGTCAAAGGCCCTCTTAAAAGTAAGCTTGAAGTCGAAGCTATGGATAGAAACATTATTAAAAGAACAACAACAACACTATATTAAATCATGAAAAAAATTGGAGAACACGAACCTAAAAAACGCATTCGCCGTAAAGGTGTACACGCGAAGTCAAAAACATCAAAGTTAAAAACATCTAAAAATTACAAGAAATCCTATAACGGACAAGGTAACCGATGACTGAACGCGAATTTAAAATTGTTATGGAAGCTGGATTTAGCGATGAAGAAAAGACCACAGAAACATTGACTGTAACAAAATCAGCAGAAGAAACATACTATAATGTTTGTTGGCATTCTCAAGTAGAATACAATGGTACTCTATATGAGATTGTTGCTGACGAGACCTTAGACAGAAGTACTTATACAATTAGCTACAATGACCCAGCCCAACGTTATGGAATTGGCGAGGAAGTTGATTCTGATACGTATGAGTTTCTCTATGATTCTCTAACAGGTCTTGGTGTAATGACATCATCTGATTTAGTAAAGGGCTGCTCCTTTGAAATAGATAATGAATAACGGTTACCAAGCATACCAGATTTACCAATCTTTAAAGCTGCATTTTACCTCAAACTACGATGCAATAAAATATAACTATAAAACACCAACAAAACAAACTAGTTTTGAAAAACGGAGAGACCGCTACTTTTTTGAGAAGCTTTCCCGACGGTTTAAGAGAGATGAGCTTATACAATACTTTACATCAAACTTAATTGAAAATAAAAATGTCTGGATCGGAGATATGTCTGACGATATCTATTCTGCTTTTGTGGCCCGATACGATAAACTCACATATATGTTTGATCAAGACATGAAATTACTAGCTAATAAAGGATACACTTTTGACCAATTATGTTCAACTACAGAAGACTACTCAGCAAATCCGCTTTTAGAGGCTCTCAGAGCGCGTGAGATTCATCCTGAGACTATTGTGTTATTGGACATACTCGTCAACTTCCTGAAGCGCCTGAGTGGATCTGTGAGCGATCCATTAGGCATAAATAAAGACACAATCGATATGCTTATTAAATACAAATCGATTATGCTACAGAAGCCATTACCAAAAGATAAGATCAAAAACAAGATCCTTTTGTTATTTACAAATTGAGTAATATTTGGTAATATAGCTCCTGTCAGTCAAAAACAAACATACACTGCAAATACAAAAAAATACTATGTCATTCGAAAAACTAAAACAAAATCGCGACAACGCGATCTCAAAACTTGTCTCAGCTGCTGATAATAACAGCGAAAAGAAAACCTACGGCGATGACCGTATCTGGAAACCAACTGTTGATAAAGCTGGTAACGGTTATGCCGTCCTTCGCTTCTTACCAGCCGGTGGTGATGAAGATCTACCATGGGTACGGTACTGGGATCACGGATTCAAAGGATCAACTGGCCGTTGGTACATCGAGAGGTCATTGACTTCTATTGGTCAGCCAGATCCAGTTTCTGAATTGAACTCACAGCTCTGGAATACAGGACGTGATGAAGATAAAGAACTTGCTAGATTGCGTAAGCGCCGTCTACATCACGTTTCAAACGTGCTTGTTGTTTCTGATTCTGGTAATCCAGAAAATGAAGGAAAGGTATTCCTTTATGAGTTCGGTAAGAAAATCATGGATAAAGTTATGGATGTTATGCAACCACAATTCCAAGATGAAACACCAATCAATCCTTTTGATTTCTGGTCTGGTGCTAATTTTAAGCTTAAGATTCGTAATGTAGAAGGTTATCGTAACTATGATAAGTCTGAGTTTGATAGCGCATCTTCTCTCTTTGATGGTGATGAATCCCAGCTTGAAGAGGTATACAACAAACTCCATAAGCTAAGTGAGTTCACTGATCCAGAAAACTACAAGTCATATACTGACCTTAAGCGTAAGCTATTTGAAGTCATTGGTGAAGCTGAAGTAGCTACTGGCCTTTCAACTGAACAGCAGGTAGAACTTAATACTGTTAAGGAAGCTCCTGTTATGAATAGCGCAGAAAGCGAAGCTCCTGTTGAAGCATCTAATGATACTACTTCAGAAGGTGACTCAGAAGACACTCTCAGCTACTTTGCTAAATTGGCATCTAGCTAAAACATATAAGATAATGAAAAATAAACTAATTACACTAATCGTTGCATCTCTCACACTGGGAGTTTGTGCAGCTGACCATCACAGTAAAGATGGAAAACATAAAGCAAAACCTGCAAAGGTCGATGGTAAGCGTAAGCTTCCACCGGCTATGGCTAAGTTCGATAAGAACAAAGATGGAAAACTTTGTGAAGCCGAACGTAAAGTTGCCAAAGCTGCTTTTATGAAGCGGTTCGATAAGAACAAAGATGGAAAGCTCGACGAGAAAGAGCGTAAGGCAGCCATGGCTGAGCGTCGTAAGAATGCTCAAAAGCCTAAAGGTAAAGGCAAGCTTCCAAAAGGAGCTAAAGGTAAAGTTAAACCTGAAAAAAAGCCTGCTCCTAAGAAGGGCTAATACATATAAAACATAATACTAGTGGAGGGGTGGCTGAAAGGTCGCCCCTCATTAGTTATTTGGTCGCGTGATTTAAAGCACCTGTACTAATATTACTAGGACCATTTGTGAAGTTATAATTATTAAAGATATTGTTAGTTGTTTGTGGTCGGATAACCTTATCTTGCTGCATTTGCGGAAGCTGCTTAGCTTTATTCTTTAAAAACATATCCTGAAGTGGCGTCGCATTTAAAGGGTTATTGAGTAAAGAGGGCGCTCTTGGATCCCGCGCGTTTGGACCGACATCCTTCGTCTTTCTTTTTATTTCGGGCAATCCAAGTTTATCTGCAATCTTTTCTCCGATATCAGCAAAAAAGTCTAATACCCCTTTTGCAATGTCATTAATTTTATCACTTATTTTTCCTAAAACATCTGAACCAAACAAGTCTTTCACATAAGCCATAATTAATTCAAAAGGAACTAACAGAGCTTTTTTGATTCCTGTCCATATTCCGAGGAGACCTTTCCCCATTTTTTCACTATCCCATGTGAAAATGCCAACTACTAAATCAATTAACCCGCCAAACACATCTTTAACGCTTTGAATAACATTTTCTGTTTGTTCACCTATTGCTTTCGCAAGATTGTCAAATCCTAACCATTCGGCAATCTTAGTTGGTATCCACATTAGTATTCGGAGGAGGCTGCCCACTAATCCATCGAATACATCCATAATACCTTGCTTAATACCTTCTATAATACCACCTTCTTTATAACCACGCATAAACCCTTTAACGAAATCGAATATGCTCATGAGAATAGTGATAGGCAAAAACACTTTACCTAGTATTCGTCCAATGGATCCAGCAAATTTCATGATTGCTTTAAACGGACCACCGGTTGCGAATTTACCAATAGCTTTGATAAATTTCATTAGTTTTCCAAAGAATCCTTTTTTACTAGAAAATAAGTTCTTAAACGTAGTAACTACCTTTTGAATGAACTTATTTTTTGTAAAGAAATCTTTGATTGGTTTGAAAAACGCACTGAGCCTACCGCCAACTAATTTATTAAAAAACCGCAACTCAACTCCTAGTTGTCCAATAAAGCCAATAAACGTTGCAAATGGAGCTAACAACAATCCAAGACCTAACCCTAAAAGCTTACTAAGACCACCATCAGTTTTAGGAATTAAGTCTTTTAAACCTTTGAGAAGCGAATCACCAAGTCCCCTAATACCATCTGCTATATCTTGAAATAAAGCTTTTTGCTCAATACTTCTTTCAAGCTCTTTAAGATCATTGTTTTTTTGCTGATCAACAAGAGGTTTTGCGATATCTTTTGAATTTTGAATCGCAACTTTTTGAGTTACGTCTTCAAGATCTTTTCTGGTGATAAAAGGTTCGTTAGCCATTGTTTTGTTGTTGTCTTAGTTCTTCTTCTTTAATGTGGTCTATTAAAAGTGTAATGTAAATCTCCCTTTCCCATGGAATCATATTATCAAGTTCTGTTAAGCTGTATTTGTGGTGCTGCACAAGCGAGAATTGAACATGATAATAGTTTTCTAATGAGTTATGAGAAAGGGCTAGGCGAAAAAATCACCAAGACCACTTAAGATCTTTGTTCTTTCTTTACCCTGTGAACATTTGAATTTAATTTCTTTTTTAAGCGTTGGTATGCTATCAACCCACTCCTTTATTTTATTAACCTGTTCACTGCTTAATGAATCAATAAAGTTTTCTATATCCTTTGGTTCTGCTTGCGCAAAAGGATATACGTTATCAGAATCATACACACTTTCGATTACACTCGAAAGTGATTGAACAATAGAGTTGTTTTTCTTATTATTTTTAGCTGCTTTTTCAGCTTCTTTTAGACCAGGCGCTTTAAGTGTTATACCAACATCGTCAGTTAGCTGCACTTTGTTTTCCTTTTCCTTTTCCTTTGAAACTTCTATTTCTGAAAGATCTATTGTTAATTCTATAATTTCGTCACACTCGTCGCATTTAAATCTAATTTCAGAAGTTTCGCCGACACTCTTTGAACGAATTTGTAGTAGAATATACTCAAGATCGCTCATAGCTAACGAATAAATGTCTAATGCACCGAATGTGCATGACTTTATTACGTCTTTCATCGCTGAAATCATACTTTGATTAGTTCCTGCTTCTTGTGCAATCATTAAAACCTTTTCCTCTTTTACAAGAAACGGCCTAAACTCAAGTGACTCGTTTGTTGATGGAATAGTTAAGAAATATTTAGGTGATTCAATTGTTGGTAATGCCATAATGTTTTTCATTTATAATTTATATTAGCCGCTTAAGTACATTAAGCCTGTCGCTAGTACTATTTATCATCGATCTAATAGGTGGCTCAACCTCAAAGAAATCGTACGTCATGTTCACACTTACTGATGCCACAGCGTCTGTATTTGTGTTAGAAAGATCTATACTGTTTACAGCTGTAGGATAAGCATCTCTTAAGCGAACAGCATATACTGGTGTATTGTCTTTATCTAGTTCTTGAATAAAAACGTCTGTTTTATATTTGTCATCATAAGATACTAGTTGGGTGGTTTGATTAACAATAGAATTTTGCCACGTATCAAATGTCTTCTTAGCATAAAAATCATTTGTGAGTAAAAAGGTAAATGCGACATCTTCTTGAATAGAGCTCTGCGGGTATTTTCTTGGATTGGCTCCGTACGCATCATAATCACCTGTCATAATTAGTTTGCCCGGCAAAGAGCAGGACTCGCACAGTATGTTTATGTCCCGCGGATCATTAACTAATGGCCCATCACCAAGTAAAGCTCCTAGGTTTAATAGCCCTGCCGTTGGAGGTGTAATAGTAATAGCAAATCTATTTGTGGTAGCTATACCACCTCGTTTACCAACAGTTGATTTAAACTCGTCAATCGTGACTGGGTTGATTGTGTTTTTAATATCGTTTAGTAGTCCCATAACTTTTAATTAAATTGTTTTTTAGATAGCGCCCATACACCTTGTGCTCTGACCTTTTTAAATTGTTCTGATGGTAAGAATAAAACAGACTCCCAATGTTGAGCTGGAACCTCAACAATCCGTGATTTAATATGATCTGTGAGGTAACGTTTAAAGCATGGAGCGAAATATCTTAACTTTGCATTAGATGCGAGAAAGTTGTATTTAAGTCTTAAACGGGTTGTCTTATTATACTTCTTGTTGTTTGTGTATTCAGTCAAATTATCAAAGAATATTGCTCTATACCTAGGTGAGAGGTAATGTAAATTAAGCCCATAGAACCCTCCTTCAGCCCTATCAATTAAAAATATTAGCGGGAATCTATCGTAGTACGGAAGAGTTTTCTTATGTTTTGGATCATACACATACATAAACATACGACCGATTAGTGGCTTGTTTGTGTAATCAAGATTCTCATCTGCCATCAGCTTCGGCCGACTAGGTACGGTTTTGATGTTTTGAATTTCCTTCCTAAACCATTCTAGCGACTGTTTAGTATTCCTTTCAATGCCAGCAAGAGTTGCTCGATCTTCAATCCTGTTAATAAATGTAGCCATCTATCTCTATTTATAAGATTTTTATACCAAATGACCTTAAAGTATCTTCATGCCATATTTCAAATGTCATGCCATACTTGTTTGCATATGCTGTAGCAGCTTCCCATTTAGATTGGTTTTTAGCATATGTTAATACTTCTGTAAGGTACCTTTTAGTTTTACGTCCTGGCTTTTTAGGAGGTACGGTTTGCTTCTTAGGTTTGATCTCTATTAGAAACACTTTCCCATCCTTTGTACGAATAAATAAATCCACAAAATACCGGTGTATCTTACCATCAGTCTTACAACGGTATGGAACAACTACTTCTTCTGAAGACCAACCTACGACACCTGGATTATTGTCTAACCACTTAAATGTCTGGCGTTCCCATAGAGATCTATACTTGACTTTATTAAAATCACCTTCGTATTTTTTCGGGTTCTTTACTCTATATCTTCCAGAATACGCCATGGTTTTTGTTATAAATAACACTAAATACTTATTTATATGGCACCAGAATTATTACCCGAACTTCCTGTCGAAGCAGACCGAATCATAGACCCGCCTACTATGAAGTTCCCGATAGATCTAGAAGATAAGGGTAGGCCGATGATTAGGTTTACATGCATACCATCTTCAGGAGACGAAGGAAATCGGTCAGTGTATTTCCCATGCCCTCAGGGTGTTAGCTACAGCGATGGTGGATCTTATACTACTATTGATATCGGAATTATTGGGACACTCGCAAAAATCGCTGCAACAGAAGGTAGTCTTACAGATAAGGCTAAAAAAGCCGGAGATATAGCTATGAAAGAAGCTCAGGCTGCTGGTGGTATTGGTGCATCAATATTAGTCGCGAAAGCTTTAGGCGCGGATAATATAGCAACTGCTGTTGAATTTGCAAACAAACAAGTTAAAAACCCAAGGACTAATACCGCATTTTCTGGAAATACACTTAGAAATTTCCAATTTGATTTTAAAATGATCGGAAAATCCAAGCAAGAAGTCCAGGAGATCGATGCTATACAACGAGTATTTAGAGAAAAGGTGTATGCATCGAAATTAGGAGGTGTTAGTAGTTTTATGCTTAAATACCCGCCAAAGTGGATTATTGAATTTCTAGAGCCAAAAGGAGGGAAAGAATTAACCTATATGCCTAAAATTTATTCATGTTATCTTACAGCTGCAAATACAGTTATAAATGCGTCATCAAACACTTTTCGTGATGAAGATATGTCACCTTATGAAATTGACGTGTCGTTACAATTCCAAGAAACAAAAATCCTTACGCGGGAGGAAATTGTTGATCTTGAAAAAGGTGTCAGAGAAAATGAATTTGACGAAGCATTTAACAGCTTAACAGATACTGTTAAACAATTAGAACAAGGGTCCCTAAAAACGCTAAAAGATTTAACCGACAAAGCCACAGGAGAAGAAGCTCAAAAAGCTCGAAAAGCTCTCGAGAGAGTAGATCGTAAGCGCGGCTTTATCGATGGCGATAACGCGTGATAATATAATAAAGTAAATATAACACAATGTTTTTTAATCAATTTCCAAAAGCTTTGTATAGTGTACAAAGCAATGCTATTCAAACTGTAATCACCGACTATTTTCGCTATGTGGATGTTGTTGATCGATTAGCACAAAACTCATATGCATATAATAGAGTCGATATTATCAATGGTGAAAGGCCTGATACAGTTTCACACAGACTTTATGGTACACCTGATTACTATTGGTCATTTTTCATTACTAACGACTCATTAAAAGAAGGTCTATCAGCATGGCCGAAAAGCGATAGCGAGATTAAAAATCACATAGCTAATCAATACAAAAACATTTCTGCGTTTAGATTTCCAGTTGGAGAGGCTGATGATGCTGGAAGAAGGTCTACTGTATTAGGAATTCCTATAAAAAATGAAGCGTATTTGCCATACTTAAGACTATGTAAGCGTATAGGATATGAAGGTGACAGCGGTATAAGAGTTTTTTCCTCTGCTAAGATTGTGGACTATGATCCAACTAAGTCACTTATTTGGATCGATAATAGCGATGTCACGTGGTTTGCTGAAGATCGGTTTGATGAAGATTCCACCATTAATGATCAAGTTGGAGATGGTGGCTCACTTGATACCCAATATTCAGCTAAATCAAAAGTAGATATGTTTTATAGCGGGACAATTGCTTCAGATTTTAGTGTTCAATTTATTAGTGATAATACTCCAGCTGTAAGTGCACTTCGTAAATCCTTTATTGATGAACTTAGATTGGCTGCTGTAAGATTCAGGCCAAATGCATTCTTTGATTCAAGACCGGACAACGTGTTAGATGCAGATTACACATTAACGTCTACTCAGTATTGGAAAGACGGATCTCTTGCTCCTGCACATTATTACGATCCAATAAATATTAACGAAGAAATAAGTGAATATAGTGCAGGACCTGAAGCGAGCAATTATGTGTCAATATATGATGACACGATAGAGGAAAATAATTTGAGAAAAACTATTAAAGTAGTAGATCCAATATACATAGAGTCCTTTGCACGAGAATTTAAAAAACTGCTGAATGAGTGATAAATTTAATACGGGCTTTGTTGATGAAAAGGGGAATTCTATAGGGAATTCTGCCTATCAGTTGACAGAGTGTGTCATGGAAAATGTTAACGGCCAACGTCGTGACATACGTGCCATGGTAGGTTATACCAAGATACACGAAAGCCTTTTTTCGCCTTCACTTGTGTGTGAGGTTGGTATTCGTGATGAATCAAACTTTCTAGAAGAATTTAACATTACTGGTAACGAAGTTCTTTATATTGAAATCGTTACTAAATCACTCGATGTTGAACGTACACTATCTTATAAGTTTTATGTACAGGAATATAATGATTACGCTAGGAACGCTGAAAACTCACAGGTACAGGCTTATACATTAGTTGCTGTGTCAGAGCATGCTTATATCGCGCCGCTTAAAACAATTTCACGAACAATATCTGGAACTAACGCGTCTATCATCGAGAGAATCATGAAAGACGACTTGAATGTGTCTAACTTTGCTGCATTTGGTAAATGTGGTACACAGTTCGATGGTAATATAAACATCTCAAATCCACTGAGAGCAGCTATATCAGTATTAGATACTGCTGCAGATATTAATCGCACACCATACTTTTTGTATCAAGACCTTTCAGGGTTTGTGCAACTCACGCCTTTAAGCTATATTAACGATCGCGATGAGAATCCTATTTATAAAACATTTAGAAGTACAAATCAACTAGATACTACTCCGAATACTCATGCCAACTATCTAGAGCGTTCTACACAAATGCTGAAAGTCAATTCAAATATCGGCCTGGCACCATCATTACAAGCGAAGAAAGGTGCGTTTGCATCTGAAAATCGTTATGTGGATATCGCTAAAAAGAATTATCGTAAGCATATATTCGATGCTTCAAAGGTATTAAAGAGCGAACATAGTACATCAAAAAAGGATGTAGCATACGGCCAATCTGTCAAGAATAAACGTGAATCTGAGGCTGGATCACCATTGAATAAGATACCACAAGCGAATATAGCATACCATTATGTGAATCGTTCGTCGTATAATGGACCAAAGAATATGAATGAGCTGGCCGAAGAGCAATCACATATCTCACGTGCATATATTTCTAACTATGATGCGTGTTCTCATAGCTTTACTGTGATGGGAGACGTCTTTCTTAACCCAGGGAGGACGATTGCATTACATTTTCCGAAGGCAACCGACCCACTTATCTACAAAGATTACACTGGAAAATCAGATACAGAGCGGTATGACCTTATGTTATCGGGCCAGTACCTCATATTTTCATGTATTCATACGTTCCAAGATGGCGTACATAACACAGAGATAGTAGCAAAGACTGATTCGATACAACCCGAAACAACATTATGATTCAAAATCCACAATTCTTTATTGGTGTCGTAGAAGATATTAACGATCCATCACAATTAAATCGTGTACGCGTACGTATATTTGGTAAACACACAGAAGATTTAACATTACTGCCGACTAATAATCTACCATGGTATAATGTTGTTATGCCGGTTACATCCGCATCGACATCAGGTGTAGGCCAGACATTAGGATTAGTACAAGGTAGCTGGGTGTTTGGTACATTTATTGACGGCCCGAACGAACAAGAAGCATTAATACTTGGCTCACTACCTGGAGAAAGCACAGAATCATTACAAGACGGAGAAGGTTTTAAAGACCCGAATGCAATATATCCTAAGGCAAATGCACCAGATACACCTAAATCTGCCACAAATAATAACTCATCTGTATACAAAAACAGACTAGCACAAAGAGTCACAAACATACCTATTGCCACACAACCAAAACTATCTAGCCTATCCGATGATGATAAGCCAGAAGATAAAAGTGTATCAACACCAGACCCAAAAACATACTACCAACCTCAATATCCATACAATAATGTCACACAAACTGAGGCTGGACATGTAATTGAATACGATGATACACCTGGTTATGAGAGAATATCACATACACATAGCTCTGGTACATCCTCTGATGTTATACACGATGGATCTAAGATAGATACTATAGTAGGGGATGGGTATACAGTACACTCTAAGGATAACACTGTGTATATAGTCGGAAATTGCAACTTGGCCGTAGATGGAGACGTAAATGTTAAGTGTGGGGGTAACTATGTGCTGGACGTGGAAGGTGACATGGTTACTAACGTGCTGGGTAATGTTAAAACTAAAATAGGCGGAGACTCTATCACAGAGTTACTCGGCAAGCGTGAATTTAATATAGGTGCTACTGATCTACTGAAAGTAAAGGATGGGCAAGTTATTAGTGTAGGCGATGACCAGCAAACTACAATCGGTGTTAACCAAACGTTACAAGTAGGTGCGTCACGAACACAAAACATATCAGTAAATGATATATTAATTGTAGGTGCTGATAGAAATACTACTATAACAAACAACGATTTTGATATATGTTTAGGATCAAAAACACTATCATCTTCTAAGAATCTTAAGATTAACTGTCCTGAAAAGATACACATAAATACACCAAACACAAGGGTGAGCGGTGATGTATTAGCTGGAGGTGGTGGTGTTTCTCTTATAACACATATGCATTCACAACCAAATACATCAGCTGACGCTACATCACAAGGCGATACAAACACACCAATCGGGGGAACAGGAGTAGGATCATAACAATATGGCAACGATAAATTATCCAATAACAAAAACAGTCATAAGTGCTGAAGGTTCTGCAGAGGTTATTGCCTATGGTAGTAACGATTACACTGATCTATGGAGTACTAATACCGATACTGATTGGTCATTATGGGATACATTTCCGACTGTTGTACGATTCGGTAATTTTGTTTATTGCTGGAGTCAAACGGCAAGTTCTCACACTTATTATACACTAATAGATATAGTAGTAGATCCACAAGATATCAATCAATTTGGTAATAATATAGCATACCCTGAACTATCAAATTCTAAAACTGATAGTGTTTCTAATATATTAGTTAGTCCTACTGTTATTAATACTTTAACTGACGGCATCTATACACCATTAACTGTCACTGATGGGACTTATCATGGTAATAATCCAGCTGCAGCATTTTATTCCTCTGCAAGATCGATCGATCAAATCACGC
>Ga0315320_10001347_pt1 | contig 20318 bp, 20 predicted proteins | sample M140m21515metaG_FD_203458 | JGI IMG/M metagenome (GOLD analysis project Ga0315320, IMG submission 203458) | Ammonia-oxidizing marine archaeal communities from Monterey Bay, California, United States - M1 40m 21515 | ecosystem: Environmental > Aquatic > Marine > Coastal | place: USA: California... | reverse complement strand
CAATCTGCAACCCACTTTTCAGCAGTGAGATCTCTAAGGAGATTCGCGAACTTCATAAAAGAGTTCTTGTTTTGGACTCCCATCTCGATACCCCGATCAGATTGGCTATGCCGGGTTTTAATATCACAGAAAGACACGAACACCCAGCCGATCAGTCTCAAGTTGATCTTCCGAGAATGTTAGAAGGTGGCCTCGATGGAGGATTTTGGGTTATTTATACGTCTCAAGGAGAATTAACTGAAACTGCTTACGCGGCCGTAAAAAAGAGTGCTTTCCGAACAGGAAATTTAATCAGAAAAATGGTGGCCGACCATCCTACTAAATTTAGTCTAGCGTTATCCTCAAATGATGCCAAAAGAATTGCCGATAATGGCAAGATCAGTGTCTATATGAGTATCGAAAATGCCTATCCGATAGGTACTGACCTATCTGTGTTGGACGAATTTTATGCCATCGGTGTCAGAATGCTGGGTTTAGTTCACGTTAAAAATAATCAGTTTGCGGACAGTTCTACCGATCCACTAGGTCCGAGATGGAATGGTCTTTCCCCGCTTGGTCGTCAATTAGTACAAAAAGCTAACGATCTGGGAATGATAATAGATGCATCTCACGCACATGATCTGGCATTAGAGCAAATGATCTCTCTATCTCGAAGCCCTATTTTGCTCTCTCACTCTGGTTGTAAATCTGTTTTTGACCATCCAAGAAATGTAGGTGATAAATTACTTTTAAAACTTAAAAATCAGGGTGGCGTAATACAATTGAACTCTCTAGGTGCCTATCTCAAAACTATTGAGATACCCGAGGGTCGAAAAGCAATCTATAAAACAATCTTAAGAGATAGGGCTCTTGGAGAGATAAACAATCAACCGATGCTATATAAAGATTTTGTTCATCGTTTTAACGCAATGTACAAGAGGTTCCCTAAAGAAATGGCCAGTCTAGACCACTATTTAGCACACTTCGAGCACGGGCTGGATTTAATGGGGTCAAAAGCCTTAGGTGTTGGAGCTGACTGGGATGGAGGAGGAGGCGTCACTGAAATGAATGATGTTTCCAAAATACCTTACATTACCAAGTTCTTGTCGGAAAAAGGTTACGACGAAAAAGACATCAATGATATTTGGAGCGGCAACCTACTGCGACTATTAAGGCAAGCCGAATTTAATAAATTAAAATGAGTAATTTCCCCAGTAATTAAATCTCAACTAAAGGCACCTAAATCATGAGCGAAAACGAATTACCTCGAACAGAAATGGATGAGTATTGGAATGAGGCTGGGGGCGCGAAATGGGTCAAAAATCTGAGTCATCTGGAAAATATGTTGGCACCAATCAGTAGACATCTGGTAGCGTCGTTGTCTCTCGAAAATGTTATCCAAGTCTTGGATATTGGTTGTGGAGGGGGCAAAGTCTCAGCGCAGGTTGCAGACAAACTCGGAGGATCGGGTGAAATTGTAGCGGCAGATATTTCGGAGACCATTTTAGCTAGCGCTACTGTTGCAAGAAAAGAGACCACTAATCTGTCTTTTATGCACTGTGACGCTGAAACGTATGCTTTTGAGCCCGATTCGTTCGACCTAATCATTTCTCAGTTCGGTGTGATGTTTTTCAGCACGCCCGTCAACGCATTCAAAAATATTCATTCCGCACTCCGAAACAATGGAAGACTTAATTTTGTCTGCTGGCAATCGATACATGAAAATCCGTGGATGAAAACTGCCGCCTCAGCAGCTTTCGAAATTCTAGAGCGCCCTCCATCCCCGGAGCCTGGCGAACCCGGCCCGTTCTCATTAGCAGACAAAGAACTATTAGTAGGAATACTCTCCAGTGCCGGCTTCAAAAGTATTCAGGCAAAGCCCATCTCGGAGGCGCTCGATTTAGGCACGGTCGACCAAGCAGTATCTTTGATGACTGATATGGGTCCCAGCGCCAAGCCTATAGCCGAGGCATCTCCAGAAAATAGACAACAAGCAGTAGCCAAGATACGGGAAGCAATGCAAGCCAACGAAACCTCAGCAGGTCGCGTGAAACTGAAAGGATCTTTCTGGTTAGTTACCGCCCAAGCATGAAATTAAGCGGCACTTTTCCGTGCCGCTTTTAAACTGCCGCTCCCATGACGTAGCAACTCTCCCGAAAACGTATTTGTCTGTTGATCATTCTCTATAGTCACCTGACCGTTGATCAATACGTATTTGTAACCTTTCGCCTTTTGCACTCTACGCCACTCATTACCGGGTAAATCGTGAACTACTTCGGGCGGGGTTATCTCCAAATTCTCCAAGTCATACACGAGTATATCGGCTGGAGCACCAACCTTTAATACACCGCGATCTTTACATCCAGCTAACTCGGCGGGCAGAGCAGACAACCTCCAATGGGCGTCTTCTAAACTCAACATATTATTATCCCGAACAATTTTTATGAGAGTCTCTGTCGGGTACCTCCCAGCGGTCAAAAATTTCGTGTGTGCCCCTCCATCGGAGACTCCGAATAAAATGTAAGGTACATCGACAACCTCTTTAAGCAGATCTAGCCGAGTACCGGGCGGTGCTGCAAAAAACTCAGTCTCTAGATTGTCGGCAACTACTATATCTAGCATAACATCAACCAGATCTTTCCCAGTCTTCTCAGCAATAAGGCCTATGGTGTGATCAAGCCACTGTTGCGATTCGGGAGCAACTGGCCCTGTAACTACAATATTTTCAAACGGACCAGTTACCAACTCTGGGATCTGCTCCTTCAACGCAGGCCTTCTAGCTGGATCAGCTAATTTAGCTAACCGCTCTTCCCGTGTTCCTACAGTCGCTTCACGCCAGGCAGGACACTCATCAAACAAATTCCAGTCTTCGAATGTGAAGCCATAACCTGCGTCAGTAGTAAGGCCCTGTCCATATACCCGAACACCCTGCGCTCGGCAACGCTCGAGCCACTCAATCACTTTACGATGGATCTGCGGTTTAGTGTCGTAGACCTGCACTACATTAAAAACGATGGGTCTCCCACTGACTCTAGATAATTCCATAATGTGCTCTTGATCCGCCTTAGGATCTCCTGACACCATCGTAGTTTGCATATGACCTGCGTTACGTTTACGCAAAACCTTAGCAAACTCTAACGAGGTTTCGTCGTGCATTACGTCGGTCGGCATAGCGGTCCCATCGTAATCTAATTGGACGCCAGCAGGACCATCAGGCGGAAGCCGTTGAGCAGACCATCCACATCCGCCAGCGTCCATTGATTCTTCCAATAACCGACACATTTCGGCATGTTCTTTGTCAGTCGGCATTCTTCCCGCCTTAGCATCCTCTAGGCCAAGAACGGAAATTAAAATAGGGTTGATCGGAACATAAGGAACAATGTTGATTGCTTTAGGTGTCCGTTCGACACTATCAAGATACTCAGGAAAAGACTCCCAGTCCCAGGGCATGCCTTCTTTCATAGAAGCGAGGGGAATAGCCTCTACTCTAGTCATCGATAACATAGAGCGCTCCCGAGCTTCTGGTGCAACTGGCGCAAAACCGAAGCCACAGTTCCCTATTACAACTGTAGTAATTCCATGCCAAGAAGAGATCGAGCAATATGGATCCCAAAATAATTGTGCGTCGTAATGTGTATGTAAATCAACAAAGCCAGGGGCGACAATCATCCCCTCGGCGTCTAAAGTTTTTTCAGCGCGGGAGGCATCTATATGCCCTATTTCGGAAACTACGCCGTCTTTGATTCCAACATCTGCCTTGTACCGAGGCATCCGAGCCCCGTCGACTACCGTGCCACCTTTTATAACAGTATCAAATTCGCTCATTTTTCTCCCTCCGCAACGTAAACGAATACTCAACTATAACTAGTGGAATACCTATTTGTCTATCGTTACATTATAGTACATCGTAACGATGTGACCTTTTCATCTCGCTAATCGTTATAGCTTAATCAAGTAATTTTTCGAAAATAATAAAGCAAAGAATTGAGGAGAAAAAAATGAGATTGGAGAAAAAAATCGCTATCGTCACTGGTGGCGCCAACGGTATGGGACGCTCAACAGCGATTAGATTTTTGCAGGAAGGAGCTTATGTCGTTATAGCGGACTATAATGATACGAACGGAGCCGACACAATGCGTGAAATTGAGGAGCAAGGTTTCGGTGATTCTGTGCGATTCATTAAAACTGATGTATCTAAAGAAGCTGATATCAAAAAAATGATCGAATGCGCCGCTGACAACTTCGGCGGCCTAGATATCATCTTTAATAATGCAGGAGTAGGTGGTGCTGTTGGCCCAGTCTGGGATTTACAAGTTGACGAGTGGGACTATACTTTTGATGTACTGGTCAAAGGAGTTTTCCTTGGCGTAAAACATGCGTCTAGATTGATGAGACAGCAAGGGAGAGGCGGTGCGATAATAAATACCGCTTCAATAGCAGGGATAAGTGGTGGTTGTGGGCCTCTGTCATACAGTGCGGCAAAAGCTGCTGTAATCAACCTCACTAAAGCAGCGTCTGTGCAACTTGCGCCAGATAGAATTCGAGTTAACGCTATATGTCCTGGTTTTATCCTGACCGGACTCACCCAAGGGATGAACCAATCTGCCGAGGATGTCGCTGCTAATCTTGCGGGCAAGCAACCTTACCCCGACCACGGACGCGGGGAAGACATTGCGGGAACTGCGCTATTTTTGGCCACGGAAGATTCGCGATTTGTAAATGGCGAGGCGATTGTGGTGGACGGCGCACTCACGGCTCTCGGCCCAGATTTATGGCAAAGGTGGGATCTTCCCTATGAGCGAGACATGGATAAAAGCGTACTAAATAGGGGCACTACCGGCGAGGGCCATGTGAGACGTAAGCTTAATGACTGAGAGATCATTACTGATTGGCTTGATTATCCAAAAATTTCTCTAAACAAGTTCGGATCGCACAAGCAATCGGTGAGCGATTTTCGAGGCGCCGCAAGGGCTCCGAAAGTTCAATTTGTACTCCCATCCCTGACCGACCTCGGTTACAAATATTATTATGGTGTTTGCCAGGAAATCGATGACCTACTGTTCTTACTTCCATCCCCGTCGACCTGATGCTTTCTGCGATAATATCTATTAATCTTTTGTCTAAACCGCCCAAGAAAACAATTTCTTCGGCATCATTGCATCCGTGTATCGTAACCACGGTATCGTGTGCCTTCACTACGTTAATACAGGTCGGCTCATCGAAAATATGGCTCGTTATATGCAATGACACATAATTTTCGTCCACAATTTTGTGACTTTCAAAACGATATAAACTGAGATCATCCCCGGCTATCAGCGCAGATATCTCAGAAGTTCCAACCTCAATCACGCCCGCGTGAGGCGCAACCACAATCAGTTTATGGCCTCGTCCTACGAACGATATTGAATAATCAATCCCTTCTTTCTCGTTTCTCGCTAGGTCCTGGAAGTTCTTATATACGTCTGACATACCTCGACTCTATAACCCAAATATCAATCTATCTAGTCTGAACAAATAATTCTATGAGTGCGCCAACTGTTTCAGGAGCATCCTCTTGCAAAAAGTGACCCACGCCCGGCAGTGTGACTATAGGTCCCTGCGGCCAAAGATCCTTAAAACAGCCAATAGTAAATTCGCTAGGTAGCGCTCGATCAGCTTCGCCGTGGACGTACATCGCAGTTTTTTCTTTTAATTCGCGTATAGCTGACTCTGTTCTGATAGATTTAAGGAAATCAATTGTTTCACGGTCAAATATGCATTGCGGAAAGCGAATAGCGCCTATACATGCCTGAGAGTTTGGGAACGGGTCCGAATAGGCCTTCACCCACGTTTCGGTAACATCTCCCGCCCGTTCAAACCCTATACGCTTCATCACCGACAAAACAGTCGCACCTAGATTACTGACTGTTGGAAGAAAGGCATCAGAGGCCACCCACTTGCTCCATGGCGATTGAGAAATATTGTTTTCTTCGGCCCGTCCTCCCACGACAGCATTCATAATACATAATCTTTTAACACGGTCAGGGTGGCGGTACGCTATGCTACTACCAATAGGTCCACCCCAATCCTGTAGCACAAGATTAATATTTTTTAAATCCAGATCAATTACTAAGGCTTCTAGATTATTACAATGCTCCTCTATGGTGTAGCGGGCATCACTAGGTGTCTCACTCTTTCCAAAACCCATATGATCTGCTACGACTACTCGTCCCATCTTCTTCAAAGTTGGGATAATGTTTCGATATAAATATCCCCACGTCGGCTGGCCATGCACGCAAAGAAAAACCTCGTCACTGCTTGGATTCTCATCTATGTAGTGCATTCTAAAACCCGCACCCGTAAAAAAATTTGGTGCATAGGGCCATGTCCCTTCGAAATCTTCGTCAGCAAGTATCATCTCTTTTTCCTCTAATATTTGACTTTTTTTTGAGGGCAGTTGTGATCGCACTACTCTCGAGACGGCTAACAGCTTTTGGTTATTTTAAATCTATAAAATTTAGGCAAAAAAAAGGAGGCATTTAATTTATGCCTCCTCCGTGATTGGTTGTATCGACAACCTTGATCACACTATTTAGTTATTATCCTCGGTATTAAGAAAGATCTCTTGCCCTCGAATAAACTCAATAATTGTCGATACGCTTGCCATATCACTAGACATTAGATCACCTCCTTTTAAATTTTTTAAAGTCTGAGTATAGAACCTTAGTGGCCCGGCTGTACAGCCCCTTTTTCAAAAATCTGACTGAAATCTCTAAGCTATCCAGCCGCCATCTACAGGCATCGCCACACCAGTCATATAGCTAGATTTATCTGAGAGCAACCACGCGGCAGCTTCGCCGATCTCAGACGGCTGCGCGATTCTTTTCATTGGAACTCGTCCCAACATCTTATCTCTTATTTTATTATTTTCATCGCCAGTCAAACGATTAAGCATCGGCGTCTCAATAAATCCCGGGCAAACTGCGTTTACTCGAATTCCTCTGGAAGCATATTCTAGCGCAACGGTTTTTGTCAGACCCACAACCCCATGCTTAGAGGCGTTATAACTTGCAGAACCGGCAAAACCGGTCAACCCTGCAACCGAGGCAGTACTAACAATATTGCCACCTTTTTCCTGCTCCAGCATTTGTTCTACCTGGCACTTTATAGAATTAAAAACACCCGTCAAATTCACACGCAGAACACGTTCCCATTCATCTACAGGATAATCGAGTATTTTAACAGCAGGCCCCTCAATCCCAGCGTTATTAAACGCGCCATCTAGTTTAGTATAGCGAGCAGCAGTATCCTGGACGACTTTTCTCACCTCTTGATACTGAGTAACATCAACATGGTGATACTCCGCAATTCCTCCGTCTTCTTTGATTAAAGATACCGTCTCGTGTCCCTCCTTATCTTGCACATCAGCGATGATTACCCTTGCGCCCTCTCTGGATAAAATCTGTGCAGTGGCTCTGCCTATACCTGTACTGCCACCAGTAACTAAAATCGTTTTCTCATCAAGCAAACCCATAGCTATTCGCCTCCTAATTAATTTTTCAGCATTCTTGGGACAAGAATCTCACTACATTTAGACACTTTTTCTATAGTATCAAGCCCAAGTCTACTTGATATCATCCGATACTATCGACTATAAAGCTAAAGTAAAAAAATGTTGAGAGATTGGTAATGTACATAGCAATGAATCGTTTTCAAGTGATCAGAGGTAAAGAAGATGAATTTGAAACTATTTGGAAGTCCAGAGACAAACATCTTGCAGAAGTATCCGGTTTTAAGGAATTTCACCTCTTAAAGGGGCCTCAGGAAGAAAACTATACACTTTACGCTTCTCATACAGTTTGGAGTACTTACGATAGCTTTGAGGCATGGACTAAATCCGATGCGTTCCGAAAAGCGCATTCTAATGCTGGAAAATATAAATCCGTATACCTTGGACATCCTAATTTTGAGGGATTTGAAACTGTAGAGGGAACGTGAACAAATCGTTCTCCTCGTCTTAATTCACAACTTATACAAGTAGATAGTCTATTAAGAGAATTGATATGCCGAAAAAAAATTACTACTTGACCCCGAATCACTAACATTCTCGACAATCGTAATTAATTCATCTCATGACTAAATGTTACAAAAATACTTTTCTATTGACCGTCTTTTGCGGCGGCCTAATCGTCGCGGTTACTTTTGGGCCGCGCAACGCGCTAGGCCTCTTTATGGATCCTATTATTTTTTCGTATGGATGGAGCCGTGAAATTTTCGCTTTCTCTATAGCGATACAAAATCTTATTTGGGGTATTGGGCAACCATTTTTTGGTACGCTTGCAGATAAATTTGGAAGTTTTCGCGTTCTCACTGTAGGCGGTCTGTTGTATAGCGCTGGACTCTTTTTAATGTCAGTCTCTAGCACACCCACCGCGTTATACGTTAGTGCAGGTTTAATTATTGGACTTGGATTGTCAGGTGCATCAATAAGCGTAGTCATTGCAGCCGTGTCGCGGGCAGCGGGCGCAAAAAATAGATCCGTAGCCATAGGAGTTATCACTGCTGCCGGAAGCTTAGGACAGTTCTTAATAGCGCCGCTTGGACAATCTTTTATTACATCATACGGATGGCAGACCGCTTTAATCTTATTGGCGGCTATCGTACTCGTCGTGCCTCTACTCGCACTCGGTTTGAAAAGTGACACAGGCCTTAGCGCAATCGAGCACTCCACCACTTTCAGCCATAAAAAGGCTATCCAATATGCCTTCACACACGGCAGTTATATCCTACTACTTGCCGGCTTCTTTGTTTGCGGCTTCCATGTGGCTTTTATCACAACTCACCTACCTGCTTATCTAACCGATGCAGGTTTAACAGCATCGCGAGCAGCTTGGGCTATCGGCATGATAGGTCTTTTTAATATAGTCGGTGCGCTCTCCGCAGGCGTCCTCGGTAGTAGGTACAGCAATAGAAAATTGCTTTGCACGCTATATGCCACAAGGGCATTCGTCTTACTACTTTTTTTAATACTCCCGAAAAACTCGCTTGTAGTCGCATGCTTTTCTATCAGCATGGGGCTTTTATGGCTTTCCACCGTCCCTCTAACTTCTGGCCTGGTTGCAACCATGTTTGGCACCAATCATATGGGAAGCTTATACGGGTTTGTTTTTCTATCTCATCAAATCGGCGCGTTTTTTGGCGTACTGCTTGGTGGTAAAATCTACACCGCCACAGGGAGCTACGACATCGTTTGGATTCTCGCTATCTTATTAGCTGTTCTCTCGGCGTTGCTGCATCTCCCAATCAAGGAGAAACTTGTGCCGGTTTTCCTATCTGAGCGGAAGGCCTCACCAAGTTAAATTGCACACCTAGTTCAGCATTGAAGAAATAGCCGCAATGCCAACCTTGGCACACTCTTCATCCTGGTCGCCAGTAGCGCCACTCACTCCCACACCACCAATCTGGTATCCGTCATTTGTAATAATGGGCACTCCACCCGGAAAGATCACGAAACCGGGTACTTCCTCTATCCCCAAAGGCCTATCACCATAGCTATAATTTAACTTGCCAAGATCTCGAGTCGTGCGAGGAAGTCCTGCAGAAGTGTGACCCTTCAATTTTGCAATTTTTATACTATGTAAAAAAGCGTTATCTTGTCTCCGGAATAATTTTAAATTTCCGCCGTCATCGTAAATCGCGATATTGACTTCTCGCCACCCCTCGCTTTTAGCTTTTTTTTCGCAAACATCCGCGATTTTCTTAGCCATTTCCAGGGTAAGGAAAGGCTTTACTGGCGCCGCAAAGGTTGTCTGAAACGCTAGAAATAAAATTAACATTGTGATTATGCGCACTGTGAAACCTCCGATTGAACCAACATATTTACCAAATGATTGTACAACCTCACCAGGTATTATTTAAGCAATGCGTTAACACAAAACATTAAGGCGTGTATATACACAAAATAACTTGACCCTTTAACATTGACAATTTTTTTTAAGTTGTTCTTAATAAAAGATAAATATAAGAGAGCTACCTTATGGACGACATAAGCATATATAGTAAGCAAGGTTTTGGTAATTCATCGGGTTTCGGTCGAGCTCCAGCACTATTGATGGTCGATTTTGTAAATGGTTTCTGTGATCCCGACTGTTTTGGAGGTGGAAATATTTTAGATGCCGTGAACCAAACACGTGTGCTGTTAAAGCAGGCCAGAAAATCTGATTTACCTATAGTGCATACACGAATTGTTTACGAGGAAGATGGGGCAGAGAACGGAGTTTTTTGCGAAAAAGTACCAGGCTTAGACCGTCTAACCGAAACAGCTAGCATCAGCCAAATAGTAGACCCGTTAAAACCCGAAAAAGGTGAACACGTGGTAAGAAAAACACAACCGTCCGCTTTCTTTGGAACAGGCTTGGCAGCGTGGCTCGTCGGTCAAAACGTTTCTACCGTCATTGTCGCGGGTTGCACAACATCGGGCTGTGTAAGAGCATCGGTTGTAGATTCAATGAGCTATAATTTCAAAACCATCGTTGTCAGCGATTGCGTTGGTGATAGAGCTTTGGGTCCGCACGAAGCAAACCTGTTCGATATGGGTCAAAAGTATGCAGACATTCATACCTGTGTGGAAACAATTGACGCTATAAAAAAATTGAGCAGCAATGCTTAAGACTACAAACTTGGAACAATCACCCCTAACATTCCGCTATCCGAACCAACGTTTGCAGTGAAAAAATCTAAGAATTTACGGATCTTAGCAGCGATGTGTTCGCGGGACGCATAAAGTGCGTAAAGGGGCTCGACCTTCGGTTTTATATTGTCGAAACTAATTTCTACCAACTCCTTAGACAAAAGCTCTCCCACCACGGCATACGTCGGGACGTAAGCGATCCCCAGCCCTTTAATAGTGGCTTCAACAATCGCACCAGTATTGTAAGAAAAAAAGTTGCCACCAACTGTTTGCGCAACAACCGTTTGCTTATCATCTAAAAAACTCCAAGAATCACTCTCACGCTGCATTGACCCATCAACCACGCAATTATGCTGGGACAGCTCTGCCAGATCTTTAGGGTATCCTGCTTGCTCTAAATAACTAGGAGCAGCGCAAACCACGAATGGAGCAGTCCCAACTTGTTTACCTACTAGGGAACTATCACGAAGTTGTCCCAGCCGGAAAATTACATCTAACCTAGACGCTACTACGTTAGGCTCGTCATCTTGAAACCCTAATTCTATTCGTAACTCGGGATTCGCATGAACAAAGTCGGAGATGATCGGCGTTAATACTGTACGACCAAATGATGGTGGGCTACTTACACGAAGAACTCCCCTAGGACCTGCAGATAAAGCACTTACGCTCCCCTCAATATCCTCTACTTTTTGAAGGATCCTAATTGCTTCATCGACATACAACTCACCTGCGTCTGTTAAAGAAACACCGCGCGTGGTCCTGTGCAACAGACGCGCACCGAGGATGTCCTCTAATTGCTTAACCTGCTTTGACATCATCCCTGGGGTGACACCAAATTCCCTAGCAGCAAAAGAAAACGATCCTAGCTTTGCGACGGTAACCAGTGTCCGCATATAACCGAGTTTATCCATGTAAATGTCCTGCAGCTAAAGTCAAAGTTCCATCCTTGCTTACGTTTTAATAAACAGGCTAACACTCAAAGTTAAAAAATATAAGACAAAAAAATTCAAACTTGAATATAAATTCATAAGGCTATTATTCTAAAAGTATCATTTTCAACATAGGACATAATCTTCTGACAGTTTGAGCCTGTAAATCATTACCTCACGCCCATTATCCACCCTTCAAGCATCACTTGTCTTCGCTCCGGTAAAGTTAGGGGAGGATTTAAGCAATCCTGAAGCGCTCCTCGACGGTCCATCTCTTGCAACCATCGAGAAACAGCATAAGCATCCTGTTCGTCACTAGTTCTCTCACCTCTCGGGTATCTTCGCCGAAATAAGGATGGATAAACCTCACCAACAATACTTTTTCCACTTGGAACCGAAAAACCGTCAAACGGCCAAAAATGTGTGATCGATTTGATCCCTTTGTCGTTTCGTAGATCAGCCAGCCAGGATAATCCGGCGAAAGTCGACTTAGCAACAGAGCCTTGAACATCAAACTGAAAGACACTTTTAGCGCCCGTAGTCCATTTTTCGCAAAGCCGTAAATCACGAGGATCACCGGTCTCTCTTCCGTCTTTGCGAATAAAATCTACATACATATGATCCTTATTAGTGGGCCATTCGCTGGAAAAATACTTTAGGAAGGTGTCCCAATCTGGAAGAGTATTATCTAAAAAATAAGACTCGGGAAAAGAGAATCCATGATCTAATCCAATTATGACCTGCTCACCCGACAATAGAACTTCTCTCATGTATTTGGCGACCTCTTTTCTAGACCAATTACGCGCCTTAAAGTCATAGGGCAAGACTCTAGAGGGTTGCGAGTCGCTAACACACTCATACACCTGAATACCTGGTAATCTCGAAACAGGCGCTCGAGCGCCAGAATAGTCAATTCCAACATACCTAGAAAACGTATTCATAACTTTGCCGATGATATCAATAATTATTTTTATGTGTGATTTCGATTTAACTCGCTCCCTTGAGCACAAGCACAGCCTCGAGAAGAGAACTTACTTCATGATCCTCTGCCCCCATCTCAAGTAAGCTCTCGTTTAAACTGGAAAGATATTGCAAGTTAGTCCCGCTCGGTCCCGCGGCTTTCAATACTTGGTTCGCTATGTCCCGACTGATTTCTGAAAATGGAGAATAACTCGGATTTTCAGGCCCAGCAATATATGTTAATGCAGTCGTCAAACCTCTATTTTCAAAAGCAATTTGAACCAAATGACGCTTGTAGCCATTTTTCTCTCGATAATCCAAGTTATTTTTGACCTCTTCCCAATCCTCATCAGCGATACCGAAGGCCACTCCAACGCATTGCGACGAATCATCTCTCACCAAAGTGACGACTCGGCCAGGGCTCGCGAAGGTTCCTCTATGATCGGATGATAATTGCCAGAATCTGCGTCTCCATCCGAACAATGACGCTTTTCTTCTCTTGATATAGGGTATGGCCGGACGCCATATTAGCGACCCATAACTAAAGATCCATTTCATATGATCCTCAAAGATATTAATTTGATTAAATCGAGTAAAAATACTTAAAAAATAACAAGAACCCAGACAAATCTGCCAGGTGATTTATTTGATCAAACAACCAAATTAAATTTATAAACGGTTGTATTAAATAACAAATTAAGTATATATTATTTTTTTTACTAGACGCAAGATCAGGCATGATTACTGGAAAGCTTACAGACACTGTTATATCCCAACTTGTGGGACGAAGCAAAATTTACAAAGCGTCCGATGGTGACGGAATGTCACTGGTGGTTCACCCTAATGGAAGAAAATGGTGGCGATTTGATTTTAAACACCACAAAAAGCGAAACTCCATTTCACTTGGAGTCTACCCTGACATCACACTCTCAATTGCGAGAGAAAAGAGAGTAGCATGTTTGAAAGCATTGGCGGTGGGGGTTCATCCCACAATAGGCAGAGACAATATCCTGCACAATTTTTGTGAAAATCAAAGTTTTAAAAATCTCGCTGAGTCTTGGTTCAGTAGCTGGAAAAAAAATAAAACTGAAGCTCATACGCTCAAAATCCGAAATCGTTTGAGTGATGATATCCTACCGTGGTTAGGGAAGCAGATTGCAAGAGATATCAAGGAGAAGACTCTACTTGACGTCATCAAAGACATAGAAATATCAAACTCAATAGACAAAGCGCATCGAGTTAGGCAAACACTAAATCAGATATTTAAGTATGGAGTAGATATAGGGATGCTTGATATAGACCCTAGTAAGCATCTGCGACACAAACAACTTTCATTAGTCAATGCCCGGTACCCGCGTATCACGAGTAGTAACCACCTCAAGCAAATTATGATAGAAATAATGAACTACAGGGGACATAAAAATTGTAAATTAGCGCTACAATTCGCTCCACTAGTTTTTGTGAGGCCTGCCGCGTTATTAAACGGTAAATGGAATGAAATAAGTTGGAAAGAGAAATTGTGGCTGGTCCCAGACAATATAAATACCAAGCAGTCGCTGCATGCTGTGCCATTATGCGATAAGGCGCTAGAGATTCTCACTAAATTGAATCCCCAACACCTCAAAAAAGGCTATATTTTTCATAGTCACAGCGGTACTAATATACCGCTAAGTGCTAATACGCTAAATCATGCATTAGCTAAGACCGCATCAAACGGAGTAGAAAGAGTTACAGTAACGAGTTTTCGAAACGTGGCAGAGACATATCTGAAGGAGATGGGGTGGGACGATCAAACGATCGGGGCACAACTTGGTAAATCGTTTGGTGGTTATACTCACCAAAAACAAAACTGGCAACTGAACCTGAATGAGCGCAGGAGTATGATGACTGTATGGGCCGACTACTTAGAATCATTAACTTCCTCTGCGGATCAAATATCTATGTACGCAGCTGTGCGCCCAAAAACAAAACTCCAGACAGACTTGACCAGATGAGCAAACTATCAATCACATGTTTGAGCCTATTAGTGCTGACCTTGATTTTGCCTGTGACTAACGCGATTGCTTGTGATCAAGACGAGGACTGTGGTGTCGGGGTTTGTATAAAAAGAGAAAAACGAGCTCAGGGAATATGCTATGGCTTAGAGCCAAATCAAAAACAAAAAAATACGCTGGAATCGCCTCGTGAAAAAGCGATCGGGTTAATGGGTGACCCGAATAAAATGCTGAAGGAGCACTTTCCAGGAAAAAGAATAGGAAAAATTTGTATTGTCAGCACCGACTGTGATAACGGAAAAGATTGCGTTCACGCGGGTTTTGAAGGTCGTTGCATGGAACTCTAATTATCAGTAATGCATTTTCACAAACACTTTTTAACCAAAAATAAACCCGTGGTCTTCAAGGAAACTACTACTTCTAAGTTCTGATTAAGTCCCTCAATTAAAGAACAGACAATACCTCGATCTGGCTTAGATACAGATAAACGAGTTGAAATTATCGAGACGCGTAAACGCAACGTATCATCTGGTCTTACGGGTATTAGCCAGCGTACTTCCTCAACTCCTGGAGAACCCAAGCTAGCAGCTGGAGCAATAAAATGCTCCGTCATCATTCTCATAATCATTGAGCACGTATGCCACCCACTGGCTATTAAACCACCAAAAGCATGCTTTTTAGCAGCCTCTTTATCTAGGTGGAACAGCTGAGGATCGTAACTAGTAGCAAAATCTACAATCTCGTCTTCACTAACACGGTACGAACCAAACTCGTAACTTGCACCCGGAAGATAATCTTCAAAAGATTCAAATAACACGATACACCACAGTACTCGAGAGAGTGGCTACCTTTCGGCTATCGCCACATAATCTCTCGCTGAGTAACCAGTATAGAGTTGTCTAGGACGACCTATCCTTTGACTGGGATCTTCTATCATTTCATTCCATTGCGCCGCCCAACCAACTGTCCTAGCTAAAGCAAACAAGACTGTAAACATCGAAGTGGGAAAGCCCATAGCTTTCAAGGTGATACCGGAATAAAAATCTATATTAGGATACAGTTTCTTCTCCACAAAATATTCGTCAGAAAGGGCGATTCTCTCAAGCTCCATCGCTACATCCAGAAGTGGGTCATCCTTAATGCCAAGCTCTGCTAAAACCTCATGACAGGTTTCCTGCATGACTGTCGCTCTCGGATCGTAGTTCTTATAAACACGATGACCGAAACCCATAAGCCTAAATGGATCGTTTTTATCCTTAGCTTTCTTTATGTAATCCGGAATACGATCAACATTACCAATTTCAGAAAGCATCTTCAGAGCCGCCTCGTTAGCTCCGCCGTGTGCGGGTCCCCAAAGACATGCAATCCCTGCAGCAATACAAGCGTAGGGGTTGGCACCAGAAGAGCTAGCCAATCTCACTGTAGAAGTAGAGGCATTCTGTTCGTGATCGGCGTGTAGAATAAAAATTCGCTCCATCGCTCTCACGAGGGTTGAACTTATCGGTGCACTATCTGTCGGCTTCTGAAAACACATATTCAGAAAATTCTCGGCATATCCTAGCCCTTTTACAGGCTCTACGAAATTTTCACCAACTGAGTGTCTAAAAGCCATCGCGGCAATAGTCGGTATTTTTGCGATCAGTCGTTGACTCGCTTCCAGTCTATGCGACGCATTGTTGATATCCGTAGCCTCATGATAATAAGCTGATAGTCCGCCGACAACGCCACAAAGCATAGCCATCGGATGTGCATCCTCGCCAAACCCGGAAAAGAAATTATGCAGCTGCGATGGAACATTAGCTTCATTAGCGATCGAAGTTACGAACTCGTTGTAGTCATTTTTGTTAGGTAATTCACCTTTCAACAAAAGGTAGGATGTTTCCAAAAAACTACTTTTCTCGGCAAGTTCACCAATAGGATAGCCCCGGTAAAGAAGTATCCCTTCATCCCCATCGATGTAGGTTATTTTTGACTCACAACTGGCCGTAGAAGTAAAACCAGGATCGTAAGTAAAGCATCCAGTTTGGGCATAGAGTTTAGAAATATCTACTACACTCGGGCCTATAGTCCCATCGAAAATGGGAAATTCATGGTTAGAGTCTCCCAATTGAAGATTGGCCGTATTAGCCGTTTCTGTGATTTTTTTTTCGCTCATACAGCATGCCTCAAAGTCTTGCTCGCAAAAACAGTTCGTTTTTATAACGTACTGCAGCAATTTTTCCATCGAAAAAGGGGTAGTTCTGTTATACAAGGAAACCAATCATTTCCCAATGCGTGAATTGATTGGGCTTCCCCACTTTAGACGGATTATAAAATATATACGTATCTAATTCATCAAATCGTTAAGAAAAAGGAGTGGTTTTATCGAAAACATAGAGAAATAAATCATATAAAACAGTAATTTATGCTTTTTACTAGTTATTAAAATTGTGTCGGATCTACCTAATATCCTCAACCTGACGAGCTCTAATCCGATATCCCAAGCGTGGGAAATGGATAAAAACGTCCCCCAGATCGGTGGCGACATTACGCACAGTTAATCTACTCTCATCTGCGTAGTGTAACCATCCGTAGGTAGAGGAATCTTCGCCAAAAGGGGATACTTCTACCATTTCTCCTAGTTTGATTTCCTCACTCATCTCATAACTCGGACAGCTAATTAGATCCTCCGGCGAAGATACACGGGCCAGATCTAAAGCTGCCTCGTTAGTCGTGGAGCTACTATTGCCCCAACCAATTTGACTAATCCTGGCCGTCCATTGCAGCAATTTTGGCATTCCATCTAAAAGCGACAGATCTCCGACGATTTTTTCGATAAACCAAGGACATTGATAGACGGCTAAATCAGCAAGACTCAACGAGTCAGATAAAATATAATTTTGGCCACCCGACAATAACCCTTCGATCCAATGTAACTGCGCCTTTACCTGAGGGAAATAAGTCTTAGCTGACTGACGCACCCTTTCTAACGACGGCGGCGTCTTACCATGCAATTTAGCTCTATCCAAGTGAAATGCAAGAGGAAACTTATTCGCATGCAAACCTGTCACATATAAGGCAAGCGGCCGCATAAGACTATTTTCGGCCCAATAAATAATTGTTTCACATTGTGCCTTTGTTCTCGCTGTACAGGCGCCAGGATAAATAGTTGGATTAGGAACTAAGCTCTCCAATACTTCCGCTATTAACCTCGTATCGCAATAAACATCAGCTCCTATCTGAAGGGCTGGAACACGCCTGTAACCACCGGTGAGATGTGTAAAATCAGGCTTGGGGCCATGCGATGGTACCTCCACTGACTCCCAAGAAATACCTTTGTACCCTAAAAGCAGCCTAATCTTCTCTGAGTAGTTAGAAAAACCATAATTATACAATATCACGTAAACACCTCATCCTAGCAAAAGCCGATACTAAGTATTCACCGAGTCAAAAAAGGCAAGAAGCAACTCATTGTAGCTCTCGTAAGCTTCAATATTGCTCACATGAGCCGTTGAGAGCTCCTCGTAACGAGAGCCGGTGATTAACGCCTTCATTTTGCGCATTTCGACCGGTGGAGTACCGAGGTCATACCTCCCCCCAATCAATAAAGTAGGCACGTTAATAGAGGATAAATCCGACAAATAGTTCAGGCGCTCTAACGCCCCACAACAGGCAATATAGCCAGAAATTTCCGTGGCACTAATCATAGTTCGAATCCTGTCAACCTCGGCTTCATTATTATCGATAAAGTCTTTCGTAAACCATCTCTCCATCGTAGCATTCAATATTGGGGCCAATCCTTCCGAAACAACCGTCGTTACTCGATCCTTCCATACTTGCCGAGCCTGATCAGAAAATGTCGCGACACAGTTACTCGCCGTAAGGCTTTTGAATCGAGCTCCATGCAAAATACCCAGCCCTAAAGCCGTCATTCCACCCATAGACAATCCCACAAAATTCGCCTGATTGATTTCTAATGCATTCATCAAGTGAATTACATCATTCGATAGATCGTCAAAATCAAAGGGATTAGTCGGCACAGTAGTTCTTCCATGACCTCTTTGATCGTAACGTATTATATGAAACCGACTTTTTAGCGCCTCAACCTGCCTGTCCCACATGCGAAGATTTGCGCCCAATGAATTCGAAAAAATAACTGTCGGTCCATTTTTATCGCCTTCCTCTTCGTAGTAAAAATCAATTCCATCTCTCTTAACAACTGGCATCGTCTTTTATCCTTTTTATGATCAAACTTTCTTCTTGCCTCAATTCCGTCCAAGCGAAAATAGTTAAAGCAATCACATGAGGTATAAAGTAGCATTGGCGATAGAGAAAACGTATCTTTTTACTATAGAAGTCACAAAAAAAATATGAAAAATGGGAAAATCCATGCCGATACCAATATTTACCTCGTAAGACACGGAGAGGCAGCTAATAGCTGGGCAGAAGCATTAGATTCGCCATTAAGCGAATTAGGAAATCAGCAAGCAAAAGCGGTCTCTGGATGCTTCGGAGAGACTCCGCTTTCGATCGTATCGAGTCCTATGCTGAGAGCTAAACAAACCGCAGCGCCATTGTCCCAAATCTGGAATGTAAGTGTAAAAATAGACGATTGCTTTATAGAAATACCCTCCGACTCAGAGGAGAGAGATCGTAAAAAATGGCTGCAGCAAATCTTTAAGCAGAAATGGAATATGGTGAATAGTCAGATATGGGACTGGCGAGAAAAAGCCTTCGAAGCCTTATTGCGTAAAAAATGCGACACAATTATCTTCACTCATTTTATGCTCATAAATGCCGTAATAAGTAAAATCGAAAAGACCGAACAACTCGTATTTTTTTCGCCCGACAACGCTTCGATCACCCATTTAAAAGTTACCAACAAGCGTACTATGAAAATAGTTAAGCTAGGACAAGAAAAGAAAACAGTCGTGAATTAAACTAATGAACAACCCAACAGATCTTGAATTAACGTAACCTGAATTAAAATATAAACTAGATTGAAAACTAAACTCTACAAGCGATAAAGTGTTAAATAAGTATTTGTACCGCAGGAGGTATTGTCAGGATGCAGGTTGGAGTCGCGCTGAGAAATATGGGATCGGGGGCTACGTCAGAAATACTAGCAGGCGCCGCAAAATTTGCTGATAATTCAGGCTTAGACCACCTATGGGTCCTAGACCATGTAGCGATCCCTCCAGATGATTCTGAAGGATCCGAAGGTCGTTATGTTGACCCACTCGCTACATTAGCGTTCATCAGTGGCATCACCAAAAGAATTCAAATTGGTACATCAGTATTGGTGCTACCCTACAGAGAAAAATTTACCACCGCGAAATTAATTGCATCAATCCAAGAACTGAGTAATGAACGGCTACTACTTGGTGTGGGACCCGGTTGGATGGAACCAGAATTTAAGGTCGTTGGTAAAGATATAAAAAATCGCGGGACTGACACGGATTTAACTATAGATTTTATCAATGAATGTTTTGACAATCATATCATGATTGAAAATGAACAAGATTTTATCTTCAGTCCGAGACCCAAAAAGCCTCCTATTCTCATAGGAGGAAATTCAACGAAGGCGCTACAACGTGTCTTAAAGCGGGGAGATGGTTGGATGCCAATGATCAAAGATGACGAGGCTCTTATAAGTACTTGTGTCAAACTGACACAAAATATGGTGTCCAGCCGACAAGTTACACCGACGATTATCCCACTTAGACAGCTAGACTTGGTTGACCCTGATAAATCCGTAGATACTATTTTAAAACTTAAAGAGGCAGGCTGTGCAGGTGTAGAACATTT
>Ga0315320_10001346_pt1 | contig 20322 bp, 21 predicted proteins | sample M140m21515metaG_FD_203458 | JGI IMG/M metagenome (GOLD analysis project Ga0315320, IMG submission 203458) | Ammonia-oxidizing marine archaeal communities from Monterey Bay, California, United States - M1 40m 21515 | ecosystem: Environmental > Aquatic > Marine > Coastal | place: USA: California... | reverse complement strand
TGATAATCCAATTAATCCTAAAACACCTATAGTAAAAGATTTGGAATCCCATGGCCCAGAGAATGAAATTTGAGGATATATTGTATTGAATGTAAGAATTAATCCTAAAACACCAAAAGTTTTCCATTCCGGAGATAAGGTGTCTGTCATGGTCATAGCAACATCAATGTCCCTTTTAAATCGCCGATAGAAAATGTATTAATTGTATAGTTAGGTTTCGTCAATACATGAAACACGTGTTAGAGTGGTCAAAAAAAGTCGACTTGGACCATCTAGAATTAAGATTCAAAGTTTTGAGGGCTGGAATGCCTAGAGGAAGTGAGCATTATCCAGGTGTAGATGATGATGAGAATACTAGATTTTTGTGTGCTTTCATTGATAAAAAAATAATTGGATGTGCAACCTTACAGTTAGATCCTAGAGAGGGGTGTAATTACAGAATTAGGGGCATGGCGGTTGATTCAAAATTTAGGAATAAGGGAGTAGGTTCAGATATTGTTAAAAATTTACAAGATGAGGTGAGAAAGGAAAATACAGGCATATGGTGTAACGCTAGGATAAAAGCCGTTCCAATGTATGCTAGGTGTGGTTTCAAGATTGTATCTGAAGTTTTTGAAATTGAAGGTATTGGCCTCCATCATGATATGGAATGGAAAGTCAAATAATGGAGCACGGACCGGGATTTGCACCCGGGTCCAGGGATCTGCAATCCCTTGCATAGCTGCTCTGCCATCCGTGCTTAAAGTAACCGAAGAACTATGTCTCTTTGAATATTGTTCGTAAATAATTATGTTAAAAATTAATTTTTCTTGCATACTATCATGAACGTTCGATGCTCGGAGGAGACTATGCCGCAAGTATCAGGACGATACAAAGGACTTGGAGTTGGCTTTGCCCCTTATCTTCAACCGCCGGAAGAAGGAGTAATGAGATGGACAGTGGGGGAGCCGGGTTTTGATACGCCTAATGAAATAATAGAAATGGCAATTAAGGGTTTAGAAGAAGGGAAAACAAAATATACTCGTGGAGCAGGGTCTTTAGAATTATGCAGTGCAGTATCAAATTATATTAAAGAAAAGCATCAAATAATTTGTCCAGCCGATGATATCATCATTACACCCGGTGCTAAACAAGGGTTACTTTACTCTTTTTTGATAACAACCATGCCCGGAGATGAAGTTATTTTACTTGCTCCTTCCTGGGCATCTTATGAACCAATGTTGAAATTTATTGGTGCCGTACCCATTCATGTTCCCGTTAACAAAAAAACCTTTCATCCTGATTTAGACGCAATTAGAAATTCAATAAGTGATAAAACTAAGATGATTTTAATAAATTCTCCTTGTAACCCTACAGGTGCAGTTTTTACACGATCCGAAATACAAGGAATAGTAGATATTGCAAAAGAATATGACTTATGGATTGTTTCTGATGAAATTTATGCAAGGCTCATATGGGTTGACTATCCTCATATTTCTCCTGCTAGTCTACCCGGAGGTTCAGAACGAACTATTGTTGTAAATGGTTGGTCTAAGTCTTGGGCAATGACAGGGATGCGATTGGGATTTTTAGCCGGCCCTACAAATGCAATGAAAGCTGCAGCAAAAAGTCAAGCTAATTCTGCATCACATGTTCCAACTTTTTTAATGGATGCTGCAAAAATCGCACTTACATGTGATGATAGAGTAGAGGAATTTAATCATGAATACCTAAAAAGAAAAGAAATTATGGTAAGGGGCCTTTCTGAAATACCTGGTTTGAGAATTATCGAACCCGAAGGTGCATTCTATTTATTTGTTGATGTAACAAAAACTGGTATGACAGATGTAGAGTTTGCTGATGGATCTCTAAAAGCAGGTGTACAATTAATACCTGCATCACTCATCACGGGCGGTTCTGGTTTTATCAGGATTTCATATGCATGTAGTGAAGAAGTGATAATAGAAGGTTTGAAAAGACTGAAAAAATGGCTTCTTGATTAAATATCTGATTAATAATCTTACAAATATCTAAAATTATATTTATGATTAAATACTGCATTAGAAAATGAACGGGGGAGTTGGTAGGGGGCTACACATTTTTCTGGATTATGTAAATTACACTTCACCAGTTGAAAATGATGGGGAATGGATATTAAATAAAATTCGTGAAAATGTTAAAAAAGCGGGTATAAGAGAAGTGCATTCTCATGTTGAGATATTTGATGGAACAATAAGTCCACCTGGATTTGCAGCAGTTGTTTTAGTAGATGAAAGTCATGTAACTGCTCATTGTTATTCAAAAATTGGCTTATTAGCAATAGATGTATTCACCTGTGGAAATAATGATCCTCAAATAATAGTTGATAATTTGAAAGAAATATTTGCAAAAACAATTAAAGGAATTAAATTGGTCAGGGAACAAAAAATTGACAGATTTATTGAATAAGAGTGATATTATGTCTGTAAGAAAATTCATTAAAGACCATTATAAACACTTTAATGCAGGAATCTTGTCTGAATGTTCTGAATCTCTCATAAATTTCTTAGAAAAGAAGGGTCGATTAATTATTACTCTGGCAGGAGCAATGTCTACAGCTGAAATAGGCCGCACACTAGCTCCGGCAATCAGATCTCAGAAAATACATGCAATTTGCTGTACAGGTGCTAATCTTGAAGAAGATCTATTCAAACTAATTGCCGATTCTAGTTATGAAAAAATTACAAACTGGAGAGAGATGACCGCAAAAGATGATGTTGAACTTAGAGATAGAGGGATGAATCGTGTAACTGATGTTGCTATACCTGAAAGAGTAATAAGAGATGTTGAAAAATTACTAATTCCTTTATGGAAAAATGCGGAGGCTGCGGGAGATAAAAGATTTCCACATGAATATTTGTACGATATTCTATTGCATGGCGATTTAGAATTTGAAGGTGAAATAAAAAATTCTTGGTTAATGGCAGCGGCCGATGCAAATATACCTATTTTTGTTCCAGGATGGGAAGATTCTACACTAGGGAACATTCTTACCGCTAGAGTAATAGATTGTACTTTCAAAAGTCCGGACATAATTAAAGGAGGTTTGTATGCAATGCAAGCACTAGCAGATTGGTATAGAGAAGATGATTCGCCTACTGGGATTCTACAAGTAGGAGGAGGAATATCCGGTGATTTTGCTATATGTGTAGTACCAATGTTGGAACAAGATATAGGAATCAAAATTAATCGATGGAAGTGGTTTGCACAAATTAGTGAGTCTAAATCCTCATACGGCGGTTATTCGGGTGCGCCACCAAATGAGAAAATAAGTTGGGGCAAATTGGATATTGATACTCCGCGTTTTATGATAGAGTCTGATGCTACTATAGTCCTGCCTTTACTGTTAAAGTCTTTAGAATAGTTGGGTATAATTATTACATTTTTCAGAAATTCTCAACAATTGATTATATTTCGAAGTTCTATCGCTTCTTGCCGGTGCGCCAGTTTTTATTTGCCCGGCATTGGTACCAACAGCTATATCAGAAATTATTTCATCACTTGTTTCTCCTGAACGATGACTAATTATAGTAGCAAAGCCGGCTTCTTTTGCCATTTTGATTACATTCATAGTTTCTGTGAAAGTTCCTATTTGATTTAATTTTATTAGAATTGCGTTTGATGCCGATTTTTCAATACCTTTAGTCAAGCGTTTTGAATTAGTAACATATAAATCATCACCAACAATTTGAACATTATGACCTTCTTTTTTTGTAAATTCAACCCATGAATCCCAATCATCTTCTCCAAATGGATCTTCTATAGATACTATTGGATATTTTTGAATCCATTCAGAATAAATTTCTGCTAATTGAGAACCTGATATTTGCTTACCATCAAAATTATATTTGTTATCCTTAAGAAATTCTTGCGCTGCTACATCTAAAGCAATTGAGACTTGTGTTCCTGGTTTATATCCGGCTTTTTCTATAGCTTGTACAACATAAACAAGGCCGTCTTCATTACACGATAAATTTGGAGCAAAACCTCCTTCGTCACCCACTCCATTAAGTAGGCCATTTGTATTCAGAACATTTTTCAAAGTGTGATATATTTCTACACCTGCGCGTAATGCATCCTTGAAGTTCGTAAAACCATGTGGAACAATCATGAATTCTTGTACATCTACATCAGAATTTGCATGTGCACCTCCGTTAAGTATATTCATTAATGGTACGGGTAAAGCACACTTCTCTTCTTCAGATGCAATATATGACCATAATGGATAGCCAATCCCTGCAGCTGCCCTTAAACAGGCTAATGAAACACCAAGAATTGCGTTTGCTCCAAGATTTGATTTATTCGATGTATTATCTAAATCTATCATAATTTGATCAATACGACTTTGGTCGGAAACATCTTTTCCAAGTAAAGCTTCTTTTATTTGCCCGTTAATATTACCTATTGCAGAATCTACACCTTTACCAATCCATTTTTCCTCGCCATCTCTTAATTCTACTGCCTCATAACTACCTGTCGAGGCGCCTGAAGGAACTGCTGCACGCGAGGGGATATCTATGCTAGCATAACATTCGACCTCTACGGTTGGATTACCTCTTGAATCTATAATCATTCTTCCATGTAAATTACTTATTGGCAATCCCATATTTGATGGGAGATATATATCTCTTGTCAAGATAACGGTATTCAAAATTATCTATTCAACCAACCTATCCAATTAGAAACCTTAGATTGTAGATTCGGTATATCAACTTCTGAATTACAACACTTTTCCCAACACAATTGCTCATTTTTAGGAGATATAGAGAATAGTTCTGCTCTAAATAAAGTATCATCCATGTCCGATTGACCTCTTTTGTCATCTACGAAACAATGTAATAAATGTTTAGGATAATGATGAATTTTTCCAGATTTAGGACAACAGAACATTACGCTCCGATCCAAAAAGATTAACGAAGCCCCAGTGTTTTTATCTATTTCGTGGCCTAAAATATTTGTATTCGAAATAAGAGATGCGACATCGACGTTGTACCATTGAGAATATGTGAATGATAAATTAAGTTTTGATATATCGTCTAAGAACTCTTGAGTACGGAGATTTGTGACTTCTTCATCAGTTTGCATTATTGACCCGTCAACGTCGTTACCTTTTAAGGAAACTTTTTTTTAAAAAAAGTATTTATTTACATAAAACAGAAAAAACATTATAAATAATGAATAAAATCGTTGTGAAAGTAGAAATAAGATACAGTTTTCGGGATATACATGTCAAATATTGATTCTTTAGATCGGGGAATTCTAGCTGTACTCCGTGATAATGGTAGAGCGGCCTATGTAGATATAGCAAAAAGTGTCGGAGTAACAGAAAGAACTGTTAGAACGAGGATGAAGAAATTAGAAGAAGATGGTGTCATAAGAGGATATACCGTAAGAGAAAGTGGGATAGGCTTGTCTGCTCTGATTCGTATGAAAGTTGGACCTGGAACTGAAATAGGAACTCTTGCAGGAGAATTTTCTGGATGGGTTGGTGTTGAGTCTGTATATGAGATAAGTGGAGAAGCAGACCTAATTGCCATTGTTCACGTTGATGATACGGCTGGATTAAGGAATATGTTAGATAAAATGTGGTTAGCAGCACCAGGCGATATAAGCTCGACGCAGACTGAACTTGTCTTAGAACAATATTAACTTATTTTAATTATTACTTATGATGATCATTGTATAATTAAATTTTCCATTTAATTGAACAGCCAATACTTTCATTTCTAATTTGAGAGAGTGCTCCACCTGCAATGAGTTCTTCTATAGCGTCAGATAAATCAGATGTCGTCGCATGAGATGGATCGCGTGGTGAGTCATCTAGCCGGCCGCGATAAACAACTATTCCAGCAGAGTTGATTAGATAGAATTCTGGAGTTCTTTCAGCGCCATATTTTTTTGCAATTTCTTGGGTTTCGTCAACTAAATATGAATATGACATTCCAGCTTTTGCACGTTTAACCATATTTTCCCATGAGTCTGTATTGTAATTTATTGGGTCGTTAGAATTAATACCAACAAATCCAAGAGCATGATGTTGTGCTTTAATTGATATTTCTTCTATTCTTGATTCTGAACCAACCACATACGGACAATGGTTGCAAGTAAACATAATAATTAATCCATTTTCACCCATAGCTTCTGAAAATGAAACTAAATTACCAGATATAGATGGATTTGCATTTTTAAGCTTAAAATCTGGTGCTTTATCTCCAGGCTCTATCCCCGTGACGATTGTCATGTTAACCCCGAAAGAGGATGTAAAGTTAATGCTTTGTTAGATACTATATTTTTTGATGGACTGTTTTTACTCTGCATTCTTCTAAACGGCGTCTTGCCAGACGATTTTCTGGATCGATGTTTAATACCTCTCTCCAAGCTAAAACTGATTTTTCTGGTTCGTCTCCTTCGTGTAAAATAGCAGCAATTCTTAGCTTTGCATCAAGGTGTCTAGGATTGCACTTAGCGGCACTCTGAAAATCTGAAAATGCTTCTTTTAATCTACCAAAGTCAAGATATAATAATCCTCGCTGATACCATGCATCCGACAAGGTAGGGTCAATGTTTATTGCCTTATTTAGTGGCTTTTCAGCCTGTTCAGCTCTTCCCAATGCGTTCATACAGGTCCCCATATGAACCAAAGCCATGGGGTATTCAGGAGATGTCTTTAACAGCCGTCTTAACTCTCTATCTGCCTCAATCCAATCACCTAAATTCATTAAAATTTCTGATCTTCTTAATCTGGCTAAATTTAAGTTAGGCCTGTTCTCAACTAAAATATTTGCATCGTCTAAGGCCAAACTTAATTGTTCTTGTAAAAGTGCCGCAGAGCATCTATTTAATCTGGCTCTAACATGATTACTGTCCATTTCAAGTGTACGGGTAAACAAGTCCTGCGCTTCAGCTAAATTCCCTTTTTTTGCAGCAATTAATCCCTTAATGAATGGTATTGTGCTATTATTTTGTAACTGTGTTGAAGCTTCTGAAATCATAACATTTGCTTGATCTAACTTACCTAAATCTAAGGAGAGTTGTGCCTCTTCTAGAGGTATGGAAGGGTGTTCGGGAATTAATCTCCTAGCCCTCACTAATGCTATCTCGGCCTCATTATATGAGCCTTGGTATCTCAGTGTACGAGACCTTCCCAGCCATGCTAAGCCCGACTCCCGATTATATTCGATAGCTGAATCAAAAGAAGAAAGAGCGTCCAAAAGAATTATTTGGTCATAATTTCCAGTATTATCTCTATTTTCATCAACATCTGAAAGATATAATCGACCACGCATAACATGTAAATCGGGATGTTCCCAAGATTCTTTAGGAGCATCATCGAGAACTTTTTTCGACCAATCTAAACAGTCATTTCTCAGAAGTAATAAACTTAATCGACCTCTGACTTCGGGATTTTCTTCAGTGTTGAGTAAATATCCTTCAAGGACCGAAACTGCTGCATCATATTTACCACTGTTCTCCAGTATTTCTGATTCAATAATAGTTCCAAATTCTCCAAGTGCCTTTGCCTTTTTTACACTTCTCAAAGCCTCTTTTATTTTGTAGGGATTCGAAGATAAAATTTTTGAATTTAACAGCCATGCTTTTCCATTATTAGGGTCTAACTTTAATGCCATTTCAACACATTCTAACGCTGTGTTTATTTGATGTAAAAGTAATAATTTACCGGCTTTTTTGACTAATTCTTCGGCATTTTTGGTTTTCCCAAAAGAAGGATTTATTTTACGTCCTATTTTATTTGCTCTTTCTACTATTTCTGAAAGTTCTGCTTTATTTTGGGAATTAAACTCTGTTTCTACACCAAGACCTTCTAATCTTTTCTTGTTTCTAAATACGCGCTCTGGATCTGAGTCCATAACTAATAATATCTGTTCTTGAAGTACTTGCATATCGTCTGGATTAATTGTCAATAATCTCTCCAAAGTAATATCAAGAGATTCTAGATCGCCTTTTTGTCTCTGTATATCCGCTAATGATATGAGTGATGCGGGGTCTTCCGGCTCTAACTCATGTGCCATTTTATAGCAATCAGCTGCCCTATCTATCTTACCTATTGCATGAAATAACTCGCCTATTCTTCGGTGTTCATTTCCGTTTAATTCAATATCTTCAGCCATCATTTCTGATTGGTTAAGAATATTATCTAGTCTTTTAGTCAAGGGTAAAAGCCCGGGAGTAATTTCGGAGTATTCTCCGCATTCTATTCCAGGATAGTGAATTAGAATTGAACGTGTGGCATGCGTAGCTATAGCACATGACTCGCTAGAACTTATTGCAAATCCTTGGTTTAACAATAAATTTTCAGCATTTTCTAAAGAACGATGTACATTCAATAAATCATGTACTTTTGGAGAATCTGAGAGAATAGTATCTACGCCTCTGGACAGTAAATCTAGAGTTGTAGCTTTCTCATTCAAATTTCCTTGTAGAGTGCCCAGTCTAGTATGAAATTTTCTACTCTTTCTTATCATATTTTTATGCTTTAACCAAAGTGTAGTAAATCCAATTAGAAGTATTCCATAGACTGTTGCTAAAGTCATTGTGGAAGATTCCATTGTCTTCAGCGGACATGCAAGACTTTTGATGGCTTCTACTAATTACATACAGATAACATCAATTATTCTAGTAACTAAAAATAACCGTTTGTTTTTTTTAATATGAATTAGTAATAAAAATAATCAAAAGTCCTTTGGTGAAAAGGCCTGAACATCTTGTTTTCGGGAAGTATTTCCTCTCGAGTTGCCAAGTACGTTTTCTATTCCCGCTCCGGAAGCATAATCAAATATTTTATCATTAATTTTTCCAGCGAAAACTAGTCCTTGGGCACCTTGTGTATCTTCTAAAGATTCTTTTAGATTACTAGCACCAATTGGATCTGACGCTGTACCGTCTTCATGAATAATGATCGCTTTATTTCTCGGTAATCCTTCTAAGTGCACTGCCCACTCTTTTACATGGTTGGGTACTTCTAATATTTCTGTACCAGTTCCTACGGTTTCGTCATCATCTTTCTGTATTTCTATTTGGATTCTAGCTACGGCTTTTGATGCTGGCTCTTTTTGATTGAGGCACTTTGTTATTACTTTGCCCTCTAGATGTTCTACTTCTCTACTTTGAGGTGCTATAGAAACATGGGTAAGTGACTTTCCTAACTTCCCACTTAATTCCAAAAGTAGTAATTTTCCTCCTCTATCTCCATCCAAAAACGCTGTAACTATTTTTTTACTCTTTGCCATAGTTACAAGTTCTGGGTTGATTCCAGAGCCCATGGTTGCAATAGCATTTTTTATACCGAATTTTAACAGATTTCGGACATCATTTCTACCTTCTACAATTATTATTGCTTCACTATTTTTAACATTTGGGCCCGCGGTCATACCTGAAATTTCTATTTCAGTATTTAGTGTTAAGACTGATCTAACCTCATCTAGAATATTCTTTGATTCGTCTGTACCAGAATTTACCAAATTTACCAATAATTGTTTGGCTCTATCTATTACATGGCCTCTCTTTGCTGAGCGAATATTTTCTATTTGTTTTACTTTTATTGATGACTTGCAAGGCCCTATTCTCTCTATTGTTTCAAGTGCTGCACCAATAACAGCAGTACTGACTTGATCAAGAGAAGATGTTACTAAAATTTCCCCTTGAACTTGTCCTTTATTCTGATGTAGTACTACATCAACATGACCTATTCTTCCAGTTCTTTGTAATTTCCTTAACTGTAGTTCATCTCCTAGAAGTCCTTCTGTTTGACCAAAAATAGCTCCTATGACGTCTTTTCTTGCAACTGTTCCATCTGTGCGAATAGATGCGTGTATGATATATTTTCCTTCTTTTGACATATTATTTGTTCTCCATTTTTACTAATCCATACCCCAGAGACTCGTTCCGGGTTTGCCTAATTGGCGTTTGGTTGAATGGACAAAGAATGTCCTCGAGTATGGCTTGTAAGCGCTCTATGCGAGTAGCCTGTAGTTGATGAATGCTCCTGTTATAATAACTGTAACATTAATAATTAGTATTTTTTAGCGAGGCATTATATCTACCTGCCTGTATCGAAAGGCATGGAGGAATTTAGATTAGATAAACGAAGTGTGTTTCGTGGAGCCACTTTTCTTGCTTTAAGAGACGGACAATTAAGTAATGGAGAAAAGAGATTATTAGTGAAATTGGCACATTCATTAAAACTAACTGATGAAGAACCTAAGATAATTTATGATTCAATCGTTGAGAATAAAACTCTTGAACCTGGTAAAATAATTAGTGAAGAAGAGCAGCGGCGTATTTATGGACAAGTTTTGGAGGCTATGCTGATACATACTGATAGATCTGATGATGAGTTATTACAAATTGCTTATCTCAGGAAGATTTTCCAAATAAATGATTCAGAACATAGGGCGATAGCTAGAAGTATGGATAGACAGTTAGAAGAAGTAATTCATAGAACTCTTAAAGATGAGGTTAGAATTAGATTATATGATTCCATTGATCGTATGGGAGATATTTTTGATAATATTCTCGTTAAAAATGAGGATCGTAAATGAAGGAATATGCAGTTTTAGATGATTTTTTATCAAAATATCATGATTCCGTACATACCTCAGAAAAAAAATTATTGAGAATTGTTAGAGAAGCATATCCGATAGGAATTCCAGCACTTATAATGAAATCTAGTACGGATAGAATAGGTGCTTCGGCTGGTTATTCATTTCATCTAGGAACACCAGACGGCCTGCTTAGAAGGCTAGCATCTTGGCTGATAACAAAAAATAATGGTAACCATAAATTATTATTGAAACTAAATAAGAAACTCTGGAGGCGCCATGGTAGAGAAGATGTAGCACTTTCCGCCATAATAATTGCAAATTTAGACCATGCATCTATGGAAACTAATCCTTGGCAGATTTTCAGATCATGTTTAAGAAAAAAGGAACCCATAGATGGTTTATTGCTTACTGTAGAAGAATTATTACGATCTGGTAGGGAAATGCCTAGTGAAGTTCTTAGAATGGATTGGAGTAAAAAAAGATTAGTTGATGGTCATTTGTCAATATTAATTACGTATACAGGAATGATTAGAGGCATTATTCCAAGTTCTGAGATGATAGCGTGCCTTCAGGAAATAGACATTCCATCAAATGATTCCGTAGTTACTAGAATTATGAATAAGTTAAGTAATATTTAACCAAAGGAATGATGGGTTGACCACCTATCGTATTATCATGGGCGTACGACTTCTACCATCAGACGATCCTATCGCTGAACAGGTTCTTGAGTGGACTATTCAAAAGAACTCTAAGGATATTTCTCAATTAATGAGATGGGTAGGTGAATCTAGTGGAAGAAGGGAACGTCAAATATTACTAAAGAGAGTATTGGATCTTTTAGATGAAACTCAATACGCTTTAAATCGTTTAGATGAATTGAGGTGATTTGATGCGCTCATTACTCTTGGCAGGAGGTAGATCATCAAGAATGGGTAAAGATAAGGCTTTGATTGAGATTGATGGAGAATGTTGTATTTCTCGTATTTTGAATGCTCTACATTCATCAAATGCAAATTTGGTGAGAGTAGCAGTTTCAGATACAGAATGTATAAAAAAATATAGTGAAGTAATAGATCCTCAGATTAATATTGAATGGGTCGTTGATAGTAATCAGTATGCAGGCCCTATAGAAACAATTACTGAAAATTTGAAAGATTCAAATTTTCTAAAAGAAAATTTTATTCAACTATCTACCGTTGATGTTCCATGGATAACATCCAATTTCTTTGATTGTTTAAAAAAATATATTAAGAAAGATGATGATGTACTTATACCGACTGATGGACAAAACATACATCCATTGTTATCTTTGATTAAACCAAAGCCTGTGTTAAATAAATTAATTAAGAATAGTAAAAGACCATTATCAGACCAATTTTGTGAAATAAATTATTCATTGTATTATGAAGATTTTAAGATATTAAAGAATGTCAATTATCCTCAAGATTTGGAATGATATAGTCCCTCAGATAATGAATCTATAACCCTGGGGTATAATTTATGCTCTATCTTCTTAATTTTATTTTGTAACGTTTGAATAGTTTCTCCTGGCGAAACTTCTACTTCTATTTGTTCTAGTATCCTTCCAGTATCTACTCCTGAGTCCACTAAATGTACAGTACAACCACTTAATTTTACACCAGCATTTATTGCATCTCTGTGAGCATTTGCTCCAGGGAAATTAGGAAGGAGTGATGGATGAATATTTATTATGCGCCCTTTCCATTTAGTAACAAAGGAGTGGGTGAGGATTCTCATATATCCACTCAAAACAATTAGTTCAATTTCCGATTTAATTAGTTCGGCATGGACTAAGCTTTCATGTAATATCCTCTGTTCTATTTTATCGGGTATTTCTGGCAATGGTATAGCCTTTGTATTAATATTTTTTTTGACTCCATAATCTAATCCTTTAGCGTTGCTATTATCTGAAATAATGAGTTTTGTAGCATGTAATCTAGGGATTTCTTGGTGGTTTAATAATGCCTCTAAACCTGAACCACCCCCAGAAATTAAAACTGCTAATCTTAGAGGTTTGTCCAGCGACGCTATCCTAGGTAGTGTATATGGCCTCTCCATGAAGTTCTCTAAAATCGATAGGGTTTTAGGTTTAATTATAAATTCATAAAAAAGTGAGTTACATATAACTGAACTTAAACATAGCACATCATGGGAATTACGGGAGAATAGTATGCAAAGGCTAGAAAGTGTAGAACAAATTATTGAGAAATATGCAGTTACAAGCGACCCGATAAAAAGTAAAATTTATGTCTCATTGGGTTGTATATTTGTATTTTTTGCAATTATAGGTATTTTTGTACCTGGATGGCCTACTGTTTCATGGGCAGTACCTGCGGCATTCTTATTTTCTATTTCTAATGAGAAGTTATTTCGTTGGAGTTTGACCAATTCTTATTTTGGTTCTGCAATATTTGAATACTATGCTACTGGGAAAACAGTTCCTAAACATGCAAAATATGGAATTATCGGATTGATTACTATGATGACATCTCTATCAGCATATTTTGTATGGTATGTTTCTACTAAAGGAAGTGGGAAATTATCTGAACCATCTTCTTGGGATGGTGCTGATCCAGGATATGGTTCTATAACAATAATTCTAGTGGGATTATTGGGGACTCTATATATAATTATTAAAGTAAAGAGCCGTGATTGATTAATGTAAAAATAATCGCTTATTGGTAAATAACATGGACATTTGATGTTCATTTGCTGCATCTATTACTTCCTGATCTCTAATTGAGCCCCCAGGTTGTATAACAGTTTTTACTCCAATCTTGTTTGCGGCATCAATGCCATCCCTAAATGGGAAAAAGGCGTCTGAAATCAACATTGAAGATTGGGCCCTTGGGCCTGCTCTTCTGGCAGCAATATGCACTGCTTCGACCCTGCTTGTTTGCCCGGGCCCCACGCCAACAGTAGTAAATCCTGTTTCGGTTTCAGAGACAAGTACGACAGAATTAGATTTTACTTCTGATAAAACTGTGCAGCCAAATTTAGCCAATGCATACTCATCTTGATTTGCAATTCTAGTTGTAACACATTTTACATTGTTCCAATTAATATTTGGTGCTCCTTGTATTTGTGCAACCCAACCACCATCGATTTGACGAATACGTAACTCATCCTTTCTTGGTGAAAAATCTTGTAAAGTCAACATCCTTCTATTTTTCTTTAATGATAATATTTCTAATGCACCTGGTTCATAACCGGGTGAAATTATACATTCAAAGAAGTGATTTTTAAGTAATTCGGCAGTTTCCTTTTCAACCTTTGAAGTAAAAGCTATAACACATCCAAAGGCACTTTCAGGATCGCTTGCAAGTGCATTTATCCATGCATTGGCCTGAAATTTATCTAAAGCAACACCACAGGGGTTGGTATGTTTTATTATTACACAACCGTGTTTGTCTTGATCTGTAATATCTATTAAAAGACCACGTGCAATACGTAATGCTCCATCTAAATCGAGATAGTTATTGAAAGATAGTTCTTTTCCTCCGTGTTGTTCTGCCTTTGCTAGACCTGATTTTATCTGTTTCATTGAATCTGAATAGAAGGCTGCTGGTTGATGTGGATTTTCACCATATCTTAAGTTAATACCTGAATTTGTATTCATGAATAACTTACTAGGTATTTTCAGATTTGTGAAACGTTTTTCCAACTCATTACTTACTATAACATCATAAGATGCCGTACATTGATAGGCAGATATAGCCAACTTCTTCCTCATTTCTATATCAATTCCTGAAGGATTTCCTGATGATTTAGAGATTTTTTCTACTATACTGTCGTATTGATTTTTATTTGTGACTACAATCACATCTTCATAATTTTTTGCTGCTGAACGAATCATTGTTGGCCCTCCAATATCAATCATCTCTATCAAATCATCGTCAGAAACTTTTGGTTCTTGCGCCGCTACATTTTGAAACGGATAAAGATTAACACAGACAAGATCGATGAATCCATATTCTAAATTTTTTAGAGTTTTTACATCATCAGCTATTTTTCTACGAGCGAGTATTCCACCATGGACTGCAGGATGAAGTGTTTTTACTCTTCCTGATAGCATCTCAGGGTGATTGGTTAATTCTGAAACATCCATCACATCTATATTGGATTCTCTTAATTTTTTCGAAGTCCCGCCAGTTGAGATTATTGTCCAACCCATATTCTTTAGTGAATTAGCAAACTCTACTATTCCTTCTTTTTCCCATACACTGAGAAGTGCTCGTGGATTGTCCATGTTGTGCGATAAATCACAAGTTATTGAACAGTTCGATAAACAATATTAGTCCCCGCGAGATGAAATTACCTGATCGATTCGTAACATGCTCATTGCTGTTTCTGTAGCGGATTCTAGTGAATTTTCAATTACTGAACGGGGATGCCAAACATCTTTTGTAGGCGCTACAAGACCTTCTTTGTTTACTCCCATGGGCACATCATTTTCTCTAGATGCAGCACGTAATTCTAATATACGGTCTAATGCCTCTCCGCCAGAATTTTCTACTAGTGTTGCAGGAATTGTTTCTAATGCTCTTGCAAATGCTTCCATGGCCAATCTAGCTTTACCTGGCTCTGATTCAGAAGCCATTCTAACAGAGTTGGCCATTTGAGAATGTATTGTTCCAGCACCTAAAATTATTTCATTTTCATTTATTGCGTTAGATGATGCGCATAATGAGTCATGTAAACCTCTGATTATCTCTTCAGTATATACATCTCCTGAACCACCAATTTCTATAGTTACAATTCTTGGGTTTTTGCAGTTCTCAATTATTATTACGTCTTCAATTTGATCTGTGTGTTCTCTTCTTTCCCAATTTAACGATCCGCATCTGCCAATATCTGAAGTTCTTATATCCAGGATGGAGTCTACGATATTTGCCCCCGTGGCCTCTGCAATATTCTCTATTTCAGAAGAGTCTAATTCTCCTACTGTGAGAATAGATTTATTTGATAATAAATACAATATTTCTCTATCTATCTCACCAGAGCAAAACACTACATCTGTTCCACTGTTTATTATTGTATTAGCTATCAATTCTTTCTGTTCCTGTTCTGCTTCTACAAAGGAGTCTAATTGGCTTGTACTAGTAATTTTAATTTCCACATTTCTAGTAAATGAACGTATTTTTAATGCCGAATCTAATACGGCTATCTTAGGATTAATTAGATTATTTGGCAAATTATCCATTAATACCCTTCGGTTAATTATGACTCCTTTTAGAAGTCGAGAATTTTGAATAGAGTTTAGTCCACTCTTGAACATCGTAACGTGTTCTGAACTTACAGAATCTCTATTTTCCGAAAGTATTGATAATGCTTCAACAATTATACCTGAAAAAAGATCGAGGGCGGTTTCAGCGCCTTTACCTCTTAATGCAGTCTTAGCAACACCCAGAAGTCGCTCCTTATTTACCGTAGTAGTTTCATCTGCTATTTTTACTTTAGCAGCATTCAGGGCAAGTCTATATCCTTCAACAAGTGTTAGAGGATGTAGTCCTTTTTTTAATAATATATTTGCTTCGATTAACAGTGAGCCGCATAACAGCATAGTTGTAGTTACTCCATCTCCACACGTTTCTTCCTGTACATTTCCCATTGAAACCATCATTTTTGCTGCTGGGTGCTTAACCATAAGTTCGGCAACGATTTTCGCTCCATCATTTGTTATTGCAGTGGAGCCGTCTGTTTTATACAGCATTTTATCTAACCCACGAGGGCCAAAAGTTGGTTTGAGTAAGTCCGAAAAGACTCTTGCTGCTAGAATTAGCTTTTCTTGTACTTCAGTACCACTGGTGATATTAGTTTGATCCGGGACAATTACAACCTGTGGTTTACCCGCCTCATCGCTCATATTATACTCCAAAAGACATGTCGTCATGAATGCTTTGAGAGATAAATATACAATATTGAGACTCAAGAAATAGATAAATCTATTTTGTATTGGAAAAAACAGGTGATATGAGATGGCGCGTGGGCATGATCATTGTATTCTTATTAAATGTCCAAATACTTCTATTTGTACCTCCAAGTGCAGCACAACAAATACTACCTGGGATAGAATTGGAATGTTCCACAAATTCTATCGCAGTAGACTGGGGAGAAGATTCTGCACAAACTGAAGTTGTAGATTGCATACTAACTAATGACCGTCCCTACAGTGAAGAAGTTATGCTTGAATATAACTCTGAAAGTATCGAAGTATCTGGCCCTGGAAGCCTTACAATTGCAGGTAGTAGTGATAGTACTTTTCAGTTTATTATTAATCCAGATAGGGTATTGAGTCCGCAAACATATACATTGAATGTAACAGCAGAAGTTGTATCTGCAGTTGGAATACCAATAGGATTCTTAACTAATATTGAAGAGTGGGTAGTTGACATAGAGGTAATGGAATATACAAGATGCGGTGCTAACTATGGTGTTAATTCATTAAATATTGAAGCAGGACAAAATGCTATATTTACAGCATCCTATGGTTGTGAGAGTAATATTGATAGGAGCTTAGACATAGAGTTGCACCTTGTAAAGAATGGTGAAAGTTCTGAAGGTGCTTGGGATTCTGGATTCAATGTAATCAGTGAGAAATGTTCGGTTGTGATTTCCGAAGGTAATGGATATGAGAATTGTGAATTTGAATTAACCACACCTTCAAACATAGAAGAAAGATATGAAGGGTGTTTAATAATTTTAGATGAACGTATACTTACAGCTGGTTCTTGCCAAAATGAAGATTCTTTACAATTTATGGTTGAACCAAAGGAAAGTGGAATAATTAATAGCGTAGGTGGAAACATAAGTATTTTCAATGATTATGATGTTACTAAAGAACAGTTATTTATCGCTGGAGGAGTTTTTATTGGGTCATTATTGTTTTTTATTGTAGCGATTAGATATACGCGACGTTAGAATTAATTGTTTCTACTTTTCCTAGACTTTCTTCTTCCTTTTTTTGATTTTCCACCATTATATTCCCATTGTCTCCCGGAGCGACTACGCCATTGATCTAGTTCTTCATCGGGAGATGCGTGGCGTTCAATTTTTTTCCTGAGTGCTCTTGGGATGTCTTGTATTGAATTGATTTTTAATTTTAGATTTAAATCTCGTTCCAATTGGCGTATAGATTCTCCTTTAGTCCCTACCATCGCCCCTATTGCAGAATCTTTGATGAAAATCTCTGCTGATGAATCAGTTAGAAATTTTGCGTGTGGTACTGGGATGCCTGTTAATCTTGAAATCTCACGCTTAAGCTGTTCAGAGGCGAATTTCATTGCTGGACTTCCTCCCTCTCCATCATCAATATTTACCGGCACGACGGCTATTTCTGAACCAAAAGCAAACATTTCATGAGTTATCTTACCTGATGGGAATTCTTTTATCTCAATCACTGGCCTACTCAAATCTGATTCCATACCTGTCGGTGCTCTAACAACCATTTTTAGCTCAAGAACTTGATTTACTTTTCCTTTTTCTATGTGGATTACTGTGTCTAATACTTGAGATATTAGGCCTAATTCAACTTTTCCGACTAAACGTTGAATTGCCTCTAAAGCACTATTAGCATGGGTGACTCCCAACAGTCCGACTCCGGCTAATCTGACGTCACCAAATATCTCAAAATCTCTTGCTCTACGAACTTCATCAAATATAACAAAATCTGGCCTTACTAAAAAAATTACTTCTGCAGTCTTTTCTAAATCTCCTTCTAAAGGAGCATACTGAGTGACTCTTTGGGGAACTTGAAGATCTCTTGGTGCCTCCATGGTTTTTACCATTGCACCCACTTCTGAGTCAAGATATGCTGCTATTGCCTGAGCAAAGGTAGTTTTTCCTGAGCCGGGACGTCCAACAACAAAAACTCCTCGATGGTGATCTTTGAGTCTGCTCATTAATTCATCATTCAAATTATAATCAGAAATCTGCAAGTGGGCGACTGGTCTAACTACGGTTATTTCCCAGGCATCGGAAAAGGGGGGCCATGCACAAGTTATTCTTAGATCACCTATTTGCAATATTTTGCAACCAATTCGCTCTATTTCAACAAAACAATCCGACCTAGTCTCATTTTGTTCTATAACTAATGATAATTCATCGGCAAGTTGTTCTAGTTTTGGCTTTGTCCAGATTTCATCTTCCAGTTGCTTAAGTAATAAAGAAGAAATATGTCCACATTTAACTCTAGTTGAACATTCTGCCTTGAGGAAAACAGTAGAGACAGTTTCATCGGTTAATAAATTCTCGATATCTGTGGGTATTGGAGGGTGGTCCCCGAATGCTGCCATGTAGTATCCAATAGGTCAAAGGATATGATGATTCAGACAAAAATGATTAAAAAGTAATTGAAATTTAAAAAAATTCCCTAGATACTAAATTATTATAACCTTTTAGTGATTGAACATTTTATGGGGCAAGTAGTTTCTTTAAATGTTAATCCCCAGGGAGGCGTCCCAAAATATCCTGTAAATCAAATTAGGATTCATCCAAACGGTGTTGAAGGAGATAAGCAAAATGATCTGAAATATCATGGTGGACCTACAAGGGCTGTGTGTTTATTTTCATTTGAAAAAATTGAGCAATTAAAATTAGAAGGTCATCCAATTAGTGTTGGCACCACAGGTGAGAATATTACTGTAAAGGGTATTGATTGGAATATCCTCAAGATAGGAATGAAGATTGTGGTTGGGGATGTTGTATTAAAATTGACAAATACTGCTCCTCCATGTAAAACAATTAGTAAATCATTTAATGATGGTAAATTTAGTCGTATTCTTGAAAAAAATTATCCAGGGTGGTCAAGATGGTATGCCTCAGTTGTCAAAGGGGGAATAGTAAATTCAAATGATTTTGTTTATCTTGAATAGTATTTTTATTCATCATTCTTGAAATACATTACATTACCCGGTTACTCGTAAGCAGAGGTACCCGAGTGGTCAAAGGGGCTGGGATGAGGTCCCAGTGCGTAGTGCTTCGCAGGTTCAAATCCTGTCCTCTGCACCATTAACAATCTGTCGAATCGCCATCTAATTTAGGAAGATGGGTGGCCTAAAAAGGCCACTCATTCCTTACGACGTCCCGTAACTATTATTGCAGCACCCAACAAAGAGACTATGCCCATTACAGAAGAAAAGCCTGGTAAGAAACCACTATCTGAATCTTTTTCTGTTCTAAATGGATCATTAGGGTAACCATCAGAATTATCTCCAACTCCATCGCCATCAGAGTCTGTATCTTCTGATGAGTCATTAGGGAATGCATCGGAATTATCTCCAACTCCATCGCCATCAGAATCTTTTTGTTCTGTTGAGTCGTTAGGTAATGTATCGGCATTATCTCCTACTCCATCGCCATCAGAGTCGGTAGTTTCTAATGAGTCATATGGGAACATATCAGAATTATCTCCAACACCATCACCATCAGAGTCGGTAGTTTCTGATGAGTCGTTAGGGAATGCATCAGAATTATCTCCTACTCCATCATTATCAGAGTCTGACCATTCGTCAGCATTACTGGGGAAGATATCCGCATTATCCCCTACTCCATCATTATCAGAGTCTACTTTTTCTGATGCATCGTTAGGGAAGGCGTCAGCATTATCTCCTAATCCATCACCGTCTGTATCCATAGTTTCAGATGAGTCCTCTGGGAAAGCATCATCAGAATCCAATACTCCATCGCCATCATCGTCTGTGTCGGCATTATCTCCTAATCC
>Ga0315320_10001338_pt1 | contig 20392 bp, 5 predicted proteins | sample M140m21515metaG_FD_203458 | JGI IMG/M metagenome (GOLD analysis project Ga0315320, IMG submission 203458) | Ammonia-oxidizing marine archaeal communities from Monterey Bay, California, United States - M1 40m 21515 | ecosystem: Environmental > Aquatic > Marine > Coastal | place: USA: California... | reverse complement strand
TGTTAGGAACATTACTGATATCGGATCTGATGATAGAGTTTATTTTGTTCAAGAGAATAAAAATGAGCAGTTTGAACTAATTTTTGGTGATGGAGTATTTGGTAGAAAGTTAGAAAACTTAGATAGCATTATTATTGAATATTTGGTTACTAGTAAGAGAGAAGGTAACCAATGTACTAATTTCACCTTTACTGGTCAATTAGAGTTTGGTGGTGCAATTTATTCAAAAACAAATCCAACAGTTACTGTAGTTAATGAATCTTCGGGTGGAGGTGATCCTGAAAATATCACTTCTATTAAGTACCTTGCTCCTAGATATTACTCAGCACAGAATAGAGCAGTTACTGTAAGAGATTATGAGACCCTAGTTACTCAAATTTCACCAAACCTTGAGTCACTATCAGTATTTGGCGGTGAGGAAGCAGATCCTCCACAATATGGTAAAGTTTTTATTGTTGCAAAACCATTTGGTGCAGAAACTCTTACTACTACTGCAAAACAATACCTGAAAAGAGAAATTAAGGAATATTCTATTCTTACTGTTATTCCAGAAGTTATTGATCCTTCATACTTATATCTTGACATTGACTCATATGTATACTATGACAATAACAAATCAAGAAAGAATTCACAACAAATTGAAAATGCAGTAAAGAACACTATTACTCAGTTTGGTAATAGTAATGATCTTAATAGATTTAATGGTAAATTTAAATATAGTAAACTGATTAGTGATATTGATAATGCTGATAATGGTATCACATCTAATATTACTAGAATTCGTATTAGAAAGAATTTCCCAGTAATTTCTAACGTTTTTGCTTCATATGAAATTTGTTATGGTAATAGGATCTCAGAAAACACTGATGTAGTTTCTTCTGGATTTAAACTTACGGGACAAGATGCAAACTACGTATTCTACTTAGAAAAGATTACGAATACTAATACTATGGCAATTTTCCGTTATGAAGGAAGTGTTAAAAAATATTATAGTAAGAATGTTGGTAGTATTGACTATTCAAAAGGTGAAATAAATATTAATGCTATCAATATTAATTCAGTCATCGGTGATACAGATTATATTACAGTTTCAGTAATTCCAAAATCAAATGATATTATGGCATTGAGAGATTTATATCTTTCAATTGATCAAGCAGGAGTTAATGTTACTGTTATTTTAGATGCATTAACATCATCATCTAGAACATCAGGTGTCGGTCAAATTCCAGTATCTAGTTAAATATGTTTAACGATTTAAAAGTATCAAGTTCTGTTATTGGGCAAGTTCCTTCATATTTGCCAGCAGAATATCCAAATTTTGTTAATTTTTTAAAAGATTACTACAGGTTTTTAGAAACCAATGGTAATGCTTTAGATCTTCTTAATGGAATTCAAAAGTTAACTGATATTGACACTTATACTGGAGTTGATTATTCTGCAACTCTGACTGAAAGTATTGATAGCAATGATACTGAAATTATTGTCAGTCGTCATGTTGAATTTCCCAGATCTCAGGGTTTATTGAAAATTGATGATGAAGTTATCTTCTACAAGAAGAGAGTTTATGGTACTGATAGTCAAGATAATAAAATAACAACTTTTACTGGTTGTACTAGAGGATTTACTTATAACGATCTTTCATACGATGACGGATTTACTGTAAACAACGAAACTACACCTGCAGCACATTCTAACGGGAGTGTAGTATATAATCAGTCATATACGTATGTTTTATATTTTCTTGAAGAGTTAAGATCTAACTATTTGGTAGATTTTCCATCAAATATTCTAAATGATAATTTAGGATCTGTAAATATTGATCAAATCTTAAAAAAAGCAAAAGATTTTTATCTTTCTAAAGGAACTCCAAGTGGAATTGAGTTCTACTTCAAATTTTTGTTTCAGAAAAAACCAGAACTTCGTAATTATAAAGAAAATCTTCATGCTCCATCTGAAGCAACATATCAAAGTAAAACTATTGTAAGATTAGAAAGTTTAGACAATTATCTTATTCCTGATCTTGTTGGAAAGAGTATTACTCAACAAGGTTCAGTATTTCCAGTTCAAACTGCAACAAATGTATTCTCATTTGCCAGTCAAGTGTATGAGTTTGAAATATCAAATGCTGAAGATCTTTTACCTACTCAATTTACGGTAATTACTGCAATTCCAGAAACTGTAGGAGAGGAAAGAAGATTATATGTTGATTCTACGTATGGTTTTCCATCTGAAGGATTTTTGCGTATTAATCAAGACGTAGTAGAATATACTGGTAAGACAAGTAATTATTTTGAGTGTAATTCTAGTTTAGATACTGTTACAGACAATTTTGCATCTACTGGAAATATTAATCTACTGTTAGGGGATACTGTATATGATCAGTCCACTTTATCCATTGTAAGTGATGATCCTGGATCTTCTTTTGTAGTTTATGTTGGTATTTCTGATGTTGTTATTGAAAATAATAATATTGGATATCAGCAAGGAGATTTAGGATTTGTTAGTAACGTTCTTATTGACTCTAATTTGATAATCAGTGGATGGACTTTTAATGACACATTACCACTTGATTTAAATCAATCTTTAGTTGCAGGGGTCACTAAAGTTTATACCAATGATACTGATGTCTATATGGCAATATCAAATGTTCCATATTATGGTCTAGGGACTAGGTTTAATAGTACAAAACATATAATCAAAGAGAAAGATTTTTATGTAAGATTACCTAAAACATTTAATCAAAGTAATGAAGGAGAAAAGGAAGATATTCCCACAAACGCTCCTGTTGGAATTTTAAGAGATGGAACACCAATTTTAAGTTGGAGGGGACCAAAAACTTTAATCAGAGGAAAACTTGAGAGTGTAAGTATTATTGATGGTGGAAGTAATTTTAATGTTAATAACCCACCACAAATAGTATTAGATTCACCTGAAAAATTAAATGACGAACAGGTTAGTATTGGTGTTACTGCTGAAGTTTCATTAGGTATTAATGGTTCATTGAGTGAAGTTTATATTAAAGATACTGGAACAGGATATGACAAAGATACTGCTATTATTGTAACAAAATCTGTTAACAATGATCCCAATGTTCCTTTTAGAGATGCAGTTCTTTTTCCATTAGTTGTTGATGGAAAAATTTCTAAAGTTAGAATTATTGATCCTGGTACTGGGTATACAACACAACCTACTTTTAATATTATTACGAAAGTACCACCTTCTACTCCAGGGTTTACTCCTGCTGATATTGAATTTTCTGTATTAGGATCAATTTATAAAGTAAATGTTGATGAACCAGGTTCTTTGTATACAGAGAAAGATCCTGAGTATAGGATTGTAAAAGGAGTTGGTGCAAGCGGTACTCTTACAATTGAAAATGGCAAGATTACTCTTGTAGATCTTGTTAATGGTGGTCAATTTTACAACTCTCCTCCACAGGTAACTGTTATTGATAGTACTGGAGGTGGAGTAGGTGCTGAAATTGTTGCTGAAATTAATACGGCACAAGGAGCAGTATCAAATTTAATTATCACTAATCCTGGTCTAAATTACAATCAATTTAACACTTCAATTGTAATCACTGAATCCGGTGGTGGTGAACTTCTTCAACCAAATATAGAACGTTGGACAATTCTTAATAACAGGGATACAAAATATAAAGATGATCCTGAAGATGCAAATGAGAAACAATTTTTCGACTCAAGCGATGGTTCATTCTTATTACCTGGTCCTACTATTGGAGGAAAGAAAGAAAAAACATTTACAATTTTAGGATCACCTAGAAAACTAGAAATTGATGGTGTTCTTCCCAACTTAACTAATACTAAAAGTGAGGTTGAACCACACTCTCCAATTATTGGATGGGCATTAGATGGATCCCCAATTTATGGACCATACGGACGTTCAATTGCTACTGATGGCGGATCTAACATTGTTAAAATAAATTCCAATTATGTAAGATTTAACAAGAATGATTCACAGTTAGTAAATTCTATTAGAGTAAGTGAGGAAGTTCCAGGATTGTTAGTAGATTATCCTATGGGATCTTTTGAAGAGGATTATTACTTTGTCAATGATGTTCAAGGATTAGATTCTGAAAATGGTAGATTCTGTGTAACTCCAGAATTTCAAGACGGAGTTTATGCTTATTTTATGACTGTAGATTACAATGACAAAAATCTAGGATTTCCATTCTTTATTGGACCTAAATTCAAAGGAAAAACTTTTAAAGAATTTAACGAACTAGAAATATCTAATATTGAAGGTATATCTGGTCTTAAGAGATATTTAACTGCAGAGGGAAATGCATATCATCGTCCAAGTGATACTGGTAATTTTGTTGTAGATTCTATTCCTGCATCTACAAATGCTACTCTTAACAGTGTTCAGGTCCTTGCATCAGGTAGTGGTTACAAAGTTGGTGATCTTTTAGAATTTGAAAATACTGGAACCGATGGTTTTGGTGCTGCTGGTTATATCAGTACTATTAAAGGTCAAAGTATTAATAGTGTATCTAAGGATACTTTTGACTACCTAGAGTATGATGATGAAAATCTTCCGTTCTCTTCAAATTCTACTATTCAAAGTGCAGATGGTTTTAGTGCCGTTGTACATGTTGTAGATCAAAAAAGAAAAACAATTTACTTAGATAATGTTGTTAATGGACCACTTAAAAGAGGTACTGAAATTTATGATACTTCTTTGACTATTGATGCAGATGTCACCACAGAAACTGTTGGTTTTAACCTTCTTACAGTTACCCTAAACAGTTTACAATATACTGCACAGTTAGTTAATAGTGTAGATAGTGTTACTGGATATTTTGAACTTAATAGTTATAATCCAGGATCAGGATCAATTGCAAATTTTCCAGTTGGCACATATGTTCAGATTGGATCTGAGTTCTGTAAAATTGTTGCTAATTATCCTTCAGAAAATGCAATTCTTGTAGTTAGAGGTAAAAATGATACTAATCAAGAAGCTTATCCTGCTGGAACTACATTATCTGCTACGGTAGAAATTAACGTGTTTGATAGTTCTGCCTTTAAGGTGGGAGATATTATACAAATTAGTACTGAAAAATTTGAAATTATTGATATTGATATATTTAAAGATGATGAAGTAGTCGGGACACAAATTATCAATGGTGGTAGTGGTCTTGTTGGAACTTACTACTGTTTCTTTGATGGTGTAATACAAGATCTTGCTGGAGCAGCAACAGACGTTGTTCAATTAGGTGCTAGTGGACAGATTAATGATCTAACATTTACTCCACAACAAAATATAATTTCAAATCCTAAAGTTGAAATTGGCACGTTGGCAAATTATAATGATAGTAATCAAGTTATTCTCCCTGTTAATATTTTAGCAACTACCTATAGACATAAGTTAATTTTAAAAAGAGCTGCTTTTGGGTCAGTTGGTATTACTCATAATACAAGACAGACAGTTAATAGATTGAGATTTATTAATGCTGTAGTAACTGAATACGATCAAAATAGAATTCTTGCAAAAATTAATAGTTTTAATAATTCATTAGTTCAAAATGATTTTGTTAAAATTAGTGCAGGACTAGGTAAAACAAAAAATTATCAAATTAAATATAATATTTTAACTAATCCAGAACAATTTGAAGTTAATATTGGATCTGGTCTTAGTGCTTCTACTAATGTATTAGATTTATATGAAAGATCAACGTATATATTTACTGTACTTAATCCAGATACTGCTCCTATTAATATTGAGTTCTATGGACCAAGTTATGATGAGGCAACACAAACGACTGTAATTGGTAGAAAGTATTTTGATGTTAATATCAATAAAACTCTTAATAACCTTTCACATATTATACAGTTTACAATTACTCCAGATGATTCAGATCTGACAAAATATATTATGAGAGTCAGTAGTACTAATACTTCTGATTATAAAGATTATATTGTAAATACAATCTCAGAACCAATTAATGGTGAATATACAGTTGTATCTTCAAGTAATACTGATTTTGAGATCTATACTAAAGTAGATCCTCTTCCTGATAGTAGTTTTAATTATAATTTTACTCAAATTTCATATATTACGAGATCAACTACAGCATCAGGTGGTATTAATACTGCTACATTAACATCTGGTGGATTTAACTATACTACATCTCCTGCAATTTCTGGCGTTAACACAGTTTCTGGATCAGGTGCTATCTTAGAACCTATATCTAACACTATTGGTAGAATTGACTCTATTAAAGCATTATCTTCAGGATATGGTTATAGTCCAGACAGAACACAAAAACCATCTGTCATTTTCCCAAGAATTACAAAAATTAAAAATAATTTTATTGTAACTTCATTAAAAATTAATGATGCTGGTTCAAAATACCTATATGAACCAAGAGTTATACTGAGTGGTGGCGGATTACCTAATAACAGCATTGATCATGCTATTGTTGAAGCAACAATTAAAAATGGACAAGTTATTGAAACAGAATTAATTTATTCCGGTGTTAGTTATAACAGTGCTCCAACAATTGATGTTGAAAAATATTATTATGGCAAATTGTCTTCAACTGGTGAAATTTCTTTCAAATTTGCATTCTTCCAGTATATTTTCTCAAATGACATCTTTAAAGTTAGAGCATACTATGAAGAAGACGGTGTGGAGAAATTTGTTAATAGTAGTGTCAATTTCTATGCAAAAATTAACAGTACTACAATTAGTTGTAGATTAGCAGTTGTTGAGAGTAATACTCCTGATGTCGATCCTATGACATATATTACGTTGCCAGGTGGAGCAACAGTAACTAGGATTGAAGTTATTTCTTTAAGTGCAAAAGCATCAGTTAGTGCTATTGTATCTAAATCTCAATTCATCAATGGGGAAAAATTATTTCTTGGAAACAATACTGCACAAGTAGGATTTGTTACTAGTAGTAAGGGTTGGCAAAAAGGCAGTTCTATCTTAAGAATTGAAAATTACAACTATCTGATTAAGGAAAATGAATTTGTTCGTGGTGCAGATTCTGGTGCTTTTGGTATCGTCGAAAGTGCTTTTGGTATCAGTGCAATAACTGAGGTTGCACCTGTCGTACAAACACCTAAGCAATTTTTAGACACTAAATCATTCTTAAGTTCTAGTTCATTGAGATTGCAAGATAGTTACAGATATCAAAAATTTGCATACGAAATTGGAACTCAAATTCCATTCATACAATGGAAAGAAGGATATCAAAAAGCAGCACATCCTACTGGTTACAATTTGTTTGCAAGAACTTCTATTGATAATGTTATTAGCACAAGAAATAAATTTGAAAAGATTTCTAAAATTGAAACTAATGTTAATGAACTTGTATCATTTCGTAAAAAATATAATTATCTTGTAACCAAAAATACTGACATAGATGAAGTATTAGTTAAGAATAGATTACTTACTGATGTAAAAATAATTGATAAATCTGTTGTTGGTGCTTTTAATGATATTTCAGACCAATTCAATGGTGTTGATACTGCATTTGAATTAAAAGTAGTAGATCCTAACAAACCAGAAAATTCAGATGGTAGTGATAATTTTATTACCGAGTATGATATTGATCAAATGGTTGTTATCCTTGATAATATCATCCAAACTTATGGAACATCTTGGATTGTTACCGACGCTGATAAAACTATTAGATTTACTTCGAGCAGAGATTCTGGTGAATTAATGCCTAGTGAAACTATGCATTATAGACAATTTAATGATGATGCTATAGTTTATTCTATGACGGCAACCTCAACTGCTGCCACTGACACGTTTGCTCTTGTTCAAGAGGATTCTACTGTATTCCCAGCGGGTATCTTCACTTCTATTGACAAAGATAACTATATGTGCTTTGTTGATGGTGCTTTACAGGAAAATGTCAACTTCAGTATTTCTGCTGGTGGTGGATCACCTACGATTACCTTTGGTGAGGTTCTTCCTATTGGCACTGAAATTTCAGTAAGATATCTTTCTGGATTCTTGAAGAATGAATTTACCCTAGGAACTGTTGTTGCTGGTACTCCTATTGTTTTAACAAACACACCTACTGGAAGTACAGATGTTCATAGTTACTTTGTATTTGTTGATGGTGTTGTAATTACAACTTCTGATTATACTATTGACCCAGTTACCAATAATTTAATATTTAATTATGGATTTAATTATGACACTTTAATTATAATTATTGATACTGATGGAGTTTCATTAGAAGAGCAATCGCAAGTTCTTATAGACACAAAATATGATTATAAAGTTAATGATGGACAACTTGTAATTCCTGCAGGTCTTGTTCTTAAACCTGAAGATTACTTTATCGAAATTGCAGGTATTGTACAAAGTCCATATATTGTATATGAAACTGTAACAAGTGGTCTTAGGAAAATTAATTTCTTTGAACCTCCCCAGAGATATGTTGGACCAGACAATACAGTTGGTAGACAATTTGTCGGTCTTCTATACCAGAGATCTGATGCAGATGGATCTTTAGGTACAACACCCAACTATCAATTTGATGATATTAGTAAGAATATTATTCACAGTAAGGAACCGATTGATAATTTTATTATTGGAGATTTTGTTATCAATTCAAATGAATTAGTCAATTCAAGAATTGTAGATAAAAACACTGTAAATACTAGAGTTATTATTGAAGTTGGTATTGCCGAACAGGATCTTGCAGTTGGAGGAACTATAGATATTGTTCTTAATTCATTAACTAATATTTTTGTAGGAGATAGAGTTAAGTATAAAAAATCATTTGAATTAACAAGTTCAGATAATGATGAACTTGAAATTTCTGCTATTAATCAGGGAACAAATACTGTTACTCTTACTAATATTAGTTCAAGTATTATAGTAGATTTGATAATGAATCAAGATAGTACTATTACATTCTTGCATCATACTCTAACTGTTCAAGATTTGTATGTTGATAGTTCAATTGCCAATAGAGATGATGCATTTCAATCTGGAGATACAGTCCTTTCTGGATTTATCAGTTCTGCTAAAGATCCTAATGTAGTCACAAATCTCGATGAAAGATTTGGACTTCCTCAAGCAGATACTACATTTAATGTAGTTGATGCAACAAATTTCTCTAATGGTGACTACATTTCACTTGATAATGTAGAAGTTGCAAAAATTACCAATATTTCATCAAATACGATTACTGTTGATAGAGCACAATTAAATACTCAAGAACCTTTATTCCATGGTGATGATATTGTTATAAGAAAAATAGTTCCATATAATTTAACAGTTCAATCATTCTCCAGAGGTTTTGATAGTGAAAAAACAGAGTTTATATTAAAAGAGAATGGCAATTCAATATTAATTACTGCAGATAAAGATATTTTTGTTATTGTTAATGGTATTCTTCAAAAGAGAGGATCTTCATACAATTTAGTTGAAGTTGGAACATCTTATTCTAAATTAGTGTTTAGTGAAGCACCTTCAGACGGAACTCCATTCAATTGCTTCTATGTGGGTGAGCAAATTTCTATTCAAAGTATTGGTAGTCAATTTAATGGTCTTGAGACCGCATTTGATCTTCGTGATGTTAACGGTGAAATTTTTAGTTTGATTTCTAAAAATTCTGAGGTAGAAGGAGGAGCAGATATTTCTGCTAACTTAATTTTGTTTATTGATGGTGTTTATCAAATCCCATCAACTTCTACTGCATATCCAAAAACTTTATCTTCATTCAAACTGTTTGGTAGTTTGATTGATTTCTCATCTCCTCCAAAATTTGGATCTGACTTTGAAGGTTACATTTTTGTAGGATCTGCTGATGATTATAGAAGTATTGACGTTGATGCTACAGTTGAAAGAACTGATATACTAGATCAAACTAATGAATTTGCTACTAGAGATATTATTAATGTTTTAAGTTACAGACAATTAGCAACTACTAATACTACTGGTCAAGTTAATTCAAACTTACAATCTGGAATTAATTTAGGTGGATCAATTATTGATGTAGAAATTGTTAATCCAGGAACTAATTATGAGGTAGGTGTGGAGTTTGCTGTTGCTGGAGATGGTGTTAATGGTAAAGTAAGAGTAACCTCTGTGAGTCCTGCAGGTAATGGTATTACTGGAGTTGAAATTATCTCCTCTGGACATAGTTATACACCGCAGTATGGATATGATGGGAATAATGTTCCTGTTTATACCACACCAACAATTAATACAAATTCAGTGGGTACTGGTGCTGTATTGATACCAACGGTATCACTAAGAGGTAGAAACTTTAAGGATTATGGTTGGTGGTTATCAGATTTAGATAAAACTGCAAAAGTTAGAGAATCTTTAAGAATGAGAAGAACTTTGGCAAGTAAAATTACTGGAGCAGATGCTTCAGATCCAATTCCTTTTACTGCAGGTATATTCCCATTGACAGGTAGGACATTACATACACCTGCTATTCCTTTAATTAATGTTGATGAAATCTCTGATGATTTACCAGCAACTCCAGATAATGACACAAATTTAATTACATTTACTATTCCAGCAAGTGCTAATTTTGGTGTCAGAAATATTAATGCGCGATATACATCTTTTGTTGCAAGAAATCCAGCAATTGCAAATGATAAAGATCAACTCCAAGGTGTTAAACTTGGTAGTGACTTACCATTTGATCAAATTATACAATTACCACCAAGTGCAAGTACTGAAACTTTTAACACAGTCGGTGACACAGTTTCAACTCTTGGTTCATATGCACCTGCAGGATCAAACATTGATTCATATGCTCCTGCTATAAGAGATCAGGAAGCAACTATTACATATGGTTCGGGTTATACAAACTCAGCAAAAGTAATCAAATGGGATGCAAGCACACAATTCCTCTATGTGAAATTAGATGATGTTAATACTCCTATAACTACTTCGGATAGTATTCGTTTAGAATCTAACCTAAATACTATAGGATCACTTGTAGCTGATAATCTCATTGGAGAATATCAGACATTGAGTATTGGTAATGCATTTTATTATAATTTCTAGTCCTATAAATAAAAAGAAAACTGTTTCCCCTCAGGCACGGATGTCGATATGACAGCAATTTTAACAGATAGATTTAGAGTAGTTCTTGCTGAAAATTTCAGAAGAAGAGTTTCTTTAGGTGAAGACCCTCAGTTTGTAGATTCTAATGGCAATCGAACTGTAGATCCGATTGGATTGTATTTGTTTTTTGCAAAATCTGATGGTTGGGGAACTGGTAATACAGCACCAGATCCAATTGATAATCAGGAAGCAGCATTTGATATTTATGACCAAATGATTGGTCTTAAGAAGATTCCTTCTTCCGAAATTAGAGCGGTTATTCCTAACAAAACATGGGTAAAAGACACCACGTATGACATTTATCGCCATAACTATGGTTCAATTATTAGTAGTAGTGAAAACACTGTAGATTATGTCACAGGTTTAAAAACAGAACCAGCATTATATGAAACTGATTTTTATGTTGTCACTTCAGAGTATAAAGTATATAAGTGTTTAGATAATAATAATGGCGGTCCCTCTACTGAGGAACCATCAATTACAACTGCTGCTCCATTTACACAATCAGATAATTATATCTGGAAATATATGTTTAGCGTAAATGCTAGTGATTTTGAAAAGTTTAAAAGTGATGAATATATTCCAATTCCACAAAATATAGATATCAATAATGCTATTCTACCAACTTCAAATTATGGTGGATCAATTTATAAAGTTGTAATTAACTCAGGAGGTATTAATTATACCGTAAACACTGAATATGACATCATTGGTGATGGAACTTCGGGAAAAGTTAAAATTACATCCACGGATGAATTTGGTTCCATTACAGGTCTAAAAGTTATCAATCCTGGAATTGGGTACACCTATGCTCAAATTGCTGCTACAGGAGGTTCTAATGGCATCTTAGAAGCAATTATAAGTCCTAAAGAAGGCATGGCAACTCCTGGATTGGCATTAGAGTTAGGTGCGTATAGATTAGCACTTCATTGCAAATTGGAAACTAGTGATTTTGTATTTGGTAATGATTTCAGTGTTGTCGGTGTTATCTATAATCCGGTAACACCTTATGTCACTGACACCTTAATTGGTGCTAGAAGAATGACTATCGCTACTCCTTTAGCTAATGCACCAGAAACTTATAATGATGATCCAATCTCTCAAGGATCTACAGGTGCTACTGGAAGAATTATTCACTATGAAGCGGATACACAAAATAATATATTCACAATTTACTATTATCAGGAAAATGAGGTTGCAACTGGACTTCAAAGTAATGGTTCTAGACCATTATTTGCAGAAGGCGATGTAGTTCTGATTAATTCAGAATCACATACAATTAATACAGTTTCCGAACCTGATATCGTAAGAGGGTCCGGTGAGATCATCTACATAGATAATAGGGAAACGATTTCCCGAGCTAAAGACCAGACAGAAGATTTCAAAATTATTTTAGAGTTCTAAAGAGATGCCCCAGACAACTAATCTGAACACCCCTCCTTATTTTGAGGACTTCGACGCAACAGATAACTTTCATAAAGTTCTGTTTCGACCTGGATTTCCCCTGCAGGCAAGGGAACTAACTGTTTTACAATCATTACTACAAGATCAAATTGAAAAATTTGGTTCTAGCATCTATAAAGATGGTGCTATGGTGATTCCAGGTCAAATTTCCTATGATCTATATTATACTTCTGTACTTATTGAAGATGAATATTTTGGCGTTTCTTCTGATTTAATTAAAGATTTTGTTGTCGGTCAAACAATTATAGGACAAACTTCTGGGGTAGAAGCAAGAGTTATAAATGCAATTTCTTCTGAAGAATCAGAAAAAGGTAAAACAACTCTGTTTGTCAAGTATACAAGTGCTGGATCTTCAAATACATCTGCATCTTTTCAAGATGATGAAATTATCTTAGCATCCGAATCATTTAGCATTGGCGAAACTGTAATTCAAGCAAATACTGATTTTGCAAAGTGTGTTACAGAAGACGCTACACATACTGGATCTTCTGCTAAAATCACCCCTGGAATTTATTTCATCAAAGGATTTTTTGTATCTGTAGCAGAACAGGAAATTATTCTTGATCAATTTGGTATATATCCTTCATATAGAGTTGGTTTACAAGTTTTAGAAACTATTGTAACTCCAGAAACTGATATAAACCTTAATGATCCATCACAGGGGTATTCTAACTATTCTGCACCAGGAGCACATAGATTACAATTACAAGCAAAACTTACCAAGAAAAGTTTAGTTGATGATTCAGTAACGGACTTTATTGAATTATTGAGATTAGAAGAAGGTAAACTTTTAGAGATTGTTCAAACCAGTAAAGCTTCACTTGCACGTACATTAGAAGATACTTTAGCAAGAAGAACTTTTGATGAATCTGGAAATTACGAAGTAAGACCATATAAGTTTACAAAAGACGAATGTCTTAATGATGGTGTCAATAATGGAATCTTCTCTACTGATTCAGTTACAGATCAAGACAACATTCCATCAAAAGATCTCTTTGAAGTTAATGTAGGTCCCGGCAAATCTTATGTGCTTGGATATGAAATTGAAAATATTGCCACTAATTATGTGGACGTTGAAAAACCAAGAACTACTGATGTAGAGTTGAATAAACTTATCAGTACTAATGGTAAAGGATTTGAATTTAGAACTGCTACAGGTAACGAACCAACCTATACTAATCTCAATGCTGCATATCAAACGCAAAAAATTGCAGCATTAAGAGATGGAGGAACTGTAATTGGTTATGGATTATTTGTTGGATTTGAAACTGATTCTACTTACGATATAGTTAGAGTTTGTGCTATTAAATTTATTGATGCCACTAAAAATGTTACTCAAGTAGATACTATTGTAATTAATGGTACTATTGACTTTTCTGCTAATACTGTCAGTGGTGGGCACACATTTACCATAAATGGCACTGGCGGTAGAACACAACCATATATCTTTAAAGCATTTGGTGATAATGTCATCAAATCAATAGAAGGTGCATCTATTTTTAATTATTTAAGTGTTGCTTCAGGAACTCTGAATGCAGCTGGAACTACTGGATCTGTAAATATTCCATTTAGTTCAAGCAATCCTAGTGATTACACTTTAAGAGTTGATGGCGATGGTGTTGGTGTGCCGAGAGATTTAGATACAGCAGTTCCAGATCTTAGTAGCACTTCATTCACTTTTACTATTAATCCCGCTTCTACTTCAAATGGTCCATTTGTATTGTATGGTCCAAAAAATATATCTAATCCTGTATTAAAATTAGTATCTCTCCAAAAAATGAGAGTAGTTAAACTTAAAGATTTGGACAGTACAAACAAATATAATGTAAATGATATTACATTAAGTTTAGGTCTTACTAGAGCAACTAAAATTCATGCTATTTTTAATTATGATGACGATACCAGTCAGAATCAGGGTGATCTTGATACAATTTTCCCAAATTTAACTTATGATTCTGGAACTCCTTCATTTAACGCAGGAGAAATTGTTGTTGGAAGATCTAGTGGAGCAAAAGGAAGAGTTATTAAGCAACAAAGTAGTACAACAAAACTATACTTTGTTTATGAAACTGCTTCAAATTTCATTCCTAATGAAGAACTTTATGGATTTGAAAGTGCTTCAACTGCATCTGTTGTAACTGTAAATACTAACGGTCTTCCAAACATTAAGAGTAGATATTCTCTTGATGATGGACAAAGAGCACATAGTTTTGAATACTCTTCAATCACAAAAACAAATGTGGGTAGTTCTATTTCAAATGGAACATCTCTTTGGGTTGTATTAGATCATTTCCAGGATGACAATGCTTCAGGATTATTGTATACTAGAAATTCGTACTACAATGCTGATATTGATCAAATTCCTAATTTTGAATACAGTAATGAAGAATATTACTTAAATGATAGTATTGACTTTAGAATTAATCAAAGTTTTGCATTTGTTAGTGGAGATGGAGAATTATCTGCTCCTTTCAATATTGATCAGAGTTTAATAGCAACCGGTACAAAACTCTCAAACTATGGCAATAGAAATTACATTTATGGAGATCCTAAACTTCCCGGTGGGTTTATTGAAGCAAATGAATTAGAATATTTTCTAGGAAGAGTTGATCATCTTTATGTTAACAAAGCAGGTGAATTTGTAACTAAAAAAGGTGTTCCTTCATTAAATCCTCAAGAACCTGGCGATAGTATTAAAAATGCTATGAAGGTACTTACGATTGATATGCCTCCATATGTTAGAAATTTAGATAACATTAGATTTACTAGATTTACTAACAAACGTTATACCATGAAAGATATTGGTAAACTTGAGCAAAGATTGGCAAACGTTGAATACTATACTCAATTAAGTTTGCTTGAAAGTGAAACCGTTAATACATTCATTTCAGATAATGCTGGATTGAATAGATTAAAGAATGGTTTCCTTGTTGATAACTTTACTTCACACAGTATTGGTAATTCTAGTCATCCAAATTACCGTTGTTCTATGGATATGGCGTTGGGAGAATTAAGACCTCAACACTTTACTACTAATGTACCATTAACATATGATGAAGTTCCCTCAAATTATATCAAGGGTGATTCAATCATGCTTGACTATACTCATAAGGTTATGGTTAATCAACCATTTGCTTCTGGTGTAGAAAACGTTAATCCATTTGCGGTCGTATCTTGGATTGGATTTATGACCATTACCCCAGCAATTGATGACTGGGTTGATGAAGTTCGTTTACCTGAATCTCTTACTGAAGTAGAAGGAGATTATGCTGCTACATTATGGGCAAATGAAATTGATCCTAATACTGGATTTGGACCAACTGAATGGAATGCATGGCAAACCAATTGGTCAAGTACTAGTAGTAGCAGTAGTAGATCTACAAGAACTGAAAGAACTAACGGCGGTGCTCCAATCCGAAGAGTTACGACTTCATCTTCGTCCTCCACTACTAGAACTGGTCAAACCAGAACTGGTATTAGACCTTCAGTTTCTCCTAGAGTTGATAGAGAAGTTCTTGGAGATAGAGTTGTTGATATCAAGTATGCTCATTGGAAGAGATCTAGAAACATTCAAATCAATGCCCAAAGATTAAAACCAAATATTCAGGTATTTTCTTTCTTAGAAGGCAGAGATATAAATGCATATTCAACTCCAAAAATTCTTCAAGTAAATGTTACTAGTGCTAATGCTTTCAGCGATAATGAAGATGTTGTAGTAAGTGGTAACGTCAATAGAAAGTTTAGATCAAAAATTCTTTCTCCAAGAAGTTACTATGATGGAGATCTTTTAATCAATCCATACACAGGCACAAATATGCCTGCTAACTATACTCCTAATACTCAAGTATTGAATTTAGATATTGATAGTATGAATCAATTAGGTGCTTCTGAGTATGGTGGTCATGTTCTTGTTGGAGATACTTTAGTTGGTCTTACAACAGGTGCAACTTGTACTGTAGTTGGCAAGAAATTGATCGCAGATAAATCTGGCGGTCTTCATATGTCAGTGTTCATTCCAAACCCTGCTGAAGAAGGAAATCCAAGATGGAAAGTTGGTGAATCTACACTAAGATTAACTGATTCTACAACTAATTCTATTGTACCAGGAGAAGTAGATAGTTCTGTGAATGGAACTTATAATGCTTCTGGAACTACATTCAGTAAGCAACAAGATGTTCTTTTAGTCAGGAACTCAGATGTTATTCAAAATGAGCTTAGTCAAAGTAGAGTTCTTACTAGCAGTTCTTCTAGTTCATCAACCACGTTTGGTGGATGGTTTGACCCTCTCGCACAATCATTCTTAGTAGAAGATTCAGGTGGTGTATTTGTATCTAAAATTGATATTTTCTTTAGAACTAAAGACAAATCTCTTCCTGTTACCTTACAGATTAGAGAGATGGTTAATGGATATCCAGGACCAACTGTCTTATCAACTATTAACAAACTTCCTTCGCAAGTTAATCTTTCAGATGATGCTAGTAGTGTAACATCTTTTGAATTTCCAACTCCAGTATATCTTGGAGAACAGAAAGAATATTGCTTTGCTATCTTAACTTCTTCTGTAGAATATAAAGTATGGTTGTCCGAAATGGGGCAAGATGATATTGATGGTAATAGAATTTCTGAACAACCGTATGCTGGTGTTCTGTTCAAATCACAAAACGCATCTACATGGACAGCAAATCAACTACAAGATCTTAAATTTACCATATACAGAGCAGAATTTGACATTTCACAGAAACCTGTAATTAAATACAAACCTGATAATAGTGGACTGAATCAGTTTTCAGTATTGAGGAATGATCCTATTGAACTTACAATTAATGGCAATTACATGAAGGTCAACCATTACAATCATGGTATGCATGATCCTTCATCGTTTGTTGAAATTAAAGGTGTAAGTACAGAAGAATATGCAGAATTAGCAACTAACTTCAATGGTGCTCCAAACAGTGCTATTGAAGTTAAAGGTAATCGTAGTTATTTTGCCTATGCAACTAATATTGATGGCGCAGCACCTGATGCAACTAACCCAGGATTTATTAAAATTGGTGATGCTATTTACAGTTATAATCCAGATGGTGGTGTTGGTACTGAAAATAGTAACGGTGTATATTCCATCAATGTAATTGATAGAGTTTCAGGAAACATTCCATCTCAAGGATTTAAAGCAGGTGATAAATGGATTGTTGAAAATTATGTGAAAGATGGTGTTCCTTTATCTTTTATTAATAAAGTTCACAGTAATTTGAAGTGGATTACAATGGATTCTTATCAAATTCCAATCTCAGTTACTAGAGCATCTTCGACAACTCCTAACGGACCATTTAACTTTACCTTTGGTGGTTCTAAAGTATATGCAAGTAAGAACGTTATGTATACTAATGTTTTACCATTAGTTAATAGTATTGAATTGCCAAATACCACAATACTTGCTTCTTATAGATCAACAAGTGGAACTTCTATAGATACTTCATCTTATTCAAACCCAGGAAATTCTTCTACTCCTGCTCAACCTTCTTATGTGAGAGAATCTGGATTTAGAGATGTTCTTTTAAATGAGAACAATGAGTTCCAAACTCCTAGATTGATAACCTCTGCAGTGAACCAAGAAAATCAAATGCAGGGTAATACATCATCAAATCTGTATCTTGAACTTAGTAGTAGTAGATCTAATTTATCACCAATTATTGATACTCAAAGAGTTAGTTTAGTTACCACTACAAATAGAGTTGGCAATTTTGACGGTGCTGTTAACAAAGAGTATTTCTTTAATGAAGATGCTAATTACACTAATGGAATTGGTATAGAAGCAGTTGAAGATTTTAACCCTGCAAACTACGTTACAAAATTAGTAACATTAGAAAATGCATGTACTGGATTAAGAGTGGAATTTGGCGCTTTCAATCCAAGCAGTACATGCAACCTTGATGTTTATGTCAAGGCATTGTCTGGTGAAGAAAGTGATCCACTAGAAGTAAATTGGAGTAATCTTACCACTTCAAATTATTCTGATCTTCAAGATGAATTATTCTTTAGAGATTATAAATTTGAATTTGATATCACTGACGGTGGAAATGCACCAAATGCTACATTTACTCAGTTCCAGGTTAAGATTCGTATGAGATCTAGTAACCAGGCAGTTGTACCAATACTAAAAGATTTAAGATGCATAGCTCTCGCTTAATTCCGGTTGAGGGACATGATAATTTTTATCGTGACCCTCAAACTGGTGCTGTAATTAACACAAATAAATCAGATTTTGAGAAATATAAATTTACTTCTCAACAAAGAACTAAATTTGATCAAAAGATAGAATCAACTGCAAACGAAGTCGCTTCTTTAAAAACTGAAATTTCAGAAATAAAGCAGTTATTAGTTAAATTAGTTGATGGTATAAATACTTGATGATATAGGATATACCTAATGTTAGCTGCGGTAACTAATTTAGTTGTTTATCAAGGAAGTGATTTTCAAAATACCTTCTTTGTAACTAATGATAATGGATCGCAGTTTAATTTGACTGGTTTCTCTGGAGAATGCTTAATTAAAAAGCATTATAGTAGTAGTTCTTCTACTACTATGCAGGTTAATATCAATCCTCCAGAAAATTCAGGGTCAGTTACCATAGCACTGACTAATTCTGTCACTGCTGCTATGACCCCTGGTAGATATGTTTACGATGTAGTTTTGACTGATTCTAACGGGATTAAATCTAGAGTATTAGAAGGTATATTAACAGTAGTAGAAGGAGTAACACTCTAATGGCAAGGATTAGGTTTGGAGATCAGATTTCGCCTCAAGTGTCACGTGTGGCACTCGGCGGTGCTGCGACGATTCAAAACTTAGGTGATGTTGACACCAACACCAATGGTTTAGGAGATGGTTATCTTCTAATTTATAATCAATCAACAAGTAGATTTGAAACTGGTAATGTATTAAATAACGTAACGGTAAACGGAGGATCATTCTGATGGCATCAACCATCCTAATTAAAAGAAGTACAAATACAGTTGTACCTGCTTCACTAGAATTTGGCGAACTTGCCCTTACGGTTGGTGCTGGCACACAGGTCAACCGTGGCGACAGAGTTTTCGTTGGAGATAACAATAGTACAGTTCAGATCATTGGTGGTAAGTATTTTACTGACCTGCTCGATCATGTTCATGGAACCTTAACTCCATCTTCAGGAGTTATTGTAGATAGTAACTCAAAGGTAGATAGATTTAGAGTTGACGATGTTAACATTGATGCTAACGTTGTAGAAACTGATACGACAGATACTGATCTGATCTTTAGAGCAAACGGTACAGGTAAACTTGTCATCGAAGATGGACAAGAACTTGAGTTTGGTACTACTGGAGATGTCGAATTACTGTTTACTGATAGCGATTCAACATTAGATATTAAAAGAGTAGGTGCAACTGTACCTGACTTACGCATTCAAGATGATATGCGTATTTACTTCGGTGATGATAAGGACACTGGCATTCGTTATGACGAAACCCAAACTGACACCCTTAGAGTTGATGGTGCAGATTGGACTTATGATAATGGCGTTGCAATTCAATTCAACGACACTACAAACGCAACAAACTCTACTACTGGTTCAGTAAAACTTGCTGGTGGTCTGGGTGTTGCACAAACTGCATGGATCAAAGATCTTGTAGTTGATGATGATGTAACTCTTGGTACTGCTAGTACTGATATTCTGACTGTTGAATCAACCACTACGTTTAATGCTAACGTAACATTCAATGGAACCAACACCTATAGCGGTACGACAAGTTTAACTGGTCAATTTAACATTGACAACTTGAGAATGGATGGAAATACCATCTCAACAATT
>Ga0315320_10001331_pt1 | contig 20446 bp, 27 predicted proteins | sample M140m21515metaG_FD_203458 | JGI IMG/M metagenome (GOLD analysis project Ga0315320, IMG submission 203458) | Ammonia-oxidizing marine archaeal communities from Monterey Bay, California, United States - M1 40m 21515 | ecosystem: Environmental > Aquatic > Marine > Coastal | place: USA: California... | reverse complement strand
TGTATATATATTATGGTCAGGCAGTTCATAAGTCCTTGACGGTGTAAAAGCCCGAGATTTATCTCGGTGTCGCAAAACGCAGGTTTGCCACTACCTGCGAGAACAAAAAAAGTGGCACTTGTAATTATTAAAATAATGATTATATAAATAATTGTACAACGCCATAATGGGTTGTATTTAAATAAACTTGCTTAACAAAAGGAGTTATAATGACTAATAAAGCAATTTCAATCTTCAATCAATTAAGACCACTATCAGTGGGGTATGATGATATTTTTTCTAACTTTGAAAGAATGTTTGACCACCAGATGGATACTATAAGTGTCCCTAACTATCCACCATACAATATCATTAAGACAGGTAAACATACTTATGATATACAAGTAGCACTTGCTGGTTATGGTAAAAAGGATATAGATGTATCTTTTGAGGACAGCGTCTTAACAGTTAAATCTGTAAAAGATAAAGACACAAAAGAGGTTGAAGAAAACGAGGGTGTACTACATAAAGGTATCGCCAAAAGAAACTTTACTAAATCTTTTACTATCGCCGAAGACGTAGAAATCAAAGGCGCAGAGTTAAAAGATGGCCTATTAAGTGTATCAATGGAAAGAGTTATTCCAGAACACAAAAAAGCTAGAACAATACAGATAAAGTAAATTAAAAATAGAAAGCGCTTAGACTTGACTTCTAAGCGCTTTCAGTATATAATGAGTCTAAATTATTAAGGAGTTTATATTATGGACAAGTGGAATGTTATAGATCACACATTTAAATATAGAGTGGGTGATAGTGATGAAAAAGGCGGCTGTACTTTTATCGGCGGCGAATGGGTTGATATAGATACCAACCAATTATTTAAAGGCAAAAAAGTTTTAATGTTTAGTTTACCTGGTGCGTTTACACCAACGTGTTCTGGACAACAATTACCAATGTATGACACATTGTATTCAAAATTTAAAGACCAAGGTTTTGATGAGATATATTGTATATCTGTAAACGATGCGTTTGTTATGAACGCTTGGGCTAGAGATTTAAAAATTGAAAACGTTAAGATGATACCAGACGGTTGTGGTACATTTACGAGATCAATGGGTATGTTAGTAAATAAACCTGCTCAAGGATTTGGTATGAGATCGTGGAGATATGCTGCGATTATTAATGATGGTGAAGTGCAAGAGTTTTTTGAAGAGCCAGGTATTAATAATGAAAGCGCAGATGATGACCCATATACAGTTTCATCACCAGAACACATTATGAGTTTTTTACAAGCAAGTGATATTGAGAAAAGCTTATAACATTGACAATAAGACTAAATTATGATACAATTATATTATATTATGAAAAGGAGTGAATATGAATCTATCAAGTGACACAGTAAATGTGTTAAAAAATTTTTCGGATATTAATCAAAACATTTTGGTTAAACCTGGAAACAAAATACAAACTATTTCTACTATGAAAAACATCTTGGCTGAAGCTGAGGTGAGTGAAAAGTTTGAAGACGAGTTTGCGATATACGATTTACCAGAGTTTTTAAGATCGGTTGAACTATTTGAGAAACCAGAACTTAAATTTAACGGTGGTACTAATGTTAAAATATCTCAATCTTCACAATCAATTAAATATTTCTTTGCTGATAAATCAGTTATCGTATCGCCAAGTAAAGGTATCAATATGCCAGATAAGCATGTTACATTTACTTTGAAAAAAGATGACTTTGCTAGATTAATGAAAGGTACTACTACATTAAATCTACCAGATGTTGCTGTTACAGGTGATGGTAAGACTATTAAAATGATTGCAACAGATAAGAAAAACAAATCATCTAACGCTTACTCTATTGATGTAGGTGAATCTGATAAGAAGTTTACTGCTTACTTTAGAACAGAAAACTTTAAACAGATTGTTGATGATTATGATGTTGCGATTTCAAAAGCGAAGATTTCTCACTTTGTAAACAGAAACAAATCTGTACAATATTGGATAGCATTAGAACCTGACTCTGAATTTTAAGGGAGGTTTTAAATGTCTGATTTTCTATGGGTTGAGAAATACCGACCTAAAAAAATAAGTGATTGTATTCTTACAGAAGACTTAAAGAAAACATTTACTGAATTTCTAAAACAAAAAGAAATACCAAATTTGCTTCTATCTGGTAGCGCTGGTACTGGTAAGACGACTGTCGCCAGAGCTCTATGTGAAGAACTAGGTAGTGATTATATCATTATCAATGGTTCTGACGAAGGTAGACAAATAGATACTGTAAGAAGTAAAATTAAAAACTTTGCTTCTACAGTATCACTTACCGAAGACGCAAATCACAAAGTTGTTATAATAGACGAGGCTGATTACATGAATGCTGATAGTGTTCAACCAGCGCTTCGTAATTTTATAGAAACCTTTTATAAGAATTGTCGTTTTATCTTTACCTGTAATTACAAAAACAAAATCATACCAGCTCTACACTCCAGATGTACGGTAGTTGATTTTAAAATTGTAAATGGTCAAAGAGTTAAAACTGCTACTGCCTTTCTTAAAAGACTAGAGGGTGTGCTTAAAGATGAGAATATAGAGTTTGATAAGAAGGTACTAGCAGAGTTAATTCAAAAGTATTATCCTGACTTTAGAAGAACAATAAACGAACTACAAAGATATTCTGTAAGGGGTAAAATTGATAGTGGTATATTATTCAATCTAGGTGAGGCGAATACCAAAGAACTTGTAAAACTTCTTAAAGAGAAGCGTTTTAATGACATGAGAAAATGGGTAGTACAAAACCTAGACAAAGAGGCTTCAGCGTTGTTTAAGACGCTCTATGAAACGCTATATACCTCTTTAGATGCGAAGTCGGTACCTCAAGCGATATTGATTATTGCTGGGTATCAATACAAGTCTGCGTTTGTCGCTGACCAAGAGATCAACATGGTCGCTTGTTTAACAGAGATAATGGCAGGTTGTAAATTTAAATAAACTAAATAGAACAAACAAAGAACATTATGCCAGGTAAGTGGGACGGTAGAAGTAGATTATCAAATGACAAGTACAGGGAAAGTTGGGATAGAATATTTAAAACCAATCCTGTTGCCAAAGAAGTAAGAACTCCGAAGTTTAAACCTAGTGTAGTGAAAGCTAAAAAAGGTAAAGGGAGTTATACGAGAAATGGCACGAAGAACATTATTAAGAAAATTGATAGTGAAAGCTAGAATGTTTTGGGCTGATATACGAGGTCATCATGGTAAACGTTGGAATTACGAACCAGGTGATTGGTATATGGGTAGACACAATAAAAGAAAATAGTTGAAAGTTTTATATTATGTACGAGTTAAGAGATTATTTAAACGCAATTAATTTTACTAAAGAAAATTTATTAGACACAGACGATCAAACATGGGAGAAAAAATATCCTCCTTTCGTTATAAACAAGTGTCTTTCCGTACATTACGACTGTATTGCTCAAGCCAACGAAATGAATGGCTATCACTTCCTAGATAAAAGAACCCAGTTTCATTTTTATATAAATAGTATTAGAAAAAAGAAGCGATTTGGTGGCAAGTGGTTATCACAAGCCAAGTTGAAGAATTTAGAGTATGTAAAAGAGTATTATGGATATAGCAATGAGAAGGCAAAAGATGCTCTCAATATACTTACTGAGGAACAAATTGAACTAATTAAGATTAGCCTTTTAAAAGGTGGGAGAACTAAATGAGCGAAGAAGCAATCAATTGGTCCGCTGACAGTATGTTAGAGGTTACAATTAAGCAACCAGATGACTTTTTAAAGATCAGAGAGACTTTAACTAGAATTGGCGTTGCAAGTAGAAAAGACAAAACACTATTTCAAAGTTGTCACATATTACACAAACAAGGTAAATATTTCATAACACATTTTAAAGAACTATTTGCGTTAGATGGTAAGAAAGCAACTTTAACACAAAACGATATTCAAAGAAGAAACACAATCTCTATCTTATTACAAGATTGGAATTTAATTGATATAGTGAACAAAGCAAAGTCGGAAGACAAAGCACCACTATCACAAATCAAAGTATTACCTTTTAAAGAAAAAAAAGAGTGGAACTTATCGGCAAAATATAATATAGGGAAAAAAGTGGAAGCCAAGGATAATACTGATAATGCAAGTACCGAAGTTTAAAGAGTTTATTACAGAAACAGATATAGGTCGTAAAGATAAGCCTATTACAGTTGCTATGGTAACTGTGGCTGACTCTAAAGATCCAAAAGAAAACACTACTGCCGATCTTATACAAAAAGCGTGTAAGAAAAAAGGTATCAAATGTATTATTGTAAACATCAATTCAACTATCATCACAGCTAAAGACGAAGACAAAGGTACACTTACTGTTTATAACTATGACGGTAAACAAGGTGAACATACTTTCGTTGGTAGAGATACCTGTTGTATAGTTAGAGGTGGCGCACTTGAAAATGAAGCAGGTCTTTCTTTAATATCATCATTTCAAAACTCACAAGCTTTTATGATGAATACAAGAGCTTCAATGCTAACTTGTGATAACAAACTAACAACAGCATTATTATTTGAGAAGTTTGGATTACCAATGCCTAAAACAGCATTCATTTCAAACGAAAACAATATTAAAAGTGGCTTAGATATGATTGGTGGGAAATTTCCCGTAATCTTAAAGACACTAACAGGAACACAAGGCGTAGGAGTAATCAAAATAGAAAGTTACGAAGGCCTTGTGGCGACTGTGCAAGCGATGTGGAAACTAGAGGCAGAACTTCTAATACAAGAATATATGCCTTCAGATTTTGATATAAGAACGTTTGTGGTAGATAATAAAATATTCGCTAGTACAAAAAGAACTCACAGCTCTTATGACTTTAGATCAAATACACATAGAGGCGCAGAGGCATCACCTTATATTTTGAGTGATGAAGAAAGAGAACTCGTATTAAAGGCAGCTAGATTATCTAGAGCTTATATGGTAGGTGTAGATCACATCATATTTAAAAACAAACCATATCTATTAGAGATTAATGGTAGTCCTGGATCAGGCGCTGATTATGAAGGTTATCAACATAGAGATTATTATGCTGACGCAGAACCAGCTGGTAGAATAGATGGTGAAAAAATGATGGCCAATGTAGTAGATTATATTACAGATAGAGCTCATTGGGATAGACAATCACTTATAGAAACTGGTTGGTTAGAAACTGTTGAGTTAGATGAAGTAGGTAAAGTAAGAGTTAAGTTTGATACTGGTAATGGTTCAGCTGCTTGTGCTTTACACGCAGACGAAATTTTAGAAGATGGTAAGATTGTTAAATGGAAATATGATGGTAAGACTTATAGCAAACCTAGACATGGAAAGAGTGAAGTGTTTAGATCAAATGCAACAGATGAACCATCAGAGATTAGACCAACTATATTAATGGACTTAACATTTAATGGTTTTACATATAAAGATGTTGAGATTGGTTTAGACCAAAGACCTAGATCAGGCTCTGACTTACTTGTAAATAGAGATTTAATGCGATTAATGAATATTAGTGTCAACCCTAATAGAACATTTGTATTAAGTAAGAGACTAAAACCCATTGAAAAAGATGGTAAAGAAGATAAGGTTGGCTTTGAAAAGAAATAAACCCTTGACAAATGCGTCAGGATATGATATAGTATAACACAAATAGGAGATATTATGCAAGAAGTGAAGATATTAAGAATGACTACTGGCGAAGATGTAATCGCTAAAGTAGGTGAGAATGACCAAGGTGTTAGTTTAAAACAGCCTTTCGTAATCATACCTCAACAAACAGCACCAGGAAAACCTATACAACTTATGATGAGTTTGTATAATGCGTTTGGTAAAAGTGAAACAATCACAGTTGATAAAGACAAAATTGTTTTTATGACAGAACCAAAAGATGATCTTTTAAGATCATACGAACAAAATACTAGCACGATTATATCTGCTAAAACACCTGGTCTAATTACAGAAAACTCAGTACCAAAACTTTAATGATTAAGGTTAACTTTGTTAGAGGAAAGGAAATTATTCCTGTCCAGGTAGACGAGGGTATGACATTGATGGAGGCGGCTAGAGATTATTCTAAAGAAGCCATTGATGAGATACCAGCAGATTGCTCAGGTTGTTGTGCGTGTGCGACTTGTCATGTACTAGTAGATAGAAACTGGACACATATAATAGGTCAACCTAATCAAGGTTCTGTTGAAACAGATTTAATTGAATACGAAAAAGGTTATGATCGTATGCAAAGTAGATTAGCTTGTCAAATTAGTTTAGAAAAAAAACACGATGGTTTGGTTGTACACTTATTGGACAATCACAAACTATAAATTTGGGGCATTAGCTCAGCTGGGAGAGCGCCTGATTTGCATTCAGGAGGTCAACAGTTCGACTCTGTTATGCTCCACCAAAAATTAGATTATGAAAAAAGATATATTTGAAAGTATCATAGACGTTGGTAGTGGTTTTATTTTAGCCGTACTAATACAATTATTAATTTTTCCTTTGTTTGGATTACACCCTACTATATTTGATAGTATAGGTATTGCGTTAATCTTTACAGTTGTTTCTATGACTAGATCAGCGATATGGCGATGGTACTTTAGAAAGAGAAGAGCTTGAACTTTTATAAAAATGTAATTGAACATAGAGGTAAGTTACTTGTTCGTGGTATCCACGAGGGTAAAGAATACAAAAACAAAATAGACTTTAGTCCAACTCTATTTGCTATCTCACAAGAAGATTCAAAGTTTAAAACTTTAAAAGGTCAAACATTAAAACCAATACAATTTCCTAGTATATCAAAAGCAAGAGAATTTAAAAGAAGTTATAATACAGATAACTCGCCACTATATGGTATGGATAGATACCAATATCAATATATCGCAAATGAATATCCTGAAGATATGGTATTTGATAAAGAACAAATTAAAATATTTACAGTTGATATAGAATGTACAGCTGAAAATGGTTTTCCTGATATAGAAAATCCAACAGAAGAACTACTAGCAATCACAGTTAAAAATCAATCCAACAAACAAATTATAACTTGGGGTACAGGTGAATTTAAAACAGATAGATCAGATGTAACTTATATTAAATGTAAGAATGAAAAGTCTTTAATTATGGAGTTTATGAAGTTTTGGATTAAGAACTATCCAGATGTTATCACTGGTTGGAATACAAAGTTTTTTGATATACCTTATTTGTTTAATCGTATTAGAAACCTAGTAGATGAAAAAGTATTAAAAAGATTTTCGCCTTGGAATTTAGTTGAAAGAGAAACCATAGTTGTAAGAGGTAGACCTCAAACTTATTATGCTATCTTTGGTATTTCTATGTTAGATTACCTTGACCTATATCAAAAATTTATTCCAACAAAACAAGAGAGTTACAAACTTGATTACATAGGTAAAGTAGAACTTGGTTTACAAAAAGATGAAAACCCTTATGATACATTTAGAGATTGGTATACTAAAGACTATCAATCATTTATTGATTACAATATTAAAGATGTAGAAATTGTTGATGCTTTAGAAGATAAACTAAAACTAATTGAACTAGTCCTAACAATGGCATATGAAGCCAAAGTAAATTATACAGATGTATTCTCACAAGTAAGAATGTGGGATATGTTAATTTACAATTACTTAAAAAAAGATAATATTATTATACCACCAAAGGAAGATAATATTAAGGAAGATAAGTACGATGGCGCTTATGTAAAAGACCCAATCACAGGTATGCATAACTGGATTGTTTCTTTTGATATAAACTCACTATATCCACATTTAATTATGCAGTATAATATCTCACCAGAAAAAATCATTGGTGTAAAACCATCAGGCATTTCAGTTGATAGATTGTTAAATCATGCGACACCGTTGACACATTTAAAAACTGAAGGTGCCTGTATTACACCAAATGGTGCTATGTTTAAAACAGATAGTCCAGGGTTTCTACCTAGACTTATGGAGAGTATGTACAATGATAGAGTTAAGTTTAAAACTCTTGCGTTTCAAGCAAAGAAGGAATATCAAAAGACAAAAGACCCTGCGACTGCTAAAGAAATATCTCGTTGTCACAATATACAATGGGCGAAGAAGATTGCTCTTAACTCAGCTTATGGTGCTATTGGTAATCAATACTTTAGATATTATGATGTAAGACAAGCAACTGCTATAACATCATCTGGTCAATTTGTAATTAGATTTATTGAAAAGAACGTAAATGAATATATGAATAAGATATTAAAGACACATGATAAGGTTGATTATATTGTTGCGTCAGATACAGATTCAATTTATCTTACACTAGATAAATTAGTTGAAGCAACTTGTAAAGATAAATCAAAAGCTGATACATTAAAATTTTTAAACAAAGTTGTTAATAGTAGAATAGAACCCTTTATAGATAAGTGTTTCGCAGAACTAGCAGATTATACGAATGCCATTAAACAAAAAATGGTTATGAAACGTGAAGTGATTGCTGACAAAGGTATATGGACTGCGAAAAAAAGATATATGTTAAATGTATTAGACGAAGAAGGTATTACATTTGAAGAACCTAAACTAAAGATTATGGGTATTGAGGCTGTGAAGTCATCTACACCTGAAGTTTGTAGAGGAAAGATTAAAGAAGCTATCAAACTTATAATGACTAAAGGTGAAGATGAACTACAAGCATTTGTTGCTGAATTTAAAAAAGAGTTTTATCAAATGACAGCTGAACAAATATCTTTTCCAAGGTCTTGTAATAACTTAAAAAAATATATGCATGGTAGTAATATCTTTATTAAAGGTACACCTATTCATGTTAAAGGTGCTTTAATATATAATCATCAATTAAAACAATTTAAGTTACATAGAAAGTATCCACTAATACAAGAAGGTGATAAGATTAAGTTTCTAAAACTAAAAGAAGCTAATCCATTTAAGTTTGATGTAATAAGTTATGTAACAAAACTACCTAGTGAATTTAAACTACAAGAATATATTGACTATGATATTATGTTTCAAAAAACATTTTTAGACCCTATGAGTTTTATACTTAACTCTATTGGCTGGACTTATGAAAAGACAGCTAGTTTGGAGGACTTCTTTGTATAGTTTTTTTATAACATTAGTTTGTATTCATTGGGGATTTGCCACAGGTAATTTACTTGCGATGAAAACTAATTGGTCTATACCTAGATTTTTATTAATAGTTTTATTAATACGATACTTTTTTTTAACTTATGGAATTTAATACAAACAAAAAACATGGAGTAATATATGCAGATCCACCTTGGACGTTTAAAACGTATAGTAACAAAGGAAAAGATAAAAGCCCTGAAAGACATTATCCTTGCATGTCTATCGCTGACATTATTCGGTTACCTGTTGACCGAATTGCTAAGGACGATGCAGTCCTTTTAATGTGGGTAGTTGACCCTTTACTAGATAAAGCATTTGAAGTAATCAATGCGTGGGGTTTTAAGTACAAGACAGTAGGTTTTACTTGGGCGAAAACGAATCGTATCAAAATGGGTTTCTTTACAGGTCTTGGTTATTGGACCAGAGGTAATCCAGAAATGTGTTTATTGGCAACTCGTGGGAAACCTAAAAGGCTAAATAAAAGTATACCACAATTAGTTGTGGACCAAAGACGAGAACACAGTAGAAAACCAGATATAGTATATAACCATATTGAGAAGATGTTACCTGGGCCTTATATTGAGTTATTTGCTCGTAGAAAACGAGAAGGCTGGACTAGTTGGGGGAATGAAGTTTGATTTTAGACTTGACTTTTTCGTTATTATGTGTTATATTAATTTATGGTTTTGTCATATGGTTATTAATGAAATGGAACAATGAACAATTATAAAAGATATACATTAAAAGATACATTAGATAGTGAGAAAAAAGCACTATTCAATGTTCTATCAACTTTTGCTGGTGGTGGTGGTTCATCAACTGGTTATAGATTGGCTGGTGGTAAGATACTAGCGATTAATGAATTTGTTGAAGAAGCACAAAATACATATAGAGAAAATTATCCTAATACTACAATTGTGCCAGGCGATATAAAAAAATTGACAGGTACATATCTAATGGAACAAGCTGGAGTTAAAGTGAGTGAGTTAGATATATTAGATGGCTCTCCTCCTTGTTCAGCGTTTAGTATGGCTGGTTCTGTATCTCACGGTGAGGGTAGAACTCACGCAGATGCGTTTGGTAAAAAGAAACAGTATAGTGATATTAAAGGTGTAGAAAATGTAGAAGATTTATTCTTTGAATTTTTAAGAGTGGCTAAAGATATAAAACCAAAAGTTATTATTGGTGAGAATGTTGAAGGTTTGACTATGGGTGAAGCCAAAGAGTATTTTCACAAGATACAAAATACATTTGAAGAAATTGGTTATCATATAGTTGCTGATGTATTAGACTCAAGTTACTTTGGTGTACCACAATCTCGTAAAAGATGTTTCTTTATAGGTGTAAGAGAAGATGTTGCTGAGAAAGTCGGTATAAACTTTATGACTATGTATCAATTGTATCCTGATAAGAATGATTTTAGAACTACACTTGGCGAAGCAATTAATGATATTGTAAATGAAGATAAAGAAGAACTAGATTATTTGTTTGATAAGATTAGTCCAGAAAAGGCTGTTGGTAAAACATTAATGAAAATGCCAAAGGATCCAGACAAAGTATTGACTGGTATGGACTACCACGAGAAAGGTCATCACTTTAATTTAAAAAGATCAAGTTTAAGAAAACCTTGTCCAACAATTACTGCGATGGGTAATCTTGCTGGTGTTGCTGGTACTTGCCACCCAATAGAAGACAGAAAGTTTACTATAAAAGAATTGAAAAGAATTATGTCGTTACCTGAAGACTTTAAATTGACAGGTAAACATAAACAACAATCAGAACGGATAGGTCGTATGGTTCCACCGTTGATGATGAAGGCACTTGCTGAAAGTGTATATAACAAAGTGTTAAAACCATATAAGGAGTTAAACAATGACTAAATTTACTTTTGCTACAAGTAAGGAAGGCTTTGATAATCACATAGATAAATCTGTTCGTGGTTATAGTCATTTATGGGGTGATATACTTAACCTATCAAAATATTTCGTAGAAGACTATACGCAAGTTGTTGATATGGGTTGTTCTTCAGGTAAACTATTAAAAGGTATGATAGAACAAAACAATAAGAATATTCCTCACGCACAATACACAGGTATAGAAATAGAAGAAGATTTTTTTGGTGACTATTCACATGATGAGGAGAAGTATCATCAACTAAATTATTTTAGAGGTGATGTAAGAGAGTTTGATTTTAAAAACTGTTCTCTGGTTACTTCTATATTTACTTTACAATTTATGTCACCAAAAGATAGACAAGAAGTAATTAATAAAATTTACAAAGGTCTTAATACTGGTGGTGCGTTTATCTTTTCAGAAAAAACTTTTAGTTGTAATCCAAGGGTACAAGATATGATGACCTTTATGTTTTATGATTATAAAAGACAACACTTTTCTGATAAAGAAATACTTGACAAAGAAGTAACGCTAAGGCATATGATGAAACCAAATACAAAAACAGAGTTGTATAAAATGGTACAAGATGCTGGCTTTGAAATACATACTTTTTGGCAGAACTTTAATTTCGTTGGTATCGTTGCGTTAAAGAAATAATAAATATTTCTATGGCGATACCAAAAACGAAGTACGAAGATTTGAAAGAGTATTACGATTATCAACGTAAGATAGCTTATAATAAAGAGTTAATATATCATATGGCTGATAGATTTCAAAACAGAGTCTATAATGACTTTGGTATGGTTTCGTTAGACAAATTAAAAGAGATATTGTGGACAAGAGTACAACCTGAAGACTATGAAGAGCCAAGAAAAGGTTATGTACCAGAGGATCCTAAATTGAGAGTAGAAGGTGAGGGTAAAGCACATTTACCAGCACTATATTATGATAAAATGATGGATAAAGATGATGACTTTAAGGGTTGACATTTTAAGTAGAATGATATATAATAAGAACAATAATTTATGGAGGAATTGAAGTGAGTGATTTTTTAAAAGATATAATTAAAGAAACTGGTAATGAATATGCTGGTTTAGTAAGTGACGGTATTGATAGTGCTGATGTAACAAGTTTTATAGACACAGGTTCTTATTCTTTCAACGCATTATTATCTGGTAGTATCTATGGTGGTATGCCAGGAAACAAGATTACAGCAATCGCTGGTGAAGCCGCAACAGGTAAAACATTTTTCGCACTAGGTATATGTAAAGCATTTTTAGATAAGGATCCTGAAGCAGGTATTATCTATTTTGAATCAGAAAGTGCTATCTCAAAAGATATGATTGAGACTAGAGGTATTGATTCTAAAAGAATGGTTATCGTACCAGTTGCCACAGTACAAGAATTTAGAGCTCAATCAATTAAAATATTAGACAAGTACATAGAACAACCAGAGAAAAATAGAAAACCTTTGATGTTTGTACTAGACAGTTTAGGTATGTTATCTACTACAAAAGAAATGGAAGATACTGCCGCTGGTAAAGAAACAAGAGATATGACTAGATCACAAATAGTCAAGTCAACATTTAGAGTATTAACATTGAAACTTGGTAAAGCAAACATACCAATGATTATGACTAACCACACATATGATGTCATAGGTTCAATGTTCCCTCAAAAAGAAATGGGCGGTGGTAGTGGTTTAAAATACGCAGCCTCATCAATCATCTATCTTGGTAAAAGAAAAGACAAAGAAGGTACCGAGGTCGTTGGAAACATTATACATTGTAAAAATTTTAAATCTAGGTTAACAAAAGAAAACGCACAAATAGATGTAAAACTTACTTACAAAAAAGGTTTAGACAAATATTATGGTCTTATAGAACTCGGTGAAGAAGCTGGTATCTTTAAGAAAGTATCTACAAGATATGAAATGCCAGATGGGTCTAAAGTCTTTGGTAAGAACATCAACGATAATCCAGAGAAATATTTTACAAAGGAAGTGTTAGACAAAATAGATGAACAAGCAAAACGAAAATTCCAATACGGATCAGACGAAGACGCAGAGTAAAAGATACGCCTTTGCTCAAAGACAAGGCGATGACTTTAGTTGTATTAAAATTATGGATGGCCAGTACGAAGGTATTATCTATAAGTATGACAAAGTTGCGTTTGAACCCAAGCCATTAGATTCAGGTGACATACCTTTAAGATTTACATATGATATTATGACAAATCCAAACAAGGAAGATGTTGAGTCAGAAGATTTTAGAAATTATATTGGTGACATTTTAGTTGAAGTTGTACAAGAACAATTAGAAGCAGGTAAGTTACAAATCAATGAATGATTTTATAAAAACTTATGATAATGTTTTAAGTGATGTAAATTGTCAACACTTAATAGATAAATTTGAAGACAGTCGTAATCAATGGCAAAAAACAGAGTTAGAAGGTCATAGATCATTTACGGAAATTAATATTAACTTACACGAAGATTGGCAAGAGTATGTTAATATTATATACAAAGCTTTAAATCCGTATTTACAAAAGTATGCAGATGACCACAATATAACTAATAACTGGCCAGAAAGATATGGTTGGGAACAAATTAGATTTAAAAAGTATGAAGTAAATGATAAAGATGAATTTAAAGAACACGTTGATGTTATGGATTACGCTAGTGCTAAAAGATTTTTAGTTATGTTTTTATACTTAAATGATAACGAGGGAGGGTTGACAGACTTCCCAGAGTATGATACAATGATACAACCAAAGACTGGTACTCTTTTAATGTTTCCACCATTGTGGACACATAAACATATAGGTCATAAACCAGTTAAGAAACCAAAGTATATAATAGGAAGTTACTTACATTATACATGAACGATAGATTAGAAACTACAATATTAAATAACCTTTTCTACAATGAGGATTTTACTAGAAAAGCTATTCCATTTCTTAAAGAACATTATTTTTCTAAAAGAGACGAGAAGATTTTATTTATTGAAGTTGAAAAATTTTTACACAAATATAATAATCTACCTACAAAAGAAAGTATATTAATTGAACTTAATAATAGAAAAGATTTAAACGAAGAAGAATATAAGAACGTAAAAGATTTAGTTGCTACCATATCAAATGAAGATACAGATTTACAATGGTTATTAGATACAACAGAAAAGTTTTGTAAAGATAGAGCAGTACACAATGCTGTATTAGAAGGTATTAAAATATTAGATGGTAAAGATAAAACAAGAACACCAGAGGCGTTACCTAGTTTATTAGGCGATGCGTTAGGTGTAAGTTTTGATAAACACGTTGGGCATGATTATATAGAAGACGCTCAAGCTAGATTTGATTGGTACCATACAAAAGAAAAAAGATACCCATTTGATTTATCATACTTTAATAGAATTACAAAAGGTGGTATACCAAGTAAGACTTTAAATATCGCATTGGCTGGTACTGGTGTTGGTAAGTCTTTGTTTATGTGTCATGCTGCGTCAGCATTTTTAACACAAGGTCTTAATGTATTATACATCACACTAGAAATGGCTGAAGAACGTATCGCTGAAAGAATAGACGCAAACTTATTTGATATATCTATGGACGATATTAGAAGTATGCCAAAAGAGTTATACGATAACAAAGTTAAAAAACTAGAGGCAAAGACAAATGGTCGTTTAGTTATCAAAGAATATCCTACTGCGTCAGCTCATAGTGGTCATTTTAAAGCGTTAATGAATGAACTAGCATTAAAGAAAAGTTTTAAACCAAATGTAATCTTTATTGATTATCTTAATATATGTGCGTCAAGTAGATTTAAAGGTGGTAATATCTCCAGTTATTTTTATATCAAAGCAATCGCTGAAGAATTAAGAGGTCTTGCTGTTGAACATGATGTACCTATCTTTAGTGCAACACAAACAACTAGAACTGGGTTTGTAAGTACAGATATTGGTTTAGAAGATACATCAGAATCATTTGGTCTACCAGCAACTGCTGACTTTATGTTTGCTCTTATGTCAAACGAAGAACTAGAAAGTCTAGGTCAAATGAAAGTAAAACAATTAAAAAATAGATACAATGACCCTGGTATTAATAGATCATTTATTGTAGGTGTTGATAGAGCCAAGATGAGGTTGTACGATACTGAAGGTGGGTCACAAAATATAGTTGGTGGTAAAGAATTAAAAGAAAAGGAAAACTATCCATCACCTGAAGAATCATATGAAAAGTTTTCCGATTTTAAATTATAGGAATTAAGATGACAAAATTTGTAACATTTACAAACGCAAATCCACCATATGAAGGTCAACCAATATTGATTAATACAGATCACATTGTTTCTGTATATGAGGATTTAACAGCTGGAAAAAAAGTGGCTCTATGGGCAAAAGATAACTTTTGGCACATAGAAGAAACAATAGAAGAAGTTTATGGTAAACTTGGATTAGAATATAAACATAAAAAAGAGGAGGTAAACTAATGATTGAAAATACATTATTTAATATACCAATGTGGTCAATACCTACTTTAAATTTTAAGAAGAAAAAACCACAATTAGAAAAATTATGTAAAGCGTTCCCAGAAAAGAAACATGGTATACAAACTTTTTCTACAAATAGACAGAGAGATAGATCAGGTTTTGCTGATGCCTTTAATAATATTATGGGTGAAGAATTAGGTATGTTATCTCAAAAATTAAAAAAAGATATTCAATTACAAGACATATGGTCTGTGTCTTATAAGAAAGGTGATTATCATACACCACACGATCATGGATCAGTAGGTCTTGCTGGTATATTATATTTGAATATGCCAAAAGATGGTGCACTTACTCAATATGTACAACCTTGGAATGATTGGTATAGTGATAGAACAATTTACTATCCACTAAAAGTTAATGAAGGTGATATAGTGATTACACCTAAATTTATTAGACACTTTACAGAGCCTCATAAATCAAAACAAATTAAAAGAGTAATTAGTTGGGATATGAATATACTTTAATGGCTAAAACACAAAAAGTAAGATTTCACAAAGGTGATAAAAGGCCTAATAATGAACAACCTGATTTATCATATACTAAAAAGATGATAAAAAGAGGTAAGAATATCATATGGCAAGTTATAGAAAAACCAACCATGAGTATTATTAGCGAGTGCTTCTTTGAAGAAGACGCACATAAATTAGTCAAGTTTCAAAACAAACATAAAGTATGGCAACGAAATGGTGGCATACCTAAATTCTTATGGACAAGAGTTTAGTCTTATAAATATAATAAACAAGATTGATTTATATGGAAACCGTGAATAGACTTATGGATAAAATGAGAGAGAAATGTTTAGTTTTAAAGGATTTACAACACAAGATAGAAATACACATTTAGAACACCTAGAAGACGATATAATAAATCGTGGTACAAAAGGTGGACAAAATGCGTTAAACTTTTTAAGATCGGTGAGAGATATGCTCGCAGGTTCTTCTAGTAAAAAAGTTAATATGACAGTTAAATGGGATGGCGCACCAGCTATCATCTGTGGTATTAATCCAGAAAACGACAAATTCTTTGTCGGTACAAAATCAGTATTCAATAAAAATCCTAAAGTAAATTACACTAACGCAGATATAAGTAAAAATCACTCTGGCGAATTAGCGTCTAAACTTCAAATAGCATTAAAAGAATTAAAACGTCTAGGTATTAAAGGCGTATTACAAGGCGACTTTCTTTTCTCACAATCAGATTTAAAAAAGATTAGTTTAGATGGTGACGATATGATTTCATTTACACCTAATACAATTACATATGCTGTTCAAGCAAACTCTAGTATTGGTAGACAGATTAGTAGAGCAAGAATGGGAATTGTTTTTCACACAAAATATACAGGTAAAACTTTAGATAGTATGACAGCTGGTTTTGGTACAGTTAGAGGTAGAGCAACTAATGTATTTTTAGCGAGTGCTGGTTACAAAGATGTATCTGGTTCTGCGAAACTTACAAGAAACGAACTAGCACAATTTAACGCAAAATTAAGAATGGCCGAAGGCTCACTATCAAAGGCAGCACCTTTGTTAGATAAAATGAGTGAAACATCTGCTGATGGTTTGGGTGTAGGGTTTAGATTAAAAACTTTCTTTAATCATCACATAAGAGGATCATCAGGTCATATGGCCAAAGTTAGAACTTTAGTGGATATGTTTAGAGATTATTATATTAATATTCTACAAGCAGAGATTGATAGTAAGAAGACAGATAAAGGAAAACAAAAGTACAAAGATATATTAGCAACAAATTTAAAATTTATAGATAGAAATAGAAATGCTTTAGTGATGGCTGTTGCCTCACACGTTACGTTACAAAATGCTAAAGACTTTTTGATAAAGAAGATGAGTGAAATACAAAGCATAGGACATTTTTTAAAAACTTCTACTGGTTATAGAGTAACAAGTCCAGAAGGATATGTAGCAGTAGATAAAATAGCAGGAGCAGTTAAGTTAGTTGACAGAATGGAATTTAGTAGAGCTAACTTTACAATGCCAAAAGGATGGAGTAATTAATGGCTAAAACATTTAAACAATTTGAAGATTATGATATACAATGTGAAGAAGTAATATTTGAACATGAAAACGAGCCTTTACAAGAGGCAGAGTATCAAGGTAAAAAAGTAAAATTAAACGACCCAATTAGAGGTGGTTCTAAAAAGTTTTATGTATATGTAAAAGATGGCGATAAGATTAAGAAAGTATCATTTGGTGATACAACTGGTCTATCTATTAAGAGAGATAATCCAGCGAGAAGAAAGTCATTTAGAGCAAGACACAATTGCGCTGATCCAGGACCAAAAACTATGGCAAGATATTGGTCTTGTTATCAATGGAGAGCTGGAGCAAAAGTAAATAATTAATGAAAAAACTAAATCAAATATTGCGAGAGGGTGTTTATGACCCAGGTATATTTAAAGCTTTCTTTTTAGCTGGTGGACCTGGAAGTGGTAAATCATTTGTAACAGCTGGTGCCTTTGGTGGTACAGGATTAAAGACTGTTAACTCTGACGCAGCATTTGAAAGAGCTATGAAAAAAGGCAATCTATCATTAAAGATGCCTGACGAAGAAGAATACTTTAGAAACATTGTAAGAGCTAAAGCAAAGATGACTACTTCTACTCAATTAGATACTTACATACAAGGAAGATTAGGTTTAGTTATTGACGCAACTGGCAGAGATTTAAATACAATCAATAGTCAGAAAAGACAATTAGACACCATAGGTTATGATAGTTATATGATCTTTGTTAATACAAGTTTAGAAGTGGCATTAGAAAGAAATAAAAATAGACCTAGAACTATACCAGAATACATTGTAACTAATAGTTGGAATCAAGTACAAAGAAACATTGGTCAGTTTCAAAGAATTTTTAGTCCTAATAGAATGTTAATTGTTGATAACAATAAAAGTGAAAAAGAATTAGTAACACTAACACTTAACACAGCTGCGAGATATATACGAAGTCAATTGAGAGCTAGTCCTCAAAATCTAACAGCTAAACAATGGATAGCAAACGAATTAAAAGCAAAACAAAGAACATGAGATTTAAAGAGTTTACAAATATAGATAGTTTACGTCACGCAAAGGTAGATGAAAAGCCTGTAAAAAATTTTAAGGGCAAATATAAAAAGTTATCTATATCTCCACCACCTACTAATAGTAGTAAAGCTTCACTAGCAGAACTTAATATTTTAAAAGAGTTAATGAGTAAGAGAACTAGTGAGATTGAGGATAGTGTAAAAGCTCACGATTTAGATGTTTCTCATGCAATAAAAAAATATTTAAAAGATAAAGATTTAGATTACAGCGATAACGATATTAATAAAATTGTAAGTCTTGGTAGTGCTATTGTAAGATATTATAAAAACAAATTTCAAAGACCTAGACCTTACAACTTAGCCGAAGCTTTAAAGATGGACTTTGATAACATGCCACTTGATAGTGATACAATGAAAACACCAGCGTATCCAGCAGGTCATAGTTTACAATCTAGGTTAGTAGCAGAATATTGCATAGAAAAATATCCTAATCATAAAGATGGTTTAATTAAAGCAGCTGAAGAATGTGGTAAGGGTAGATTATATGCTGGTTGGCATTATCCATCAGACCATGAGGCATCTGTAAAACTAGCAAAACAAATATATCCTGACATGCAGTTAAGAGAATCATTTGTAGAAAGTATCATTGATATACCTAGACAAAGATATGCGCCAGGTGTATTTGATGACGCTGATACTAACAATCCTAAACTTAAACAAAGTGTTAGAGATATTATCTTAAATCAAATAGATAAATTCCAAGAGAAGTATCCAGTAAAAAAATATTCATTGATAGGTTCTATACTTACAAAAAGATATAGAGACGATGCAGATTTAGATATGAATATCTTGTTTGATGTTCCAGAAAAAGATAGAGAAGAAGTTAGAAAAGAATTAGCATCTAGTTTAAGAAGCATAAATGGTAAACTTGTTCCAGGTACTCAACACCCAATCAACTATTATGTTATTACCGATCCTGAATTAAAGAAAAAGAATGACGCAATGGCTGATGGTGTTTATGATATAGACGAAAACGAATTTGTAAGAAGACCTACCGAAGATACTTTTGATTCAGAAAAATATGAAGCTGACTTTCAGAAAAAAGTAAAAGAGATAGATGTAGTCAAAGGTGAACTAGCTAGAGATTTAATTGATTACGAAGAACTAAAAGATTTAACAACAGATGATGTGTTGAACTTACAAGACAAAATTAACACTAAACTAGACGAGATAGAAGACAGTATAGAGGTATTAGTTGATATAGGTGATGATGTAGTCAAACAAAGACAAAGTGCTTTCAATGACGATATGACACCAGATGAGATTAGACAGTTTGGTAAAAAACATAAACTACCTAAAAATATTATCTACAAGTACCTAGAAAAATATCACTACTTAAAATTCTATAGGAAGTGTAAAGAAATTTTAGAAGATGGTAAAGTTTCAGATAAAGAAATAAAAGATTTAGAAATGCATGAAGCTTCAGCACCTAAAACAATAGCATTTACTTTTGGTAGATTTAATCCACCAACAATAGGTCATCAAAAGTTGATGGATAAAGTTAAAACACAAGCTAGAGATTATAAAATATATTTAAGTAGAAGTGAAGACCCTAAAAAGAACCCATTAGACGTTAGATATAAATTACGTTTAATGAAACAAATGTTTCGTACACATGCTAGAAATATAGAGATCAATCCATCAAACAATGTATTAGATATTTTAGTAAAACTATATGATGATTACCATAGAGTTGTTATGGTTGTTGGTAGCGATAGAGTTAGAGAGTTTGATACTTTACTAAAGAGATATAACAATG
>Ga0315320_10001330_pt1 | contig 20447 bp, 12 predicted proteins | sample M140m21515metaG_FD_203458 | JGI IMG/M metagenome (GOLD analysis project Ga0315320, IMG submission 203458) | Ammonia-oxidizing marine archaeal communities from Monterey Bay, California, United States - M1 40m 21515 | ecosystem: Environmental > Aquatic > Marine > Coastal | place: USA: California... | reverse complement strand
ACCGGCGGAAACCCGGCCTTGCAGATTTAGCACCGATTGAAATTGCTGGACGACTTTGGCCCGATCCGTATTGGCTTCATTGCCGAAGAGCATTTGACTCTTCGTCTGTATCTCTTTATTGGGATGTTGTAAGAGCAATTGTTTCTTATCTCGTTCCACTTCAACGCGTTGGATGACTCCTGTTTCAATAGCCGTTAGTAACAATTGAGTGTTGCGTGTTGATTGCGTGAGAACATCGATAGCCGCACGGCGAACAGACGGGCTATAGCCTTTCCAACGCGACAGCAGAGTCTCAGCGAGTTGTGGAGCGTTGATAGAACCGATTGTTTCGACAACTTGTAATTGCAAGACCTGGGGTGTTTGAGGGTTTAGTAACGATTCCAAAGAGGGCGACGTTGAAGCCAAGTGAGAGAATGACAGTAGTTGCAGTGCCGCCAGGCGATGAGCTAATACGGCGTTTGTGTCTAAAGCAAGAGTTTGAGCAGAATGGAACGATTTCCCCAAATCGCTCGCTAAGCTGTTGGGGGCGGTTTTTGAAGTAATCATGGCACGAAGTGTTGTGCCACGTCGACTTAACCCTTCACCGAGTCCACGAAGTACCAAAGGTTGTAAACCTGCGGGTAAGTCAGCGGTTTGGGAGAGTACACGAAAGGTTAAATTATCTTCTTTATTGGACCCGACAAGAATCGATGCTTGTAATGCAATCGAGGGCAGTTGGCTTTTGCCCACACCAGATTTCAAAAGGGTAAGAAGAAACTGATCGGAAGAAGCGCCCACCGATGAGAGGACTGCAGTTTTGATTTCCGGAGTGGCATTGGAGGCCAAGGCTAGTTCCACGAGAGTTGGAATAGCGAATTCGGGTTTTGCTTCACCCAGAGAATATGCCATTTGAATTCGAATATGCTCACTAGCGTCAGTGAGCAATGTTTGGATTCGATTCACTAGTTTGACGTCTTCCTGGAGATACGGTTCAGCTAGCTTTATTGCATGGGCTTTGACTCTCGGCTCAGGATCGTGAAATCCGGCATGCAAGTGCTCTGGTGTTAGTAAGTTGAGCCCGGATAGTGTGTAGAGCCCGTGGAGGCGTCCGAGTGACGAATTGCCTCTTAATACCAATTCATCCAAAACCGTACGTACTGACTCATCCTGCCTTTCGACTAACAGGCGTTGAGCGGTATTGCGATTCCAACCATTGGTAGAGCTGAGTTCTTTCACCAGAGCCGTACTATTCATGCCGCCTAGATTGACGGGCTTTCGCACGATCATATCTTTTCGGACAACGCGATAGATACGGCCACGATCTTTACCACTTGTCAGATGCAGGAATTTTTTGATCTCCGCAGGGATAGAATAGGGATGTTCCACCGTTTCACGGTACATATCGAGAACATAGAGAGTGCCATCAGGTGCATTCAGAAAATTGACGGGACGAAACCAATTGTCCGTTGATTGGATAAATTCGACACCTTCATCTGCTCGCTTACTACGGTACACCACTCCGGTGGGGTCAATATTCTTTCGATGTACCAGATTGCCACCTACGTCACCCACAAACGCATTACCGAGATAACGCTCCGGATAAGCATCACCAGCGTAAATCGTAATGCCAGTGGCCGAGGTGAAGAATCCGACTGGATACTCGGTCGGGACAACCCCCGCCGGTTTCGAGGAGTCAATCGGAATGAACGCCCATCCACCATCGTCATTGATGACTAACCTGTAACCTTTGTCGAGGGCACGCCATTTCTGCCTCACAATTCTCCACGGCTCAGGAGGACTTAAACGAAACACCCGTGCACTGGCACCGTCGGTGGCAATACTACTGATCATCCCCGAGGCGACCAGATAGGGATTTCTAGTGATGTAATGTTGAGGGTGGATTATTTGTTGAATGTGATTGCTATTACTGCAAACAAACCGAGTGCCCCAGATGTCACGTGCGTGACCAAATTGAACGCCACCAGTGACCAGTTCGAATTTTTCAGTACGAGGATCAAATCTGAGATCGACTCCGCTTACGGGAAACAGGGGGGTGCCGCGGTGAACAAGCGTTTTAGGGTTGCGCCCGGCCGCAAAGTAAATTTTATTATCGAGACCCCAGATCAATCCATTGGCCACGGATTGCACGTTATTTCTACCGAAGCCTTCGAGTACGATCTCGCGGACGTCTGCTTTATTGTCCCCATCGGTATCTTTGAGGTAGTACAGAAACTTCGGGGCCATCACAAAAATACCCCCGTTGTAAGGTAGCACGGAGGTTGGCCAGCTAAGGTTGTCGGCAAAGACGGTACTGCGATCCATCTTTCCGTCCTTGTCGATGTCTTCCAGCATGCGGATGATTCCGGCGTCTTTCAGCCCGCCGCCTTCGGGATTAAGTTGCGTTGGCTCCTGTGAGAATGGATAGCCGTGCATTTCTGCAACAAACATCCGGCCATGTTCGTCGAAACATGCAGCAACAGGATCCGCGACCAGCGGTTCAGCGGCCACTAACTCCAGTTCAAATCCGTCGGCTACTTTGAAAGTACTTAAAGCATCTTTGGGATTCGTGTGAGGTATGCGCGGCATATCTGCTTCTGTAACAACTCGTTCATCCTGAGCGAAGAGATTACTTACGGACAGAAACACCATGACGATACTGAGGGATATAACGCGTAGATTTATCATGGCTTAGGCTCAGCTTTCCAAAAGCTTTTTAATCCCGGCGGTCATTACCTCGTCAACACTTGGTTCACAAAACGCTTTGCTGACTTCATAACCCTTCGCCGGGTACTCCTCTTTCACCGGTAAATACCATGGACCGCCATCACCATAAGCTGCTGTTGCTACAAAGGTATTCGATGCAATCGTTTGTGCTCTAAGCTGATATTCGATAAACGACTCGGCAGGTAAATGTAGTGTGGCGATATCATTGATTCCCAAAGAGCTGAGGATAATCGGTTGCTTGCGTTCAACTCGATTTAACCAGGCTAACATGTAGGAAGGCCGATTTCGACTGACGACACTGCCCGCTTTGTTGGAGATAACTTTATTGAGTTCTTCCTTATTAAAAGTGCTGCGAACCTCGGGTAGTATCTCCACATTTCTCCAACTCACCGTTTTTATCGGACTTACTTTTGTATTCTGAAGAGAAGAATACATTCCTTGGTAGATTCGCTCCGCCAAAATGGCTCGAACCGGCTGGCTTCCGTCGTTATATTTTCCGGCAGAGATATTACCAGCTGCACCGGTAAAATAAATGTGATGGCAGTTTGGTTGCTCTTCCTGAAGTTGTTTGCGAGCGATCCCGACGAAGTCGCTTGATACCAGACCGTCCCCATAGAAACTCATAGGGTGCGTTGCGTAGTAATGGATTGCGGTGATTCGCGTGTCTTGGTTGTAGAATGAAATGGTCTTGAGCAGTGGGTCAATCGTACCCTCTGTCATTGCCCGTAGTTTCGGGTCTTTGCAACTACTCCCCCTCATTGCTTTGATCACCCCATTTTCATCACGATAGATGCGCCGGTTGGAAGCAACCTTATCGACTTTGGCTTCTCCCTTTCCAATATGTGTAACCGGTTGGGCTCTGCGGAGACTTTGCTTTGCCGCCTCAGCGATTTGGTGACTGCAATCATGAAAGTAATCTTCCATCACGATGTGTGGAAGATCGCCCTGAGCTTTTACAATGGCTTGAGCTTCAAGACATGCAAATGGAGCATTGTGTTGATGGACGCAATGAATAGCAACACGTTCAGGAGTTGTACCGATAGCTGCGGCAAGCCTTTGACGCCAAAGGAGATGGCCGCCATTGGATAATGCCGTCCAGTCAATGGCCAGCAATACGATGGGCTTTCCAGCACCTTGTAAAACGATACCATGCGCTTCCAGAGCGTCGGTTACATCAATGACGGGCTTGATCCAGCCACCACACAATGAATGTCCTTTCGGTGGAGTGATGTCGACAGTGAAGTTGGATAACTTCAGAGAGACACTCTGGTGTTTCTCTGCTTGTAGCGATTCAGGAAGTAAACTCCAAACAGTGGCAGCAGCAAGAGATTGCTGTAAGAATTCTCTTCTGGGATTCGAAGTGGACATAAGGGATTCCTCCGGATTTGATCACCAAGCGTGATCATGCTTCGTGGTTAGTCATCTCCATTCTACTGCACGAATCACGACGATTCATGGATTCTCATCATTCGCCGCACCACTCTAGCAATTTAATTTTTGCGTCAGATAGCGTTTGCCAAGTCGTTCGACAGCAATATTGGGCGGTTAACTAAGCTCAGGTAAATGCTACAATTGCCTTTTACGATCATATTTTGGAGATTGATGTGCGCGGATTGATTATTTTCTTTTGGATGTGTGGTACTTGCCTGGCTCAACAACAGGTGGATGAATTCACGCAACAGCAACAACCAGAAAAAGATAATGCTGTCGCCAAAGTGAAGTTAACCGGTACTAAAGTAGCCGATGTTGAATATGCCATGGTGGGGGATCAAAAACTGTTGCTTGATCTATATCTTCCTAAGCAACCGATGGGGTCTCCGCTGGTCGTTTGGATTCACGGTGGTGGTTGGTATCAGAACAATAAATCTAAAGTTTTTATTTCCTGGTTATCTAATTATGGGATTACGGTCGCCAGTATCAATTACCGGTTGGTGGATGTAGCCAGGTGGCCGGCGCAGCTCCATGACTGTAAAGGAGCAGTACGTTGGCTGCGCGCGAATTCCGAGAAGTATGGCTACAACGCAGATCGCATTGTCGTTGCCGGGGCGAGTGCGGGCGGACATTTAGCTGCCCTGATGGGTACGACAGGTGATGTCGAAGAATTAGAAGGAGAGGTTGGTGGCAACCGGGAGCAATCTTCCCGGGTCCAGGGAGTGGTTGATTACTATGGTGCCACGGATTTTGTTTTACGAAGTAAAACCCAGCCTTCCCGTGCCAATAAAAAAGGCTCGGTAGTTTATAACCTGCTTGGTGGCGGAGCTAATCAGTTAGTGAATGTTGCCAGACAGGCATCGGCAAAGTATCACGTGACGAATGACGATCCACCATTCCTAGTATTTCATGGTGAGAAAGACAAGACGGTGTTGATCGATCAGTCTGAAGCGATCGACGAGGCATATCAAGAGGCTGGGCTCACGAGTACATTTTACCGGGTTGCCGAAGGTAAACATGGTGGGTACGTTTTCTACTCGAGTACAAACGCCAAACGGCTCTATGCTTTCGTAAAGATGTACACGAAAGTGAAATAATTCACAAACATCGAAACCTTTGTACGCTCTTTTGGTTTAATAACGATTCTCAAGTGTCTCAAGCATCTTAAGCATTGAAAACAATCTAAATCTATCGTGGGGATAAATAATGGACGAACAGGTCGACGCAGTCCAGAACACAGTGGAGTCACTGTGGAGTGCAGAACAAATAGCCTCGATTCAAACCATCGCGGTTTACTTGCTCTTGGCCTTCCTTTTTTCGTTTTATATCCGTTTCCTTTATCGTCGTTTCCATGTTGTTCAAAGCGGTACAGATTCAGTCTCTATTATCTTTCCACTGCTTACGGTGGTGACGGTAGCCGTCATCATGACAATTAAATCTTCCCTTGCTCTTTCGTTAGGTATGGTCGGTGCACTTTCAATCGTTAGATTTCGAACGGCAATTCGTCAGCCGCAGGAATTGGCGTACTTGTTTTTATGTATAGCGATTGGACTATCACTGGGAGCTGAGTTTCCACAATTAGCTGTCATTCTGGTAATCATTGCATCGGGATGTGCATTTTGGATGGGGCGACAGGCCGAGAGTGATTCGGTAAATCCATTGGTGCTGACTGTTGCGGGTGATAATGCGGAAGTCCTCTTTGACGCGGCAACAGGTGTGATTGCGTCATTGGGCGAATATGTCGCGGAAGTTCAGCTCAAACGCTTGGAAGTACAAGGTGAGAATTCACAAGTACGAGTAGAGTTAAACGGGATAGACACGGTAAAGGCTTTAGAAGTGATGAAACATCTCACTACTCTCTTTCCCAATTCACGTATCAAAATTCAGTAGTCAAGAAAACATAAAGCAATCACAAATCATGCGAAGTTTCATCTGCACACTCTTCTTCTTAATGACACTACCGATCTTTGCGCAGCCTCCGATCTTTGAGCCAAGCTTGCCGCTAGAGGCAACGGATTTACCGTTAGATCCGGTCTCTGCCAAACTGGACACCAATGGAGATGGGGAGATTTCCGCGGATGAAATAAAGGCTGCTCCAAAGGTGCTGGAAGGTTTAGACAAGAATAAAGATGGCAATTTGACCATGGATGAGTTGCTTCCGATGATGGAAAACGGCCCTCAGAGGGGGGGCGGAGCAGGACCGGCAGGGCCCAACAGAGCTATTCTTCGACTGACAGCCAAGTATGATGCGGACAAGAACGGTTATTTGGATCCGGACGAACGAAAAAAAGCATTGGAAGAAATCGCCACCAATCCACGAAGTGGTGGTCGGCCAGGTATGAGACCGGGACAGGGCGGGATGCAGTTAGAAGGTAAGCCCGGACCTAAAATTTCCGTGGCTGATGTAAAGAAGTTCAGTGATAGACCACTTTATGACCCAGATACTCTTCGCACAATCTTCGTTCAGTTTGACGTTGATAGCTGGGAAGAGGATATGGCTCAATTCAAAGAGACCGATGTGCAAATGCCGGCCACGGTGATCGTTGATGGTCAAGAGTATCCGATGGTCGGTATTAAGTTTCGTGGTCAAAGTTCTTTTGGACACGTGCCTGCAGGGTCAAAGCGATCTCTTAATTTGTCCATGGACCTTATACATGAAGAGCAACGTCTTTTAGGCTACAAGACACTTAATCTCCTGAACTGTAACGGAGATCCTTCATTCCTCAGTAGTATTCTTTATGCCAAGGTCGCCTCACCGTTTTTACCGGTTCCCCAATCCAATTTGGTCAAAGTGGTTATCAATGGTGAAAGTTGGGGAGTCTATGCCAATGTTCAGCAATACAACAAAGACTTCCTTCAGGAATTCTTTGGTACGACGGAAGGGGCACGCTGGAAAGTCCCAGGGTCGCCTTGGGCGATGGGAGGCTTACAGTACACAGGGGATGACATTGAGCAATATCGCTCGAAGTTTGAGATCAAATCCAAAGATACCGAAGCGTCGTGGCAAGCACTCATCAACTTGTGTCAAGTTTTGAATGAAACTCCCTTCGAAGATTTGCCGAATGCGATTGAGCCGCTCTTGAATGTAGATGGAGTGTTAAGGTTTTTGGCGCTCGATGTGGCGTTAGTCAACAGCGATGGATATTGGACGCGTGCTAGTGACTACAGTATCTATCTGGATCCACAGAATGTATTTCACATTATCCCTCATGATATGAATGAAGCTCTCAAGGCTGGTCATGGTGGTGGGCCGGGAGGGAGACCCGGTGGAGGACGGGGCGGCCCCGGAGGGCGTGGTGGCTTCGGAGGAGGACCTGGCGGTGGATTCCCATTCCCACCCGATTTTCCACCTGAATTGATTCCGGACGATTTGCCAGGCTTGGGTCGGCCCGATTTCGGTCAACCTCAAGCAGGCAGGCCCGGAGGTGGGGGAGGCCAGGGAAGACCAGGTGGTGGCCCCGGAGGACCAGGAGGGCCCGGTGGTGGAGGACCTACACTGGATCCATTGGTCGCGATCGATAATGAACGGATGCCGCTTCGAAGTAAGTTACTTCAAGTGCCACAGTACCGTGAAAAATATTTACAGTACGTGAAGGAACTCGCGGCTAACCATATCACCGTTGAAAATCTAGGCCCGGTCATTGATCACTATCGGGAATTAGTAAAAGAAGAAGTCGCAATGGATACTCGCAAACGCACTACTTTGGATGCATTCATGACTGCGACCAACCCTCCCGGTGAAGGAGGAAATGTTATCGCCAGCTTGTTTGGATTTATCGAGCAACGGCGGGAGTTCCTGTTAAAACATGAAGACATCTCTGCTACTTCCGAGATTCAATTATCCCCTTATGCGAATTCCACCCAGTCCTTTGGTGACAGTCATGTCCCGCTGACGATTAGTGAGTTCATGGCATCCAATCAACGCATCGTGAAAAACGCGGATGGTGAGTTCGAAGATTGGATAGAAATCTATAATGCAAGTGATGAAGACATAGCTCTGAAAGGACTTTATTTATCAGACCGTGATGATGATCTGACCAAATGGCAATTTCCGGCAAACGCCGTCATCAAAGCTGGGCAGTATCTTGTTGTTTGGGCAGATGAGTCTGGAGAAAAAAAGGGTTTCCATACTAACTTTAAGCTTTCCAAGAGCGGTGAAGTGATCGTTTTAAGCAATGGCAAGACTGTGATCGACCGTATTCAATTTGGTATGCAGACCACGAATGTCTCACAAGGACGTTTGAATTCCAGTGACGGAAAGCTTGATCGACTCACTCCGACCCCAGCTTCAGCCAATCAAAAGCTGAGATAGGATTAGGGCTTACGAGACTCAGGTGCCTCTAAAATCGTTTTGACTCGGGAGGTAATCTCGTCATAAAGAGACGAATCGAGTGGTCCCTTGCAAAGACTGCTAATGTTTTCGTCCAGATGTTCAGGATCGCAAGTCCCGACAATGGTTGTGTTGAAGTGCGGATGACTAGTGGTGTAACGCAAAATCAACTCGGCTCGACTCATGCTTTCGCCGCAAAGTTCATCAAGATTGGCCTGAGTCCAAACGTTAAATAAGGCAGGTCGATCGATTTCTGCATCCGGACCACCGTGGGCAATGCCTCCACGGATGATAATTCCAGCCCCACTTTCAGCGGCTTTCGTAATCCAGTCATGATGCCTGGGAGCCAGACAGGAATACGGCATTTGAATCGTATCAAAGACGTCTAATTCAATCATGCTAGGCAAATGGGGTAAAGAACTGGATGAGCCAATAAATCGGATCAGTCCCTGAGCCTTGAAGTCCAGCAGCGTCTCGATCAACCCCGCCTGCTGAATCGTTTCAGCATTACCGCCGTGAAACTGGAGTAGATCGATGTAGTCTGTTTGGAGCCGTTCGAGACTGGTTTCTATATTCCGTTGTAAAACATCCTTGGTCCAGGTGTGCAGCACCTCCAGATGATCTTCATGTTGAATGTAGTCACACCCGCATTTGGTTGCCAAATAGTATTCATTTCGTCGGGAACTAATAAATCGCCCGATACGCTCTTCACTGACTCCGTAATCAGGAGAGGTGTCGATGAAGTTGATCCCCTTATCGAGTACTCGATTTAGAAACTGATCAGCTGCTTCGTCGTCGACTACCCGGACGCCCCAGGTGGCGGGACCACGCAGGCCCATACTACCGTAGCCCAGTTGAGTGACTTCAAGGTTGGTTTTCCCCAGCGTCCGTTTCGGTAGCAGAGTCATGCGACCATCCTGAATAGAAGTGACTTGAGATGAATTAAGACAGGCTTGCGATAGCTTCGTTGAACGTCACGCTGGGCCGCATTGCCGCGGCAGCTTTGTCGTCGCACGGATCGTAATATCCGGAGATATCCATTGGATTTCCCTGCACGGCATTCAATTCACTGACAATGGTCTCTTCGTTGTCGGTTAATGACTGCGCGAATTCCCTGAATTCGGCTTTTAATTCCTCACAGCAATCCTGAGCTGCCAATGCTTGTGCCCAGTAAAGTGCCAGATAGAAATGACTACCGCGATTGTCTAATTCGTTGACTTTGCGTGAAGGAGATTTGTCGCTCAGTAAGTACTGACTCGTTGCCTTGTCTAATGCTTCAGCGACCACTTTGAGTTTGCTGTTAGCTTCCTTCTCGGCAACCTCTTCGAGTGAAACGCCAAGTGCCAGGAATTCACCAAGTGAGTCCCAGCGAAGGTGGTTCTCTTCGGTGAATTGTTCAACATGCTTAGGAGCTGAGCCCCCGGCACCTGTTTCATATAAGCCCCCACCGTTAAGTAAAGGTACGATGGAGAGCATTTTTGCACTGGTGCCAAGTTCCAGGATGGGGAAAAGATCGGTCAGGTAATCCCGTAAAACGTTTCCGGTGACTGAAATCGTATCGAGCCCATCTTTGCAGCGTTGGCATGTTTCATTCATCGCATCGACCGTAGACAGGATTTCGATTTCTAAACCTTCCGTGTCGTGATCGGGAAGATACCGCTCAACTTTAGCAATTAAATTAGCATCGTGAGCTCGCGCACTGTCGAGCCAGAAAATGGCTTTGGAACCTGTCGCTCGAGCACGACTGACTGCCAACCGTACCCAGTCACGGATCGGCTCATCCTTGGTTTGGCACATACGCCAGATGTCACCTTCTTCCACCGAGTGTTGCATAAGGATGTTCCCGGCAGCATCTTTGACACTGACAGTACCTGCGTCAGCCATCTCAAATGTTTTGTCGTGAGATCCATACTCTTCTGCTTTTCGTGCCATCAAGCCAACGTTGGCTACGTTACCCATTGTTGGCACATCAAACGCTCCGTTTGCTTTGCAAAAATCAAATACTGCCTGATAGATACGAGCGTAGCAACGATCGGGAATGATCGCTTTCGTGTCATGCAACTGACCATCAGGCCCCCACATTTTTCCTGAAGTCCTAAGGCAAGCCGGAACGGACGCGTCAATAATGACATCACTAGGCACGTGCAGATTAGTGATGCCTTTATCCGAGTTCACCATGGCCAGACGCGGTTGTTTTTCGTAGATAGCCTCCATGTCGGCAAGGATGCCGGCACGCTGATCTTCCGGCAGCTCTTCAATCTTGTTGTAGAGGTCACCAATGCCGTTGTTTGGATCAACCCCCAATTCGTCCAGTATCGCCCCATGCTTTTCAAATACCTCGGCATAGAAAACACTGACAACATGCCCAAAGATTTTAGGGTCAGATACTTTCATCATGGTTGCTTTCATGTGTAATGAAAGCAGGACGTCTTCTTCTTTAGCTGCGGCAATCGCTTCAGTGATAAAAGCTCTTAAAGCCTTCTTGCTCATGACGGCCGAGTCAATCACTTCACCGGCTTCCAACGGAAGATTGGACTTTAATACGGTCGTTTCCCCAGGCACCGATGTAAGTTCAATGCTGACGTTATCGGGATTGTCCATGACATGAGATTGTTCACTGCCAAAAAAGTCGCCCTCGCTCATGTGGGCAACGTGAGATTTTGAGTCGGCACTCCATTCGCCCATGGAGTGCGGGTTGTTCCTGGCATACTCTTTTACAGGACCAGCCACTCGGCGATCTGAATTTCCTTCGCGAAGGACAGGGTTGACCGCACTTCCCAAGGCCTTGGCGTAACGAGTGCGTACTTCTTTTTCCTCTTCCGTTTTCGGCTCTTCCGGAAAGTCAGGGATGTTGTAGCCATGTGCCTGTAGCTCAGCAATTGCCGCCGTCAGTTGTGGGATCGAAGCACTGATATTAGGAAGTTTGATAATGTTCGCTTCAGGCGTTTTTGCTAAGGCTCCGAGTTCCGCCAGAGCATCTCCTTGTTGTTGCTCTTCGGTAAGACTCTCAGGGAAACTGGCAAGAATTCTACCAGCTAAAGAGATGTCTTTAAGTATTAGCTCCACTCCCGAAGACTTTGTAAAAGCTCGGATAATTGGCAGCAAAGATTGAGTTGCTAAAGCGGGGGCTTCGTCTGTTTTGGTGTAGAAAATCTTGGTCATGATTGTCTTCAGGGAGCATGGGGTAAAAGGCGGTTTCTTCGAGTTAGAGTTATTCAATTTAACAGTAGTTGATTACCCCAACAATTACCGGCATCCGCTTCGATTCAATATCATCAAGGTCAAGCTTGACTGTTATAGTTGGTGAGGAAGGCAAATTGTGTGTTTGATGATACGTGCGACGAATTTTGCAACAATGAAAAATTTACTATTCAGTATGGTGTTGATACTAGGTATGACTGCCGGATGCAGTGAGCCGGTGGATACTTTTACACAGCAGGAAGTGGAGTTTATTCCTGGGAAGGTTCAGGGGGATGCGGCTTTACTTTTTAGTGCTGTTCATTCAGGGAATATCGCTGGAATCATTCTGGCGGTGGAGTCGGGGATTGATATCAATGCTCAGGATGACCGCGGTGCGACACCCCTGCACATGGCAGCTTTTCGCGGTGAAGTCGAGATTGCGGAGTATCTTCTATCGGAAGGAGCCGATACGACGATTACGAATATCGATGGATTAACCGCTTTGCAAACCGCCGAGTATGTACGTCACGCGATGATGGTGATCGTTTTGGGGCAAGCCAGCGGAATAGATTCGGTAGTCCTTCCGGATGCCGAGTCAACGATTTGGGATGCGGTACGCAATCGAGATTTAACGGCGTTGGAATTTCATTTGTCGGATGACCTGGATGTTAATACCCGCCTCGATTTGAAAGAGGATCCGGCCTTTGGCGGCTCGGCATTACATATGGCTAGCATGGAGTTCGCTAACGAATCGCTGCTTTACCTGATCGAGCGGGGAGCTGATGTTAATTTACCGGCAGCCGATGAACAAAAGGGAACGCCTTTACACTGGGCTGTGAAAGCCGCTAACGATGAGGGTGTTAGGATGCTATTGGATGCGGGAGCGGATCGAACGCTGCCTGATGCAAACGGCAAGCTGGCATTGGATATACTGGAAAAGGCACCTCAGGAAGCTGAAAATGAAATTGCGAATATCAGGGCATTATTATCGGAAGCAGCGCCTGCTTCGACCACTCCCTGATTTGAAATGATAGTAAGACAATGAAGGTAACTATTCTTTGAGTAAGACGTCCTCCGGAAATATCGCACGCCGCCATGATCTCGATGCACTTCGCGCCATTGCGATGCTGTTGGGGATCGCTTTGCATGTCGGGCTGGGATATGTGCCGGGTTGGATTATTACCGATGATGGCGATCCGCGGATGCTCCATAAGACCTCGGACAGCTTTCAGTTGATGTTTAATATCATCCACGGGTTCCGAATGCCCCTTTTCTTTCTCGTCAGTGGGTTTTTTACTGCGATGCTTTGGCGTAAGCGGGGGGTGAACTCTCTGTTGAAACATCGTTATGCCCGGATTTTTATCCCCTGCATGTTAGGCCTTGTTTTTATCCAGTCGATGGAAGATGCCGTCGGGAGATGGCGTGGTGAGCACGACCGTAAGTTCTGGGAAGAGCATCGTCAGGAAATGACGCTGATGGAAGCGTCCTGGCGTCAGGACCGTGGATTGATAGAGGAGTTACTCAATAAAGGCGCTGATATCAATCAGAAAGATGACGATGGCTTTACACCGTTAATGGCTGTCAGTCAGATGCGTCGGCAAGATCTGGTCGAACGATTGGCAGTACGTGGTGCAGATGTTGAGTTAAAGAATAACGCAGGAATAACTGCGAAGCAGATTGCCCACGAAGTTGGACATGAAGGAATCGTTGATTTTTTTGAGCGGGAACAAGTGGCTCGGAAAATGGATATCTGGGACGCGACGGCTCATGAAGATCGTCGCATGATGCATTGGAGGCTCGCCGTCAATCCTGAAGTCGTTAATCAATTGCATCCGAAAACAGGCGAAACCCCATTACAAGTGGCAATGGCAACAGGAGAATGGGAGAGAGTTGCCGATCTGTTCGACCGCGGAGCGGATTTGCGTTTGAAAAATGGTGAAGGAGAATCCCCGCTTGAATGGCTGGATGACTCAACGGATTCTCAAATGAGATTCTTCCTTGAAATGGGAAACGGGCTTCACGAGGTGGGAAGCGGAACGCTTCCTGCCGGTGAACATTTCTTTGAACGAATTCGGGCTCACGATACTGGTCGTCTTCGGCGACTGATTTTGTCGGGTGTTAATCCGAATTCCGTAAACGCAGAACATGGTTACTCCGCTTTGGCTTATGCAGCCGCCACAGGTAAATATGGTGTTGTGGAAATGCTTCTTAACCATGGTGCGGATGTCAATGCGCGCAGTAAAGATGGCAGCACGGCCTTGCATGCAGCTGCAATGTTCTCCAGACATGGTGAACTAAAACTACTTAAGCGGTTTAAAGTTGATGAGTCCATTAAGAATGAAGCAGGTTTGACCGCTGCGGAAGTGGCCGCGGCTCCTTTCAACGCAGAGACTCGTGATGGGCTTATGAACCTCGCGGCAGCGTTTGGTATTGGCGTTAGTCCGGAAGGTGTGAAGGGACGTCGTGATGAAGCTGCACAAATTCTTGGAACAGAACCGAGGCCAGGTCCCCCTCATGATGAAATCTTTGGTGATTGGGATGAAGATGACTTCTGGGAGAAGTTCAAGAAGAACGAGAAAGAAGAATGGGATCAAGTTGAACGTAGAGGGAAGCAACAGGCCGGAGTGGTAGGCCAATTCAAAAATTGGTACTGGCAGCAGGTTAATGAAGCCAAGCACTATAAAGACAAAGAGGGACGCTGGCAAAATCTATTTCATCAAAGTGGGTTTGGGCACTTTTGGTTCCTCTGGTTCCTGGTCTGGCTGGTCGCAATGTTCGCTGTATACGCCGTGGTGTGTGATCTGGTTGGTATTAAACGAATGCCAAAATGGTTAGTGGTTTCAAAGTTGCGTTATTTCTACTTAATCCCGTTAACGTTGATACCAACCTTGGTAATGCATAGTCAGTTCGGTCCTGATACGTCAACACACTGGGGCCCTCAGCCACATATGCTTGTTTATTACTTCATCTTTTTCCTCTTTGGAGCGTGGTATTTTGATGCCGATGACTCCGAAGGAAAGCTTGGCCGTTTCTGGTGGTTGACGATTCCACTCTCTGTCGTGCTGTATTTAGCGTTTGGCACACAAGATGCCTGGTTGATGGCAGGGCTTGAAGAGAAGGCCTGGCTACTTGAAGTTACGCAAGCCGGATGGTTGGGAACGGAGCCATATCAGATAAAAGATCTGCTGATCCGTATTGCGTCAGTGACGTATGTGTGGCTGATGACATTTGGCTGGATGGGCCTCTTCCGTAAGGTGCTGAGCAAAGAGAGTAAGGTGATGCGGTATGTTTCGGATTCCTCTTACTGGCTTTATGTGGCTCATATGCCGCTGGTTGTTTTGTATATCCAGATGCTTAAACCGTTGGACTGGCACCCGTGGGTAAAATTTACGGTTGTTTGCAGCTTGATCACTGTCTCTCTACTTGTTACCTACCAGTTGTTCGTACGCCATACCCTGATCGGTGAAATCCTCAATGGCAAGCGAAAGCCGAAAGTGAAATCAGAGTCTTAAACCGATTATTGGTCACTACCCAGATAGTAGCAGCGAATCTCTTTATCGTTGCGGATGTAGACACAGCGGTTGGCAAAGGCAGGATGTGACCAGACAAGTGTTCGCCCAGCTACCCAGTGCGTCGGTTCGATCAGATTCGTACGGCTGATTTCTTTGTAACCCTCCGGACTTAATTTAGCGATGATCAGGTCACCCAGATCATTCGCCAGAAAGTATCGGTCCTGGTGTTTAATGGTGAACACGTTTCCCCAGGCAGCAGGTCGTTGTCCGGTCGATGGCTTATAAGTGGTCCATTGCCTGGTACCATCCTCGAGTTTGGCACAAGTGTATCGTCCGCCGACGCCGCAGGCGTAGATAAAGCCGTTTTCGATTACAGCCGTGCAGAATACTCCACCAATACCTCTCTGAGTGTCACCAGCCCAGAGTAGCTTCGCGTCTTTGCCAGAGTCTGCGACTTCAACGCAGGCTGAAACACGAGCCCAGGCCATCATGTAGAGTTTGTTTTCATAGAGGACGGGATGTCCTATCGACATGGCGTAGGTTGGAATGACATCGACGGTCCAGAATAGATCACCTGTTTTAGGATCGATTGATTGTAGGCCGTCTCCGTGCCAGATGATGAGTTGTCGGACTCCGTTGATTGTGTAAATGATGGGAGGGCAGTATCCGGGTTGCTTGGAGGTAAGGGCACTCCAGACTTCTTCCCCGGTGTGTTTATTAAAGGAAACGACGGTCGATTCTTCGCCGCCGACAATACTGATCACATGGTCACCATCGATCAAAGGGTGTGCCGCTGTACCCCATTCGGGAATCGTGAGGTCATAATCGTCTTTGAAGTCGCGTTGCCAAATGATTGCTCCGGTTTGACTATCGAAGCAAAAGAAATGGCCTTCGGCACCCAACGCATAGACCCGGTCACCGTCTACGGTAGGGGTGACTCTGGGACCGATCGCATAAGCAGCCACCGTGGTGTAAGGACAATCCCATTGATGAGACCACAGGACTTTCCCGGTTTTTTCGTCAAGGCACAGAATACGTTCTTTGCCTGGTATGAGTTTACGAACGAAGTTGTAGTTCTTGGGTGGGTTACCGTCATGTAAGTCTTTTGCGGTGCGAGCGTCACCACCCTCGATTCGATCCATCACATAGACTTTGCCGTTGGCGATCGAGGGGCCAGAGTATCCGCTGCCAATCGGACTCTTCCAGAGCAGTTTTGGGCCATCTTCCGGAAAATTAGTCAGGATGTTTGTCTCACGCCAAACTCCATCACGAGCGTTCCCAAGCCATTGCGTCCAGTCTTCCCCCTGGGTGTATGAGCAAAGCAAATACGTGTAAATGCTAGTCGCTAGGAAAAATGTTCGAATCGTCTTCATATACAGGGAATACCGTTTAGTTCGAAATCATGTGTTATTACGTGATGCGTGCGTCCTCAATGATGAATTGTAAGGCGAATAAATGGTTCATTCATTCACAAGAAGGTGTTTGTTACTACAATTTAGCGAGAAACAATGACAAGACCTGGCTTAGAAAACCCTACAAATGAGACCTCATCTCAATAAAGCGGATCTTTTTTGCATAATTTTATATAAAAAAGTCTTATAGCCTATTCCAAACGGCAGATGATGACATTAAGTTATCCTTATTGAAACTGAGTTTCAATAAGGCCTATTGGTTTGTGAGAATAAATCTCCGAAAAGGCAAGCCTTTAGGCAGGCATTAAAATGAGCTCACTATCGACTTGGAAGAAATGGTGAGCAGGGATATTTATATTTTTAGGAGTTTCAAAATGAAACGTTCACTCAGAAAAGCAGGTTTTACACTGCTTGAAGTCCTCATGGTAGTCGCCATGTTGGCAATTGTCGGTGGTGCTATCATCACCAGTTATGGTGGTCTTGAAGACAAGGCTGCTAAAGGTACAGCGACTCACAGTATTGCTGCTGTGACGGAAGCATTTTTGGTGTATCAGTCTACAGAAGGTGGTATTCCAAATAATCTAGAATCAATGGCAGCAGCTACGCCTACCGGCAACACATATAGCGATGTACTCGTAGATAATGTGGCGACTGGTGGTAGCGGTTACGCTAAGGCCGCTCTTTTGGGAACGAAGATTGCAGATAAGTTTACTTTAACGGCATTAACCGCTACTCAGGAAGGGAACTTAATTTCTGCTGGGGTGAATAAAATTCGTTATCTTGACCTTGCCGGTAACGGTGAAGCTGGTGGTGCCCTCACGATTAAGTGTGTTGGTGACTTAGCTTGTCAGGTGGGTGCATTGAGCGCTATTTCTATTCCGCAACATGCATTTGCGGTTCCACGCGGGGCCGACAAAAATCGTGGTCGTGGATTCGCGCTTACATTATCTGGTACAGTAGCTCCAGAGGTTATGGTTTGGAATGCAGGTACTGATGGATACAACAATGTAAAAGTTGGCGGCCAAGCGGACGCTATTTTAGTAGGTCTTGGTTTAGGTAACGAAAGTAATCTGATTGGTGACGGAGTATTTGTAAATCTTCAGAACGCTCCTTACTACGGAAACGTAGCTAAGAACGAATATTGCCATTATGTTGCTTTGATCGATGTAAACAGTAGCCCAGCTAGATTAGTTGCTGTTGTCGATTCACGTGGTGACTTCTTGGATGAAGAATTTGCTGAATTCACTGGTCAGAAAAACTAGCCAGCAGTTCATGTAGATGTATACGGCGAAGAGTGTGCGTTCGGCTTTATGTCGGGCGCACGCTTTCTTCGATTTAAATGCAAGTTGATTGCAGTTGCTGCTTTTTTAGGGTGTAAGATTAAGCATGTACTTCCGACACCGCTATAAACCCCGACGTTATCGTAGGCCAAGCAACGGCTTTACTTTGCTTGAAGTCCTTATCGTAGTAACTCTTCTGGCCCTTGTTGGTGGTGCGGTTATTTACTCGCAGGGAAAAGTTCGCGAGAAATTAGGTGAGGAACTTTCGGATTACGAATCCAGTACCTTATATAAAGCTTTGAGGCAGTTTCGGCGCGATACCGGCTATTATCCGAAGCAAGGTCCATTTGCTTTACAAGCTCAGGGTGGCGAGATTGATCCAGGTAATGCTGATCATTGGCCTTCCTTCCTGTCCGATAAATCGGCTGCCGAACGAACGGCATGGTTCAATCATCCGGCCAATTTTTATCAATTAGTACTTCCTGAAAGTCCATTGAAATCGACGGGGCATGCCTTAGAGTCTTTTAGTATTCAAGCAGGCCGTGGATGGCGAGGGCCTTATATTAAGGATGGGGTTGTCAGGATCATCGTAGGTGATGCTAAAGAATATGATCCCGACGACGCCAATGATGTTCATACGCCGAATAGCTGGACAACTTCCAGTTGGAATGCTGTTGGTACCCCGCTGGTGACGGATTTAGTCTTGCTATGTGATCCATTTATGGGAGAAATCTCTACGTTCCCGGTTAGACAATTCGGTGACAAGGATAACTCCACGGGTTTACATGGTACTACCGTGGGTGATGAATTTGGTCGACCTTACATGTACTTTCCAACGGATTCTGCCGTTTGGTTCGTGGGGATGGGGGCTGACCGTGCTTACCAAGGTGGTAACGCTTCATCGGATGACGAACTCGTTTATTTAGTTGAGTAGAAACTGACGAATGTTTTTAAATCTAAAGTCTCAATACGGCAAAAGAAGAACGAGTGGGTTTACCCTGCTGGAATTACTGCTGGTGGTTTTCATCATGTCGGTGCTGGCTTTTAGTGCCGTCTCTTTGACTGATACGATGGATTCCAGTCAGGATCAATATCGATATGAACGGGCAAAGAATCAGGCGGTGGCTATAAAAAAAGCGATCATTGACCGTGTGGAAACTCAGCAGGTCGTTCGTGGATTTGTGGCAGATGTTGGTGCCTTGCCGGCAAATATGACAGAACTTGCTTTTGGCGTTGTTGATGGTGATCCTAGCGATGTACCGATACCGCCGAGCTCTTTACGAATGCCCATGTATGACCTTACGCCTGATGGTGATGGATTACAGACGCCGGATGCCGATGCTGCTGTTGACGGCCAGGACGGAATAATATTTTTGCCCGCTTCGCTTAACCTCGTCAAAGGATTCCGTGGTACACTTCTTCAAACTGATGAAGGTAGTCCCAGGAATTTCTATAGAGGTAGTTACCTTAGCAACCTTCTGCCTGGTAAAAATATTTATGACGGGCCCGATAAACCTCGTTTTGATGATGGATGGGGAAATCAAAATGGTAGTTTTTACCCACCCACTGTCCCGGGTCCCAACGCCTTGAGTCTTGATGATCAAACTCACGGTTGGGATTGGAACTATGACGGCAATCTTAGCCTAAGTACTTTCGGGAAAGATGGAGACAGCGGTGGTACTGAATATTCGGAAGATTTATTACTTGCTTCTATTAGTCCGGATGACTGGTCGGTTACCCCGTCGGCTATACAAGTGGAACTCTACAATGACTTGGCAACTCTGAATTCAGCAGATCTATATGCTTTTGCTGTTTTAGCCTTCAATGCTAAAACAGCAAAATGGCAAACCATCACGAGCGCCTCTTTTCAGATTCCCCAACTGGGACAGGTGGCCACCACATCATTTCCGGGATATCTGACTTCATTTCGAGTGCCGGCAGGAACTCATGTTCTAATGCTAATTAAAGAATCGGGAATCCCTTCAACAGGAATCTCTCATGTAAGCGAAAAGACGCCGGGCACGGAGATTGTACCCGAGGTTCAGACGATCGTGCTTTCACAACCACCTTCTTTGTTTACCATTTCAGCAACCTTGCCAGAGCCATTTGGCGGCGGCGGGACGATTACAGAAGTAAGTGATTCATTCTCAACGATTTACGCTGCGATAAATGACGTGGATGATGGACTCAACAAGAAATTTATGGATGAAGGTTACTCGACAGGTCCTTTAACTTATAGCGGTACTGATACCGTGGGCGATATTACGATTGAACTAATTAACTCGAGTGTTGGAACCCTACTTACCAATCAAGTTGTAGATTTGATTGGTGTTCCTGCCCCAATCGAGACATACAGGGCTAAACATGTTCACGTTCTTCCGGGGCAGACTAATATTTTCAGACTCAATCTTTCTTCAATTACGCCGTAGGTTTTTTAAGTAAGGTAGATCAGGGATAAATAAAATGCTCGTCATAATTGATGATGGTTTTACTATTAAGGCGACCACGATCGATGCTACCGGTAAATCCGCAGCCGTTGTTGTGGCATCGGAAGTGGAGTTAGCCGCCGCGTTGAAAGAGCTCAAAGCTTCTTTCAAAG
>Ga0315320_10001326_pt1 | contig 20484 bp, 16 predicted proteins | sample M140m21515metaG_FD_203458 | JGI IMG/M metagenome (GOLD analysis project Ga0315320, IMG submission 203458) | Ammonia-oxidizing marine archaeal communities from Monterey Bay, California, United States - M1 40m 21515 | ecosystem: Environmental > Aquatic > Marine > Coastal | place: USA: California... | reverse complement strand
TTTGATTCTTTTTGGAGGCACTCTTCCTTTGAACATTATTCTAATTTGCTCTCTAGTCCCTGATGTCCCTAATTCGTTTAATAGAAATTGGTAAACATGGTTTGAGTCGCGATCCATAGCATCAACAATATCCGAGAAGTTTCTTAGTATTGTCTGACTTCCTTCGATTAATACATCTGGTTCTGGCATAGTCCACCTTGATCTCTCGCTGATATCTTTTGGTATCATTTCTCGAGCCCTGTCAAGAAGTGATTCGTAGTCGTCCACGATTGGCCCAGTAGCCATTCCTTTTTCACCTCACCGCATAAGGATTGATTGCTAAATGTAAAAAACATATGACCTTTGCTAGTTACATGAATAATGCGTTGGAAGTTAAAGTTGTAAAAATTGATGAAAGAGCTAAGATACCAACAAAAGGAAGCGTTCATGCTGCTGGTTGGGATTTATATGCAATTGAAGACATAATAATTCCATTTCGAAAAAGTATGAAGATACGTACAGGAATTAAAGTAGCAATTCCGAATGGATATGAGGGACAAGTTAGGTCAAGATCTTCTTTGGGTAAGAAGGGTTTGATATTGCCTCATAGTATCGGTACTATTGATGCAGACTACAGAGGAGAATTGTTTGTTCTAATGACTTGGATTGGTGAAGGTGAATCCTACACAGTTACTGCAGGAGAAAGAATTGCACAGTTACTAATATGCCCCATACCAGAAGTTAGCTTCACCGAGGTCAATCAAGAAGAATTAGGAATTACTGACCGTGGAACTGGTGGCTTTGGTAGCACTGGTAAATTCTAAAAGTTGTAAATTTATTTAAAATAACTAGTCTATTGTCGGTGGATTCATAGCACCCTATGCCTAGGGGGTTATCATGCAAATGAGTATAGACGAACTCAGAATACAAGTGGAAAGTTATCGTACAGAGGGCCTGAGTACACAGCAAATAGCGGATGAAATGTCCCTTTCACAAACAACTGTATTATGGCTTTCTTCAAAGGAAGTAGTAGAAGAACCGCCAAAAGATATTAGAGTTGGATGGAGATCTATAGCGGTAAAGGCATCAAGAATAGAAGCAGTCTCATCTATATTTTGTGACATTATCGAAGAAGAGTGTGGAGATGAAATTGATGTTATCGTAGGAATAAGCCTTAATGGAATAGCTTTTGCTCAATCTATTGCCAGTATGATGGACCTGGAGCTTTCCATAAGCCGAAGTATTAGTGAAGATGGTAGTGGGCATATTTCTGACGTTTATGCTGATGTAAAAGGGAAAAATGTCGTAATTGTTGATGATGTAATATCCTCTGGGACAACTATGAAGAAGACTATTAAGAATCTTAAAAATATAGGAAGTAATGTTAATTTATGTATGGTTCTTGCGAATAAATCTACTGCGGACGAACTTGAAGGAGTTCCTTTAAGGGGATTAGTTCGAGTAGTTTCTGTTTGAGGTGACAATATGCACTGGGCGGACTACACCGCACTAACACTCAAAGAAAGAGGAGGAATACAAGTATGTGCTTCAGGTATAACTCCTTCTGGCGAATTTCACATAGGCCATATTAGAGAGATTTTAAGCGCTGAAATGATACATAGAGCATGTTTAGATTTAGGACTAGAATCAAAGTATATTTTCATAGTCGATTCAATGGATCCACTTAGAAGAGTATATGACTTCTTATCTCCAGATTATAAAAAATATATTGGCGTACCCCTAGCATTTATCCCGGCTCCTGATCAGAACGGCCTTCCCACTCAAGGAGGAATAAGTTATGCAGAATATTTTCTAAATCCATTTTTGGCATCTCTGGAAAAAATTGGCGTTAAACCAGAAATAGTTATGAATCATGAAGTCTATAAAAATGGTAAATTTGCCGAAAAAATTGATATTTTAATAAATAAGAAAGATGAAATTAAAAAAATAATAGAAACTATTTCCGGTCGTGAATTACCTCCAGATTGGTTTCCATACTCGCCTATTGGCTCTAATGGGTCCATGGATGGAGTTAAAGTAACAGGTTATGATAATCCATATGTTTTTTGGATTGATTGTAATGGAATTAAGGGGAAGTCGAATATCAATAAAGCAGAAGGTAAACTACCGTGGAGATTAGATTGGGCTGCAAGATGGATAATACATGGAATCACATCTGAGCCTGCAGGAAAAGATCATGGATCTGCAGGAGGAAGTTATGATACTGGAATACCGATATGTAAATTACTTGGAGGTACCCCTCCAAAGAAAATGATATATGAATGGATTCAAATAAAAGGAATGGGTCCAATGTCAAGCTCAAAAGGAGTAACTATTGGCCCTGTAGAAGCCCTAGATCTGGTGCCACCTCAGATTCTCAGATATGCCATAGCAAGGAGTAAAATAAATCGACATATTGATTTTGATACCGGAGATACCTTATTTGAAATGGCGGATGAATATGAACGCATATTATCAGAAACGACCAAAGATACTGAAGATGAACTAACTAGAAGGCAAGAGATTGCGAGAAAAACCAACAATGGTGCACTCAGACTTAGTCAGGTAAATAGAGGCGATGACCCCAAGAATTCCTGGGCAGGGGTATCTTTCCGGCACCTAGCTTTACTCGCTCAAATAAAAAATGAGGATACAGATGTTTGGGTGTCTTTAAGAAAAAGTGGTCATATTACTAAAAAACCAACATTTGCATTGGAGGAAAGGCTAATCAGGATGCGTAATTGGATTAATGGGCCACATTTTCCAGAAGACTCAAAAATACAAATTCAGAAAGAAGTTACGGAAGATGCTGTAGAAAATTTAACTCAAGAGCAAGTGAATTTTTTAACGGTTCTAAAAAATAGATTAGAGAAATGTGAATGGAACGATAGCATAATAAATAACGAAATAAGAGAAGTTGCTAAAGCAGTGGAGATTGAAATAAAAGAAGCATTTGTTGCAATTTATTGGTTATTGATTAATAAGAATAATGGTCCGAAAATAGTCTCGATAATCTCCGAACTAGAGAGAAGTGAGGTGGTAGATTTATTTCGAACTATTTCTAAAAATAAATCACTAAAGTGAATTTATATCTAAAGAATGAGGCTCGGGTAAAGCAAATCTAGCTTCAGAAATTGCCTCAACTTCCATTTTTGCACCCGCCATGGTAGTTACAAAGGGGATATTCAACTCTACTGCCAATCTTCTCATCATATTACCATCTAAAACTGCGCCACCAGTAGAACTAGGAGTGTTAATTATCAAATTAATCTTACCTTGCCGCATGAGATCAAGTGCATCAGGAGAAGAGTTTTCAGAAATCCTGTAACAGGTTTCTACCGGTAATTCCCCAGATTCCCTCAATATTCTAGCAGTCCCCGTGGTTGCATATATTCTGAAGCCCATGTCTTGTAACTTTTTTGCGGGTGAAATGACTTCAATCTTATCATTATTGTTGACTGTTATGTAAACTCCGCCCTCAGTAGGAACAGGAGATTCTGTAGCCAATCTAGCCTTAAGATATGCAGCGGACGCTCTCACGTGTGAACCCATTACTTCGCCTGTTGATTTCATTTCAGGTCCTGGTGCGGGGTCCAAGCCTCTAAGTTTTATGAATGGAAAAACTGGTGCCTTTACTGAAACTGTGTCATTTTGAGGAGTAGGTATTGGAAGATCGGCAAGGTCATCACCTAAAGCAACTCTAGCAGCTATTCTAGCAAGAGGGATGCCTGTAGATTTGGCCACGAAGGGGAATGTTCGGGAGCCACGAGGGTTAACTTCTAAAACATATAATATTTCATTTCTTATAGCAAATTGTATGTTAAAACATCCTCTAATTCCAAGCCCTAATCCGATTTTTCTGGTCCATTCCTTTACTTCTAATAACATATTTTCAGAAACATTTTGAGTCGGTATAAAACAAGTAGAATCTCCAGAATGTATTCCCGCTTCTTCCAGATGTTCCATAATGGCCCCAATTAGAACTGCTTTACCATCACAAACAGCATCTACATCTAACTCCATTGCATTACCCAGGTATTCGTCAATCAATAGTGGTTTATCGCTAGCAATATATGCTTCTGCCATATATGTCTCAAGTTGATCATCGGAAGATAATATTTCCATTCCCCTTCCTCCCAAGACATAAGAGGGACGTATCAAGACTGGATAACCAATTTTCTCAACCGCTTTCCTTACTCCTTCCGAAGACTTTGCAGTTAGTCCATTTGGCATTCTCAGATTATTTTTTGTAGCAAAATTCTCAAAGCGGTGTCTATCACTGGCCTCATCAATAACAGAAGGACTAGTGCCTTCAATAATAGTATTGAGACCTAAAGAATTTAAGTATTCTAGATTATTTGCCAATGGTAAGGCTAAATTTATAGCAGTTTGGCCACCAAATTGTAGTAAAATTCCGTCTGCAGATTCCCTTAGTAAAATTTCAGATACATTTTCTAAAGTCAATGGATCAAAATAAAGTCTGTCGCTGGTATCAAAATCTGTAGAAACTGTTTCCGGATTATTGTTAATTATTATTGCTTCGTAATTTAAATCTTGTATAGCTCCTGCAGCATGCACGCATGCATAATCAAATTCTATCCCTTGACCTATTCGGATAGGACCTGAACCAACAACTACTATTCTCTTTTTACTCGTATTATTTCTTCCAATGATTTTATCGATCCCATTAATTGACTTTCCTCCTTCATAGGTCGAGTAATAGTAAGGAGTTACGGCTGCGAATTCGGCAGCACAAGAGTCAACCATCCGGAAGCGAGGGTGGATTCCTAATTCATGCCTTCTTTGACTAATTAAAAATTCATTTTTCTTATCTAAATTATTTACAGAGAATCCTGAAAGGGCATCTGCAATGTATGAGTCGGAAAGACCCATTCCTTTCCATATAAGTAAATCTTCTTCTGAGATTTTAGTAATTTCTAGTCCTGATTCACCAGCAGCCACCACTTCCGATTCCATAGATGCCATGGCCTCAAATCTATGTAAAAACCAACGAGTGATGCCGCCAGTTAAATTTCTTATATTTTCTATATCATATCCTCTTCTAAACGCCTCGAATATGGCACCAATTCTCCTATCTGAAGGAATTCTAAGCCATTCTTCTAACACCTCATTTGGTAGGGGGGATGATGGTTTCAAGCCCTGAAAATCTCTATTTGAACAATCGGCAATTGTTAATGGCCGAGGATGTGGACTACCATACTCTAGACTAGCCCATGCTTTTAGACACGCCTCTTCGAAAGAACGGCCGATAGCCATAACTTCTCCTGTTGATTTCATCGATGTTCCAATAGTCCTATCTGCAGTTCTGAATTTATCAAATGGCCATCGGGGTATTTTTACCACACAATAATCTAATGTTGGTTCAAAGGCCGCAGTAGTACCCTCACCAGTAATAGGATTAGGCAATTCATCTAAAGTATATCCAACAGCGATTAATGCTGCCATTCTAGCAATTGGGTACCCAGTGGCTTTTGATGCTAATGCCGAGGAGCGAGAAACGCGAGGATTTACTTCAATAACACGAAAATCACCATTAGATTGGTTAAATGCGAATTGTACGTTGCATCCTCCCTTAATATTCAAACGGCGTATTAGTTTCAATGCTGCATCTCTGAGCATTTGGTGATCTCGATCTGATAGGGTTTGTTGAGGGGCCACTACAATAGATTCGCCCGTGTGAACTCCCATCGGATCTAAATTTTCCATGGTACAAACGATGATTGCATTATCTGCATCATCTCTCATTACTTCGTATTCATGCTCTTGCCAGCCAAGAATACTCTCTTCAACAAGTACTTGCCCTATAGCTGAATGGAGAATACCTTGACTTGCAATCTCTACTAGTTGTCCTTTGTTAAACGCTGTCCCTCCTCCAAGCCCTCCCAATGTAAAAGCAGGCCTCACCAAAAAAGGATATTCTCCTAAAGTTTCAGCGGCCAATAGAACTTCGTCGATTGAAGAACATGCAATTCCTTTGCAAACTGGTAGATTAATTTCTTCACATGTTTTCTTGAAGAGATCCCTATCTTCAGCTTCATCAATAGATACTAAGTCGCAACCGATTAACTCAACTCCTAAATCCTTTAATGAGCCATCATGAGATAAAGCAGAAGCGAGATTTAAGGCGGTTTGCCCTCCCATTCCAGCCAACAAAGCATCCGGTTTTTCAATTTCTAAAATACGCTTTACAACTTCTGGTAGCAGTGGTTCTATGTATATCTTATCGGCCATTTCAGGATCATTTTGGATAGTTGCGGGATTAGAATTTATAATTATTATTTCATAACCATCATCCCTCAATGCTCTACATGCTTGAGAACCTGAGAAATCAAATTCGGCAGCCTGTCCTATGCGGATAGGGCCACTACCTAATATGGCGATTGTTTGGATATCATCTCTTCGAGGCATTAAATTATATCTCCTTCAGAAATTAATGAATTGGACTTTTCATGATTATTATTTCTTACAAGGTCCAAAAATCTATCAAAAAGAGAAGAAGCATCATGTGGCCCTGGACAGGCTTCGGGATGGAATTGAATTGTAAAGGCTGACCTATCGATTAAATCGAGCCCTTCAACAGTTTTGTCATTGGCATTAATGTAGCGTACTTTGAAATCTGCACCTAGAATATTGTCATTAATTTCGGAACATAAACCTGAAGGATGAGGAGATAGCATGCCATTGGCTGGATCTTCTACTGCGTAACCATGGTTTTGGCTTGTGATTATGATCTTGCTCGTTTCGATATCTAAAACTGGTTGATTTACTCCTCTATGCCCATATCTTAACTTATAGGTCTTCAATCCTGCAGCTAATCCCATCAACTGATGTCCGAGGCAAATCCCCATTACAGGTAACCTAGACTTAACAGCAGAAGCCAAAGTATTTCTAGCAATTAAAGCATTACCTTGATGTGCTGGGTCGCCAGGTCCGTTGGAAGCAAATAATGCGTCCGGATTCCAAGTATCCATCAGCGTTTTAAAATCTGAAGATGCGGGGCACCATATTACTTCGAACCGACTGCATAACTCCCTAAGGATATTGTACTTTACTCCGCAATCTATTGCTGCTAATCTTGGTAATTTATTGCCTTGCTCATCTGTTGCGCCTGGATTCATCAAAATAGCTTCTTTGCTTGTAACTGAAGATACTAAATCTCCATTATCTGGGGGCTGCATATTTTCCAAGACTGATAATATTTCTGCTTCCTTCTCTAAGGGCCCAAAAGCACAAAGTAATGTACCAAATTCTCTGACTTTTTTTGTTAATTCCCTAGTATCAATTTCTTCTATTCCAGGGACATTATGTAATAATAGAAAATCATGAACACTACCAACAGAGTCCCTATGGTCAGGTACCTTCATTATTTGCTTGCAGATAATACCTCTTGGATGGACTCTAGAAGATTCGGATTGACCGGGTATGATACCATAATTTCCTAATAAAGGCCATGTAAAGGTCAAAATTTGTCCAGCAAATGAAGGATCGGTAAGACTTTCCTGATATCCAGTCATTCCAGTTATGAAAACAAGTTCACCTTGAGAGATTATTTCAGAACCGAATAATTTGCCTTCAAATCTAGAACCATCGGCCAATAATAGAATTCCTTTTGTACCTTTAGCCTGAGGAATATCATCCGAATCTAGTAAAATATCAGCAGCATCTGTAAAGGTCGGATAATCTTTTACACCATATCCTGAAGAGCCCGGTGAAAATCCTCGCCTTATAATCGAGCCCGACATCAGCAATGCTGCCAAACTACGACTATTAATCATTGAGAATGATATAGTTGAAAAGGCGCTTAGAAAATGGAATTACTCTTCCTCTGAAATAAAAACTTTCTTCCCTCGGGCAGAAGGTAATACTTTTATTTCTCCTCCCTTAAATTTTTCATTAGGATCGATTTCACCAACCCATCTATTCAGGAAAATAGCTAGAGCTGCTACCTCTGAATGTGGTTGGTTACCTATGGAAATATTATAATCAGATAAACCGTAAACTTCTCCTGGAACTTTAGTACCCCCAACTACAATGGTAATAGATTTGTCATTCGGTATTTTTGAAATTGTTTCTTTCATGTCTTCACCATACATGGTTAAGTGTATTATGGTTGAAGTTTTATTCTTGGATATGTTTCTTAAAAGATTTAATGGTTTAGATTCATAACGGCAACTAAAACTACCTCCGAAACGTGAGGTTACAGAATTCCAAGTTTCAATGGGAGATTCATCTTCTTCGCCAGATAAAATAATCTTATCGGCACCAAATGCCCGTGCAGTAAGGCCCAAGTGAGAGGTTATTCTCTTGTCCCTTTCTCTCCTGTGACCAAGCCTAAGCACAGAAATCTCAATTGATGCAGTGGCACTCACATAGATTATGCGTAAGTATTTCCTTCATCAGTATGCCCCTCGGCATCATGATTTTGATATGATGCAGAGATATTTACATCCATATTTAACATACTTGAACTGACCCATTGGAGTAGAAGTGCATCGAAAAAGAATTTTGAGCCTAGATAGACCATAACGGAAAGAGTGAGGAGCCTACCCGAAGCAAATGCAGCTGATTCTCCACCTAGTTCATCATAATGGAGTAGTAATGGCTCAATGATGTAAAATATTCCAAGCACAATTAATAAACCACCTAGATTCGAGATAGTTGCGTTTCCTTTTTCTCTACCCATTACAATAACAAATGTCGAAAGAAAAATTATTCCAGCCAGAATTAAACTTAGCGTTTGAAATTCAAACTGGCCAATCATCGACACAGGAATATCAGAATCATTAACCGTATTTCCCCCTTTCTTAATAGAAATCCACCAAAATAAAGCACTGGTCATCATTAATGCCCCAGACATCAATCCTCTTTGATTTATCATTTCTCTAACATGATGAGAATCTTTTGGTTTTAATCGCTGTATTATTGAATCCATTATTAAGAGAGTTTGTCCATCGTGAGATTGATGATTAGATACTCCACTATTACTTTGTAAGAGTTCATCACCTATGTCCTCTCCCATGGCCATTGGAGGTTAGCGTGTCTGCCACATCATAAAGGATACGTAGGATAGTGACTTAAGATGGCTGACTGGCGACCTATTATAAAATGCCGAGACAATGGCTATCCAAGAATAATGGGGGTCATTAATGTCACTCCTGATTCATTTTTTGAAAATTCTAGAGTAAATAATCTTGACGAAATATTAGAAAAGGCGATATTTATGTCTGAAAATGGTGCTGATTGGATAGATATCGGAGGAGAGTCGACCCGTCCTGGTGCTACAGAAGTGACATTGAAAAAAGAGTTAGATAGAGTATCTAATGCCGTCGAAATAATTAGAGATGAATTGCCAAACATAGGGATATCTGTTGATACAAGAAAATCAGAAGTAGCATTAAATGCATTAAAACATGGCGCAGATATGATAAATGATATTTCTTCTTTATCCGACCCCAACATGAAAAATGTAATTTTAGAAAATAATGCTCCTATATGTATAATGCATATGCAGGGAGTGCCCACAAATATGCAAAATAACCCCAAATACCGAGATGTAGTGTCTGAGGTTAAAAATCATTTGAAAATCATTAGTGATGAATTGATACAACTTGGAGTAGATAAACAGACCATAATTAATGATCCAGGAATAGGATTTGGAAAACTTCTAAATCATAATTTAGATCTATTATCAGCTGGTAGAGATATTGTTTCTCACGAACTGATGCCTCTGATGTGGGGAGTGAGTAGGAAAAAAATGTTTGAAGATTTATTAGGAAGGAATGAAATCAAAAATAGGCTCGCAGGAACCTTAGGTGTCGCAGCAATGGCACCAAGAAAAGGAGTAGATATAATTAGGGTACACGATGTTTTAGAACATAATGACTTATACAAATCTATGGCCTCATTGGAGTGATTTTTTATGCCAGAGACTAAATCGAGGGACGTATTTGATTTTGATGATAATCTTAGAATAGTAGGGACGGCACATATCAGTAAGAAATCAATTGAAACAGTTCTTGCTGAGATAAAGGATTGGCAACCGGATGTTATTGCAGTAGAATTATGTGAATCTAGATTGAAAGCATTAAAAGAGCCTGAAAAGCTAGAATCAGAAACCCTTCTTGAAATTGTAAAAAAAGGTAAAGCTCCCATGGTCATTTTACAATCTGCCCTGGCTGCAGAACAAAGAAGGATGGGCCTTACTACTGGTGAAAAGCCTGGTGCAGAACTATTAGCAGCTGTAAATGCTGCAGAAAAAGGAAATATCCCAGTAGAATTAGTTGATCGTGATGTAGTGATTACATTGAGGAGGGCATGGAAGAAAATGGGGTTTGGAGAAAAATGGAAAGTCCTGTATGCGATGTTGTGGGCAGAAGATGATGAAGAAATACTCATAGATGATTTATTAGAAGATTCTGATATGCTTAGTAATATGTTGGAAGAAGCTCGTGATATTGCTCCTGGTGCAGGATATGCATTAATTGATGAGAGAGATATTTATTTATCAGAAAAAATAAGACAGATAAGACATAAAGGAAGAATATTGGCTGTAGTAGGTGCAGGGCATGTTACTGGTATAAAAGAAAATTTAAAAAAGAAAAAGACTGATTCTGAAAAAATAATACAGGAATTGAATGAAATTCCGGCTAAGGCAAAGTGGCCAAAAATGATTATGTTACTTATACCCATATTAATTTTTTCAGCAATTGGTTGGTTGGCATATAATGGAGAGATTGCTGCTATCCAAGACATTGCAAAAACATGGGTCTTATTGAATATGGCGTTTGCTGGACTGGGGATAATAATTGCAAGAGGACATCCATTATCAGTAATAGTCGGTTCTTTGGCGTCTCCTATTACTTCATTAAATCCAACATTAGCAGCAGGATGGTTTGCTGGGTATACACAATTCAAAATGTCACCCCCAACAGGTAAAGACGCGCAGGACTTCCTAAAATTAGATGATCTTTCATTATTTTGGAAAAATAATGTAGGAAAAATATTGTTAGTGACTACTTTCGGAAATTTAGGATCTTCGATAGGAGCATGGATAGGAACAGCAGGAATAATAGGGCTAGTAGTGGGCCTGTGAGGATGTAGATATATGGTTAACTACGGCTTTGTCATTGACAATAGAAAATGTATTGGATGTCACGCATGTACAGTCGCGTGTAAATCTGAACATGAAGTCCCGATTGGAGTCAATCGGACACATGTAAAATATATTGAAACTGGAGAATATCCTAATAATTCTAGGGAATTTTCAGTACATAGGTGCAACCATTGTGAAGATTCTCCATGTACAACGATATGTCCAACTATAGCATTATTCACAAGGGAAGATGGTATAGTTGATTTTGATGATGAAAGGTGCATTGGATGTAAATCATGTATGCAGGCATGTCCTTATGATGCATTATACATAGATCCGAATAAAGGAACTGCCGCAAAGTGTAATTATTGTGCACATAGAATAGAAGATTCGTATGAACCAGCATGCGTGATTGTATGCCCTACAGAAGCAATTATCTCTGGAGACCTGGATGATGAAAATTCTTCGATATCTAATTATATTTTAGAAAATGATGTGCGTGTCAGAAAGCCTGAATCAGGAGCAAGGCCAAATCTATTCTATATCGATGCAAGTCAGGAAATGTTAGATCCATTGGCAACGGAGAGGAAACAATCCTACGTATGGAGTGAACAGGCAGCAGGAGTCGGTCATTACGCAAAATATGCGGAAAATAGGATTTCTGATGCTAATACTAATTCCATGATAGTACAATTAGCATTGGAAAAGAAAGCTAAGTCATCAAATAATCGTGATAGAGCGATAATTAGAGATGTCATGGAAAAATTAGACAACGGTGTTCAGAAAAATGCAAAAAGAACTTACGACCAACCTAGTAAAGGTGTCTTATGGGGATGGGAAGTATCTGCTTACATATGGACAAAGGCCATTTCCGCCGGCCTTTATATGGTAGCAATGATGAGTTGGTTAATTTTTGATTATGACTTAAGTGGTAATGGAATATTGTTACCTGTGATAAGTATAAGTCTAATATTTTTAGCTATTACCGGAATTTTATTAGTAATGGACCTAGATAGGCCTGAAAGATTTCTTTATGTTATGCTTAGGCCGAATTGGGATTCATGGTTAGTCAAAGGAGCATACATACTCTCGACGTTTGCAAGTATTTTAGTATTAACTTTAGTCATGATTATATTAGATTTAGACTTATATTATATTAAATTGTTATCAACAATCGGCATACCTATGTCTATCTTAACTGGAATCTACACGGCTTGGTTACTGCAACAAGCTAAAGGTAGATCATGGTCAAAAGATAAATTACTACCGATCAGATTTTTGATAGATACTTGTTTGATAGGTATGGCATCTCTATTACTAGTATCTAACTATGACAAAATACTGTATGTTTTAATTTCAATTGGAATTTTGGTATTCTATTGGCACGAAGGAAAGAGGATGATAATTAAACCTCAAATGGAAACATTAACTTAGGTGATATTTTTATGAAAGAAGATAGTTTTATAGAAAAAATTGCAGTAAAATTAAAGATTATTCCAGATTTATCTAGAAGAGAAATTAATTTGAATAGTCAAGGAGAATTGAGGAAATATCCCTCACCAGAAAATTGGCATAATCATACGGAACTAGATGCTCAGGCATGGCCAAAAAGAGTTGAAAGAAATTATTCACTTGTTCCCACGACATGTTTTAATTGTGAATCTGCATGTGGTTTGATGGCTTACGTCGACAAGGAAACAGGAAAAGTTAGTAAATTTGAGGGAAATCCTCATCATCCCGGATCAAGAGGTAGAAATTGTGCAAAAGGACCCGCCACAATAAATCAAATTAATGATACAGAAAGAATTTTATTTCCTCTAAAGAGGAAGGGCGAACGAGGATCAGGTGAGTGGGAGAGAGTAAGCTGGGAGGAAGCATTGGATGGTATTGCTAGTAAAATAAGAACTTCTCTAAAGACTGGAGCAAAAGACAAAGTAGTTTATCACGTTGGTAGGCCAGGTCATGAAGGTTACACAAACAGGGTCTTGAAAGCTTGGGGAGTAGATGGCCATAATTCGCATACCAATATTTGTTCAGCAGGTGCAAGAACAGGATATGCTTTATGGCATAAACATGATCGTCCATCTCCTGATCATGCTAATGCGAAGGTCATTCTTTTGACCTCTTCCCATTTAGAAACTGGGCATTATTTCAATCCCCACGCACAACGGATTTTAGAAGGAATGATGGATGGTGCAAAATTGATAGTAATAGATCCAAGATTATCTAATACTGCTGCAATGGCAGATCACTGGCTCCCCACGTGGCCAGGTTCAGAACCGGCACTATTCTTAGCATGGGCAAAAATCATTTTAGAGAAGAAATTATTTGACCGTGAATTTATGGAAAATTGGGTCAATTGGGACGAATGGATGAAAGCAGAGCATCCAGAGGAAACATGTAAATTTGAAAGGTTTATAGAATTATTACTAATTGAATATGAGAAATATACTCCAGAATATGCTGCATCGGAATGCCGAATACCGGTTGAACAAGTAATAGAAGTTGGAGAACTAGTAGCTTCGGCGGGTAAAAGACTCTGCACCCATGTTTGGAGAGCTGCTGCAATAGGCAATCTTGGTGGCTGGCAAGTCAGTAGAACTTTGCATTTCCTAAATGTATTAACTGGCTCTGTAGGGACTGTGGGAGGAACAGCGCCAAATTCATGGTCTAAGTTTAAGCCTGAATTATTTGATAACCCACCTGATCCCGATGGATGGAATGAGTTGCACTTCCCCCCAGAATACACTTTATCTCACTTCGAAATGAGTCACATCCTACCCCATATGGTGAAAGAGGGAAGGGGTAAAATGGATGTTTATTTTACCAGAGTTTTTAATCCTGTATGGACATACCCCGATGGATTTACTTGGATTGAGATGTTGCAAAACAGAGAGGCGGTAGGCTGCCACATAGCATTAACTCCTACATGGAATGAAACTGCTTTTTTTGCAGACTATGTATTGCCCATGGGACATGCTTCTGAACGCCATGATATCAATTCATATGCAACATCAGCGGGTAAATGGGTTGCATTTAGACAGCCTGTTCTAAGAGAGTTTTCACGAAGAGAGGGTAAAGAAGTTGAATTCACTCACGAAATTAATCCAGGAGAAGTATGGGAAGAAGATGAATTTTGGATAGAGTTATCATGGAAAATAGATGATGGGACTATGGGCATCAGAGAACATTTCATGAGCCCTTACAGAGAAAACCAAAAAATTACAATAGATGAATATTATAAATATACTTTTGAGCGTGTACCCGGACTGAGTGAAGCCGCAAAGGAAGAAAATCTAGATGCTTTGGAATACATGCGGAAGCATGGTGCCTTTTTGATTGAGCCTTCGACTTACAATAAACATGAGAAAGAAGGTTGGCCAACCCCCTCAGGAAAGCAGGAATTTTATTCTTTTACTATGAAAGAATTTGGCTATCCAGAGCATACTATTCCACATTATAAAGTAAATAGTCAAGTTCATCCGAGTAATTTAAAAGGAGAAAATGAATACTGTCTGCTGCCTAATTTTAGACTTCCACAACATATACATTCAAGATCTGCAAATGCTAAATGGCTGGTAGAAATAGCTCATAGGAATCCAATTTGGCTTCATCCAAAAGATGCAAAAAAACTAAATGTTCAAGAAGGAGAACTATTAAAAATAGAAACTGAAATAGGTTGGTTTGTCGATAAAGTATGGGTGACTGAATCGATAAAGCCGGGAGTTGTTGGATGCTCCCATCATATTGGGAGATGGAGAAGGAACCAAGATTCTGGTAATCGTTTTTTAACAAATACTGTGGATATTCAAGATAAAGGAGATGGTAAATGGCGTATGAGTACAATTAGTGGCATAGAATCTTGGAAATCTGAGGACCCAGATACGAATAGAATATGGTGGAGAGATGGAGGAGTACATCAAAACATCACTCATGCAGTCCAACCGGATCCAATAAGTGGTGCTCATTGTTGGCTACAAAAAGTAAAACTTAGTAAGCCTAATTCAGATGAAAAATATGGAGATATAGAGGTAGATACTCAAAAATCATTTGAATATTATAAAAAATGGAATAATATGGCGAAGGAAAGAGAAACTCACCCTAGAAGAGAGCGAAGGCCGTTGTGGATGAAAAGGCCGTTATCGCCGCAAAGTAAAAATTGGTATATTGATGAAGAAGAGTGAAAAAGATGGATTTGGGACTCTTTCTAGCTATCTTTCTAATAATATTTACTGCCTTTTTATTTTCGCCATTAGGACTGGGAGGAGGAGTTCTGTATATGCCTATTCTACATTATTTAGTCGGATGGGAAATTCCATTGTCTGTATTGGGGTCTTTAATGTTAATTTTATCGGTATCATTGGGAAGTAGGATGGCACATATGAAGGGAGGATATGCTATAATTGAAATTGGAAAAAGTGGTGTTTTTCCTGCTATTATAGGTGCAATATTTGGAACATTGGCAAGTTATATTTTGATTACCTTTCTAGGAGATTTTACAATTAAAATAGCCGCTTCGTTTCTACTTATTTGGGTAATAATAAAGACTCTGAGGCAATTAAGAGGAGAAAATAATATAGTAAATGATGAAGGTCTGGCACCAAAAGAAATAACAAAAGTAATACTAAATAAGTATAGAATCTTGTGTTTTTTAGGAGGCATGACATCTGGAGCGCTTGGAATGGGTAGCGGGATGTTACTTGTCACTTTTCATCGTACATTATTTTCATGGAAACCACACTATGCTGCTGGCACATCAGCCCATATCGTCATGTTAATGGTCCCTGTTGGCATAATCTCCCATCTAGTTATTGATGGTACAGGAGAAGACCTACTTGATAAATTGGGTTATTGGATATTAATTTTTGCGATTGTGATGCCTACTATTTCCTGGTTAGGTTCAAGGGCTGCGATAAAATTAGTTCCCCAAAGATTACTTACTTATCCATTTTTAATTGCTGTAATTGGTAGTTTGATAAGATATATCTTAGATATTACTGAGATCATTTGATAGATTCTAAAATTATAGCAATCCCTTGTCCGCCACCAATACATGCTGTTGCCACTCCATATTTACCGCCACATCTTCTTAATTCATGTGCTAACGTAAGTACCAATCTAGTTCCTGTCGCAGCCAGAGGATGACCTAATCCTACTGCACCACCATTTACATTTACCTTGTCAATATCTAGTCCTAAATCCTTGATACAGGCTACTGCTTGACCTGCAAAGGCCTCATTGATTTCCCAGCGATCTATGTCTTCTATGGTCAAGCCCGCTTTTTCCAAGGCTAAGCGACTACTAGGTACTGGCCCATAGGCCATGATTGCAGGATCCAAACCCACAACTCCCCAATTAACAATTCTGGCCAATGGGGAATCTCCATCGAAAGATGCCTTAGATGCTGATTTTATCACAACAGCGGCAGCGCCATCGACGACACCACTAGCATTACCCGCAGTAACTAGACTATTCGGGCCGAAAGCAGTTCTTAATGCCGATAATGACTCAGGAGTAGAATCCATGACCACATGGTCTTCATCTTTGTATGTTATTTCGCCAACTGGGACTATTTCTTTTTCCCATATCCCTTCCTCAATAGAGATAGCTGTTCTTTTGTGCGAGAGAGCGGCGAATTCATCAGTTTCTTCACGAGTAACTCCTTTTCTATGACAAATCTCATCAGAAGTTTGGGCCATAAACGAACCGCACATCCCATCTAATAAATTAGTAAAAAGATAATCTTCCATGTCTTTTTCTAAAGTTATACCTTGTTTTGGTGGTCTTGCCAATTTGTATGTGTCTCTCAAACCACGCAGCACATGTGGTGCCTGAGATAGGTTTTCCATCCCACCCGAGACTATTGTTGAGGCTTCACCGAGCATAATCATCTGTGCACCAGTGATTATAGATTGTATTCCTGAACCGCAAATTCTTGAAAGTGTTAGCATAGGCACTTCGTGAGGTATTTCAGCTCCCAATCCCGCATGCCTAGCACCAAAAATTGATTGATCGCATGTCTGTAATGCATAGCCCATAACAACATGATCAATAGAATTAGGGGATGTATTTGTCTTATCTAGTGCCCCTCTAATAGCTATTTCACCTAACTTTATAGCGCTTGTATCTTTCAAAAGCCCCCCTGGCTGACCATCTCCTCTTTTACCACCTTGCCATTCACAAAAAGGAGTTCTGGCCCCTCCAACGATAACTACATCTTCGCTTATCATATGATTCCGATAGATATGTCATTCAAGAGGATGACGATTATAAAACTCAGGAATCATCAGACAATTCATTAATTGAACCTAGATAATCTGGTAAATCAACTCCAGCCATCTTCGCAACATCATGAATAGGTGGCAGACTTTGTACTAAACTACTGACAAAATTGCTGGTCGCTGAAGATCCATCGCCGGCGCCGTTTCCTCCGTCCCAAACAGTAACTTTATCGATCTTAATATTCCTAATAGCTTCAACCTGTGCGGCAACCATAGATTCAATTTTCTCAACCATCAATAGTGTAGCTGCGGCTTTTGCATCTCCTGAGGCACTCTTAACTAAGTTAGTATAACCTGCCGCTTTGGCCTCAAGAACTTTTTGAATACCTGTTGCTTCGGCATTATATCTTGCAAGTAAACCATCAGCTTCACCTTGTGCAACGACGCGTATGCGCTCTGCTTCTGCAGCTGCAGCAATTTCTATCTGCTGTTTCTGAATTTCTTCGCGAACAATTTCTTGGGCACGTAGGGTTTCTTCTGTTTCTACGAATCTTGCACGCTGAATTTCGGCTTCTGCTTTAGCTTGTTCGACTTCGGCAGATTGTTTTGCTTTGGCCTGTTCGATGGCAAGATCTGCATTTGAACGGGCAATCGAAGCTCTAGCAGTATTTTCCCCTGTAATTGCCTCAGCCTCTTGCTGTTCGACATACATCCTACGATCAACATCTGCCTTTTTTACACTCATCAAACCTTCCGCTTCAGCTTGTGCAACTGCTTCATCTTCTAGTTTCTTAGCTCTAGCAACTTCGGTTGCACCATACTGTTTTGCTCTGGCGACATCAGCATCTGCATTAGCACGTGCTTGAGATGCGGCTTTCTTACCAATACTTTCTATGTATTGAGAATCATCGGTAATATCTACTAGATTTACATTTATCAGATACAAACCTATTTTCAAAAGTTCAGTATCAACGTTTTTTTGTATTTCTGCTAGAAATGCTTCACGATCTTGATTAATTTGTTCAATGGTGAGAGATGCTACTGTTAGACGTAATTGACCGAGAATAATGTCAGCCGCCATAGACTCAATATCCACTATACTTAATCCTAGCAATCTATTTGCTGCATTCGACATAACAGGAGGATCAGTGCTTATTGCTACTGTGAATGTACTAGGTATACTTATCCTAATATTTTGCAGAGAAAGCGCGTTTTCAAGTGGTATTTGAATAGTTATAGGAGTAAGGGGCAGGAAAGCATAGTCTTGGATAAGTGGCCATACCAAAGTCGCCCCTCCATGAATGGTCTTCGATGCTCTACCTTTTTCTGTTCGACCATAAACTACCATTACCTTATCTGGAGGACACCTTTTGTATCTCTGAGCAAAAAACATAATAGTAGCAGCAAAAACTAGTATCATTGCAAAAAGCATGATTATCATTATTGCTCCAGCGCCGTTACTTTCACTATCCTGCATTGTCTCGAACACTAACATCTAGAATATCTCCAATACACATGGAAGAGTGTTCAGTCAAGAATGCTTCGCCGTCCTGAGCCGGAAAAAGTATGAAAATTAAATTCTTTCAACCATCAATACACCGGCTATGACTTCTTTTACCTGTATCATTACACCAGTATCTATTTTTGTTTTATCATAAGATCGGGCCGGATAGGTCCTCATAGTCCCTCCTACGTTGACCTGCACTTGGCCAATACTTTCTTCTCCAATAGTGAGATAAACTGTTCCATTAGCATTAATAGCATTTTCAATATCTACAGTTCCGTCTGCTTGAAGGCCAATGAAGAATTCAAATAATTTCCCAGTTCCAACCATGGAAGCAAAGCCAGTCATTCCCCCTACAACTATTGCAATTGCATTACCCCCATCGGACTTTAGGACGAATAAACCACCAAGCCCAAAGAACATCAAAAACGCCATTATACCCTGAAATGTCAAAGCTTTGAAAGATGCATCTGCCCCTATGGCATCTATGTCTGTACCAAAGACTCCATCAAAGATATCAGCAGTTATCCCTCCAATCATCACTAAAGCAAACCAAAACAAAAAAAGTCCCCCTCCGATCACGGCTGAACCTGCAAATATTATCTCCAATAAACTTGGAGATTCTAAACCCAGAAAACTAAAAATCAATTCATCTAATAAACCCATGATTGATGTCTAAATGTACTTACCATTTGACATATTCGGATATATTAATGAAAAAATATAGAAATTGCTTATTTTAACCACTCTGCCAAAAGCCGGTCGAGGTTTAATACAGGACCCAATAGCAACCCGGTAAATCCGAAAGCCAAGATTGTAGCATTATCAGTATTAGTTAAACTAGAGAATATAGTATATGAAAGCAATAATATCAATACAAGTATGATTGGAATTGTAACTCTTCTTAAGAATAATTGATACCCTCCCAATAATTCATAAGCAGGGTTATTGACTACTTTGTCTACGATACTCCCTTGGAGAGGTTTGTCCAATGAAATTTCCCTCCTATAGAGTGGCCAACCAAACTATTGCTGCAGCGATTGTCATTGTGGCAGGTATTGCAATGCCTATGCCTTTTTTTACATTGGAGTCTCCATCCGTGATAGTTAGACTACCATCCTCGTCCCTAGTAAGTTCACTTTTTTCGAATTTTGAATAGACATCAGAAAACTCTTGAGAATGTTTGGCAAAAAATATTAATACGTAAAGACCCACAACAAGGGAACTACCTCCTGTGATATTTAACATCAATTCGAGAAATTCTAAAACGCCCCCCTCGGCTTTATTGGCCACTATTAATTGAGCGAAACCAATTATGAACCAGAGCATAGAGTCGGACCTTGCCATGATTAGTCAAGGTAGGGGGGTGATTAATGAATTTGTACCCGAAATATCACTAAATCAATGTAGACTACTAGGTTTTTTATTCCAAATTACCCAAGTTCCTTTCCCTGATGCTATGATATTCCCAACAGAATCCGTCAATATCCCTTCACAATGTGCCATATTTTTTCCACGGCGTATTACTTTTCCATTTGCTGTGAGATCTGCCTCAGGGTAAGCTGGATTAATGTAAGAAATATCTAACTGCGTGGTAGCGCACCATTCTTCTTTTCCAATAATTGACACTAAAGCGCCACCAAGAGCAGAATCCAACATGGTTGCAT
>Ga0315320_10001325_pt1 | contig 20485 bp, 20 predicted proteins | sample M140m21515metaG_FD_203458 | JGI IMG/M metagenome (GOLD analysis project Ga0315320, IMG submission 203458) | Ammonia-oxidizing marine archaeal communities from Monterey Bay, California, United States - M1 40m 21515 | ecosystem: Environmental > Aquatic > Marine > Coastal | place: USA: California... | reverse complement strand
CATGCACTCTTTATAGTAATCCTCTCACCCAGGTGTCAAACTTGTTTTCTACCGAACGGTCGGTAATATTAAAACTGAATACATAATGAAGTGCCATTGACAGAAACTTTAGCTTCAAGTGATCCTCCTAAGCGCAATGTATTATTAATTATGCACCTCATAGAGGGTCGCAACGAGCACGGGCACAGGAATTTACCCAGGCTAAATCGCAGCATCTGCGTTGGAGCTTCCCTAGCTTTTACGTTCGTATTGGAAAGTTTTGCACAATTAAAGACCTACTCGACGGAAGAACAGATCGTGTTTACAAGCACTTGGAAAGGAGAGCGTTATCCCGATGATTAAGTTCTTCATTTTTTCAATTCATAGGCTCAATGTCGCCAAGTTTGCAATTGATAAGCAGACAGATCTAATCACTAGCCTCTCGGCGCTTCTCTCGCCCGACAGCCAAAACCTCTTCCATAAGCCCGACCGGCCATACCTTACCGTCGAACTGGGCGTTAATAGATTCTCGAACCGCATTTTGAAATTCATCTATTGCCAGCTCCTCATGTGTCACAATGATCATTCCTTTTGACTTTAGCCGTTCGGCAATATCGATTTCAAACTCTTGAGTGAGCCTTGTAATAAGACTCATCGCTTCGTCACACGCCCGCTCAACGGCGATTCGATCTTCCGAGCTTAACATTTTCCAGGATCTTTCCGAGACAACAAACGGAATAGCATTGAATTGGTGATTCGTTTCAATCGCATATTTCTGCACCTCATACCATTTGTTAGCCCAAATGGTCGGGTAAGGATTCTCTTGCCCGTCGATAATCCCCTGACTGAGTCCAATGAAAACTTCCTTCATAGCCATTGGGGTAGGATTTGCTCCAAGACCCCTGATCACAGCTAGAGACATCGGATTTGGAACCGCGCGAATCTTTTGGCCCTTGGCCTCTATCGGACTTTTGAACGGGTTCTTTCCCGTAGTCACAATTCGCTTCCCATAGTAATAAGCGCCAAGAAGCCGCAAATGGCTTTTCCTAACAATTTCTTCATTCCATTTTTCACCTAGTTGAGGATCAGCCAGCAAGCGTTTTACATCTTCGAAATCGTCGAACAAATAACCGGCGGTCATGATGGTCATTTCCGGAACGATATCAGCCAGAATCGGAAATGTGGTCCCGCAAAAATCGATGGCTCCAGTTTTTGCACTTATATATATATTGCGATTGGAACCGAGATGACCTGCAGGGAAGACCCTCATTTCAATACGGCCATGACTGTACTCGACCACTTTGTCCGCAAATGCCTGGAATCCGATACCGCTAGGAGAATCAGGCTGATAGACATGAGCCAACCGCATCACCTTGGGCGATGCGGCGGACAGCGACGAAAGCGCCACGACAAGCAGACAGGCAGCCAGGAATCGAAGGAACACGTTTCTTTCAGTGATATATAGCATAATTGAGAATCTGCACGGAATTTTGCTCGTAATGAGCCGTAAGATATTTGTACATCGTATTTACGGAACAGACCTTAGACGATGAAAATTTTAGAGCGACTTCAAAAAATAAAATTAGACATTTGGTTCCTTCGCTTTTCAGTCGTCGCCCTAATGGTTCTTTCGGCCCTGCAAGTCTTCACGCGCTATGTTCTGAATGCTCCTTTTTCGTGGACCGAGGAAGTTTCAACCTGTTTTTTGATTTGGATGACCTACGTCGGAGCCTATTCACTGCTATATCGTGACGAACACGCGCGAGTGGAAATTATCGATGAACTTTTCGGAAAACGTTTTGCTCGATGGGTACACACCTTTTGGGACTTCGTCATAGGGGTTTTCGTAGTGGTTTTAGCCTTTGCTGGCATCAAGCTTATGTATATCGTATTTTACGACAAAACTCCTGCCCTTCGATTATCGTACGCGATCGTCTTTAGCATCATACCCATAACCGCTATCCTCATGCTTTTCACTATTATTCGCCGAATCTATCGGACTATCTTCAACTTGTCCGGAGGTCGCAGCTAACGTGGCTTTCGACGCAGGTCTGCTTTGGCTCATATTAACTAGCCTAGTTCTCATCTTTCTTGGCTTACCCGTAGCCTTTTCGCTAGCGACGTGCTCCCTGGGATACCTTTGGATAAACGGGTTTCCGCTAAGCGTCGGGGCCCAGGAAATGGGGTTTTCTCTGGAGAATTTTACCTTTCTTGCGATTCCGCTATTCATGCTCGCAGGCATGACTATGAATGCTGGTAAAATCACCGACCGTATTTTCGATTTCGCAAACGTTTTGGTCGGACGCATACCAGGCGGATTGGGACATGTTAATGTATTTGCCAGTCTTATTTTTGCAGGAATGTCCGGATCCGTCTTGGCCGATGTCGCCGGTCTGGGATCGATGGAAGTCAAAGCCATGCGGAAAAAAGGATACGATACGAATTTTGCGGTAGGCATTACCCTCGCATCATCCGCTATCGGACCGATACTACCACCGAGCATTCCGATGGTGCTGTTTGGCGTCATTGCCGACGTTTCCATTACTGGTCTTTTCCTGGGAGGAATCCTCCCAGGCCTGCTTATTGCATTCTGCCTGATGGTATATATATTTATTGTCGGCCTCCGCAGAAACTACTATTCCACAACTTGGGTCGGTTGGAAAGTCGTTGGTGTGGCTGCTCTAATTTCAATACCCGCCCTAATGACCCCCATCATCATTGTCGGTGGAATGGCCTTAGGCATTTTCAGCCCCACTGAGGCAGCTACCGTCGCTGCAGTCTACGCTCTATTCCTGGCAACAATCGTCTATCGAGATCTTTCCTGGAAACAATTTTTAGGCATTCTTGAGGAAACAGCCCTATCGACCGCTAAGCTTATGTTCATAATCGCATCGGCAATGCTGTTCGGTTGGGCATTGACGGTGGGCGAGCTCCCTCAGGCCCTCTCTCAATTCCTAGTCTCTACTTTCCACGAGAAATGGAGTTTCCTTCTAGCGTTAATCGTAGTATTGCTAGTGCTCGGCGCTATCATTGAAAATGCCATATTACTCTTAATTCTAGCCCCCATGCTGCTTCCGATAGCGCAACAAGCCTATGGAATGGATCCCGTACACCTGGGCGTGGTAATGGTTTTCGCGATAATGATTGGCCAATACACTCCGCCGATGGGCCTATCCCTTTTTATCATGCGCGACGTGGCTCAGCTGTCCCTCGGCCGAGTTTCCATCGCCGTAGCGCCTTTCCTGATACCTTTGATCGGCGCCTTGCTCATCATGGCTTTCGTTCCCGAAATTGTTTTGTGGCTACCACGATTGCTGGGCTATTGATTCAAATGCTTTAATTGCCATGAAGCCGCTTGCGGCTCAACTCGGTTGCAAACGGAAAAGAACGACTGGAGTAGGCCACGTTCCCCCTTCTGCTCGCCGCCCTTACCGCATTTTTGTTTTCCGGCTGCTTCGATCGTAGAAACACAACTGGAGTTGAGTGACCCAATATTTTACTGATTGCGATTGGCGACTTGCGACCAGAATTGAAGGCCTACACAGTCTACTGTTCACAAAATCACCCCACATCGATCGTCTGGCCGCCTCTGGGGTAACTCACGAAGGCTTACTGAAACGTACCCGTCTGCGGGTACCTCGAGGGTCAACTGGTGAACCGGCGTCCGGCGTATTCCTCCAATCAATTTCTTTGAAGGCACCATCATAAATATGTCGTCCGCAGCAGGCCTTAAAGGAGGTAGCGTTGGCGTCGTATACTATGCGAGTAAACACGGAGTAATCAGATTAACCAAAGCGGCCGCCAGCGAATACGCAGCTCAAGGCATACGCATAAACGCGGTTTGTCCTGCAGTCGTAAAGACAGCGATGATTGAGCGGACTTTTCTCCACGACGAGGACCTCGCCAAACGAATCACAGCTATGCATCCAATCGGTCGAATAGGACGCCCCGAGGAAGTCGCTTCAGCTGTATTATGGCTATGCTCCGAAGGCGCTTCGTTCGTGACAGGCATTGTGCACCCCGTAGACGGCGGTTTCTTGATTTGACGCTAAATCCTCTTATTCGATTCTCGGCGAAGGAGAGGAGAACCGCACACGAGAAACCCTAGCTATCTCTATGATCACCCCAAATCATTCCCACGAGGAACGAATGATTGAATCCCAGTAATCGCACGACCGAGAATGAGGCCGTGGATGTCGTAGGTTCCTTCGTAAGTATTAACTGTCTCTAGATTCATCATATGATGAATCACTCGATAATCGCCAGTAATTCCATTAGCTCCTAGCATGTCGCGAGCCTGACGAGCGATCTGTAGAGCGGCTCCCGTATTGCTTCGTTTCGCGAGAGAAATCATTTCGGGCGTAGCGCGGTCCTGGTCCTTTAGGCTCCCCAGTCTCCACGCTAGGAGTTGCATCTGAGTGATGGCAGTCGCCATGTCAGCCAATTTGGTCTGAATGAGCTGCATAGAGGCAAGAGGATAACCAAATTGCTGGCGATTCATTACATAGTCCTTAGCTCGCCGGTAACAATCCTCAGCAACTCCAACCACTCCCCAAATAATCCCGTAGCGCGCATTATTCAGACATGAGAAAGGCCCTTTGAGTCCGCGGATATCAGGAAATACATTCTCCTCCGGAACCAGGCAATCCTGCATGACAATTTCTCCAGTTAGCGATGCCCGCATTGACATTTTGTTTTTAATCTCAGGCGTCGAAAGTCCCGGCGTATCCCTTTCGACCAAAAAACCCCGGATGACTCCGTCGTCCGGTCCGTCTTCATAAGCTTTTGCCCAGACCACGGCAACATCCGCAGCTGGCGAATTAGTAATCCACATTTTGGAGCCGTTTAGAACCCAACCCCCTTCTACTTTGCGAGCCGAGGTAATCATCGAACCGGGGTCCGAACCGTGGTCCGGTTCCGTCAGTCCGAAGCAACCTATGAATTCGCCAGTCGCCAAGAGCGGCAGAAACCTTCGCTTTTGCTCTTCGGTTCCGAAAGCAAAGATGGGATACATGACTAGCGACGATTGCACTGAAACAAACGAACGGTAAGCGGAGTCAACGCGGTCCAATTCGCGTTGGATCATTCCATAAGACGTAAAACTGGCTCCAGCGCCTCCGTATTCTTCAGGAATAGTGACCCCAAGTAATCCGAGCTCCCCCATTTCACGAGCGATTCCTAGATCAAAGTGCTCGTTTTGATTACCGTCGAGCGCCCTTGGCTCCAATTTCATTTGAGAATATTCACGACACGCGTCCCCGATCATCCGATCTTCGCGGCTTACAAGCTCCTCAAAGAGATAAATATCGTCGGCCTTGAAAGAAGAAGATGCCATAGCGTTTAATAGAAGCAGAGAGAATTAAATGCCCAAAAACCTAAGAGCCCGAAGATCCAAGAATCATCGAAGGTGGGCTCTTTTGCCGACTGAACCAATACCATAGCGTTACGTTGATAGCGACGAGCCCAACCATCAGCACCCAAAACAATGAAGTCAATCCGTCGACCAGTCCAATTTTCGAAAACAATAGATAGGTAGCAATAACGCAGGAAAACAAAGTTGTCGAGCAAGGTATACCGTAACGCCAAGGCGTCATGTCCACTAGATTGTCTAAATGATAGCTCCAAGCCACTGGACGCGGGCGAAAATAACCGGCTGTCAACATGATTCCCACCTCTACAATAAACAGTATCGCGTAAAGGTGTAAAAAATGTATGGATACATATTCCTTGAAAGCAAACTGAAGCAGTCCATAGGCTATTACATGAAACACGATAGCTATTTTGGCGCCAATCGCAGGCACACGCTTCGTGAACAGGCCGACAAGAACGACCGCAATAACCGGAATATTGTAAAATCCGGTAAACACCCGAATAACCTGAAACAGTCCGTCAGGCGCGTACTGAAGCAATGGAGCGACTATAAACGAGAAGAGCGCGATAACCACACTAGCGATCTTAGCGACATGCAGCATTTGCGCGTCACTCACTTCCTCTTTTTTCATGGGCGCATATACATCGAGACAGAAAAGCGTCGCCGCGCTGTTCAGCAATGAGTTAAAGGAACTGAACACCGCGCCCAACAATACCGCCAGGAAAAACCCCGTAGCATAAACCGGCATTACGTCTCGAACCAATTGCGGGTAGGCCAAATCGATCGTTGGCAATCCTGGACCATAAATATGATACGCAATTACGCCTGGAATCATCATCATAAAGGGCACCATCACCTTAAAAAAGCCGGAAAACAAAACACCCTTTTGACCCTCTGCCAAATTTTTGGCGCCCAACGTACGCTGTATCACATATTGATTCGTGCACCAGTAAAACAGATTAGCGAAAATCATACCTGTGAAAAGAGTTCCAAAAGGAGTGGGATCAGTGGAACTTCCAATCGAATTGAGCTTGTGCGTATCGACTGTCGTGATAATCGAAAATCCTTCGGCGACACTGCCCTTACCCAACACAGACAATCCTAGAATGGGCACTGCGATTCCAATAATAAGAAGTCCGATTCCATTTAGCGTATCCGAAACAGCCACTGCCTTCAGGCCCCCAAAAACCGCGTAAACAGAACCGACGATTCCGATAAAGATGATCGTCAGGACCAAACTCACACTATAGCTTATATCGAAGAGTTCCGGAACATTGAAGAGTCTTAAAACCGCTATGGATCCTGCATAAAGAACCGATGGGATCGTGATCAGCCCATAGCCAACCATAAACAGAATAACCGACATGCGTCGAACGCTTCCATCGAATCGGTCGTTGAGAAACTGAGGGAGCGTACTGAAGGCACCCGCAAGGTATCGAGGCAGGAAAATCAAGGCCATGCAAATAGTGGCGACTGCAGCAGTGACTTCCCAACCCATGCTGCTGAGATTGAAACCGTAGGCCGATCCATTCAGCCCGATGAGCTGCTCCGCTGAGAGATTCGTCAACAACATCGAACCCGCAATGAAAACCGCGCTCAATCCTCTACCCGCGAGAAAATAGCCATCACGCGTACTCACCTCCCCCCGCGTCTTTAAATAAGAAATCCAAGCTACGAGCCCCATGAAGAACACGCAACTGAGCACGGTCATAATTAAATCGGTACCAACCATTAAGGTAAAATTTGAAAACAGAATCCCGCAAAAGACGAGTATAAAAAGCCAAAAATGGATATTACTTCCCTATAACATCGGAATAGCTGACCAGTTTGATTCCCCGCTCCTTAATGGCGGCCTGGACTTGGTCGCTGGTAAACGCATACGGCACATTACTTCTGTCTTCTGCTACGTTTTTATATCCCTGATTTACAATCCCTCGCATTTCAGGCGTATCCATTCTCGGATGCTCGACAAGCAACCAAAGCCCGGGACCCAGTCTTTCGATCAACTCTATCATTGCCGACACTCGATCTCCAACGGAATCGCTTCTCGCCCCAAACAGACCCGCCCATTGTACGCCAGGCATGTCAATTGGCAATTCGTATTCCCAGGACAATTACTTCGTAAGGGAAGTCAACTCAGGCGTACTGACAGCAGTGCCCATATGGGCCGACAAATGCGTTACATTTGGCAAGAGACGAAGCACCATTTCGATTTGAGCCCGCAACTCCCGCTCTACTTCCTCGATTTTCCAGTCTGCCCCCAGAAAGCCCGTGTTCTTCGGCCACCTTGGTCGCTGTTGAGTCGCAGGATAGAAATGGCCATTCTCATCCACTAGGCTAGGAACGTTTTTTGAAACAGATCCCCAATTCAAGTCAGACCACTCGCTGGTAAGATCCAAGTGAACCCCGACATCGATATCTGGATTTGCGTTCAACATTTGAACAGTCTCGAAAAACCAAGGGCCGGGCACGAGAAACCTCAATGGACCGAGCAACCCCCTATTCACGTTTTCCAGACACGCTTCATTCACCGCATAGACTACCCCCATATCATCGCTACGAACGAGGAGCATAATCTCACTCTCTCTATCCTACGCTCCGGCCAGGAGGCAAACTAGTTGAATCCATATTGTGGATATGAAATTATTAAAGGGTATTTTCATGAAAAAACTGACCCCTCTCAAAGATTGTTCGGGTAGTCAAAAAAACCCTTTCCCGATTTACGACCGAGCCACCCCGCCGCTACGTAACGGCGCAATAGAATTGGCGGGCGGTATTTGGAATCGCCGTATTCGCGGCAAAACACCTCACAGATAGATAGCAGGGTATCCAATCCGAGAAAATCGGCGAGCGTCAACGGACCCATAGAATGACCCAAACCTAACATTATTCCCCGGTCGATATCCTCTCGGCTCGCTATGCCTTCCTCCAGCACGAAAATCGCTTCGATCAAAAAGGGAATGAGGATGCGGTTTACGACAAATCCAGGGGTGTCCTTTGCATGCACGACCGTTTTCCCCAAGCGCTCGGCAAACTGAGCAACCATAGCAACCGTCTTGTCGCTAGTAGCAGCTCCGCGTATCACCTCTACAAGCGGCATCATGGGTACAGGGTTGAAGAAGTGAAGCCCTGCAACGCGTTCAGGTCGCTGCGTAGCGGCGGCGATATTAGTAATGGAGATGGACGACGTGTTGCTCGCCAGAACCGTCGTTAACAGACAGACCCTATCTAACTGGCTAAAAAGATCGCATTTGAGCGGCTCCTATTCGCTGACCGCCTCGACAACCATATCCACCCCAGCAAAGTCACTAAGCTCGGTCGTTGTCCTAACCCTTTCCATGATAAGATCGATATCTTCCTCGATCTGGCCCTTCTCTTTTAGCCGCTCCAAGCGCCGTTCGATGCTGGACACTCCACTTTCAAGAGCAGCCGTTTCTTGTTCGGCAAGAAGAACCTGCACCCCTACTTGGGCGGCTAATTGAACGATGCCTGATCCCATTAATCCACTACCAATTACTCCAATTTCTTGCATAATCTATTCCTCGTTATCCATAGGGGCGCGAAGTGAAGAGAAAGGCAAAGGTTTGATGTTCTGAATCAGCTATCGGGTAGACTTGAATTCCTTCTTGCCACAAGCCAGTTAAATGCAAATCGAGCTTCTTTGGTGTTGATCTTTAAATTTACCGACCGTACGGTAAAATTTAAATAAGAAAACGTCTAAAACAGATGCATAGGAAGCCCTCTCCTTCCCCACGGCTCAGAGTTCGCCTATTAATTAATCAACATCATTTTAAATCCAGGTTGAAACCAAGCTTCCTTGCTACGTCACAATCCATCGCAGAGAATCGTTGGGATCAATCTATTCAAGAATTTCCACCTATCGATCACGCAAATCGAAATCATGTATAAATATTATAGATACTATTTAGTTTCTTATTCGAAACATCCCCACGAGGCTTTTTCAGCACCCTTCTTCTCAATTATTTGAATTTCATTCAAATTTTGATTTAGCTTCGATTCGCCCTCATCACTCCATTTCTAGCCCGATTTGCCTCAATCAAAATGACAACTAAACAAGACCGTCCTATAATGTACGTAGCTGGACTCGCTGCCTTGATGTTGTTGATAATTCTGACCGGCGAGTGGATCCCGCTGATTCTCCGTTCCATCCTTTATACGATATGTATGATGGGCATATTTAGCCTATTGATGCTAAAGAATATTCTAAGGGAGAATGCCCGCTCAATCACATACTGGAGGCTCTATGCGGTTGGATTGGCGATTTTGTCTGGCATTTTTATAGCGATCATTTTCATCGATAAACGCTTTGAAACTGGCGATACTCTAACAATGGGTATGGAACCAGGCACAGCATTGATGGTATTCGGTCTCCCCTTTTTTCCGTTTTGGTTTATCGTGCTGTGGGTAATCGGTTTTCGAGCGTCTATTTTACCTCACGAACGGGAAGATCATCTTAATCGGCTAAAAACAAACAAAGCGGAAATCAAAGGTAGTACCGATGGATGACCGGACTTTGATACTGACGATCGTCGGCACGTATATGCTGATTTGTTTGGGGATCGGATTTTGGGCCGCCAAAAAGACCAAGTCCGCGAAAGATTTCTTTGTCGCCGGAAAAGCTTCTGGAGTGATTGTTATGGGGTTCGCCGCTTTCTCCACCATCATGAGCGGCTTTGGGTTTATTGGCGGCCCCGGTCTCGTCTATAAATATGGTACCTCATCATTCTGGATATGCTTGCCCGCTTCACTCGGATTCGCGGTTACAGGAATTTTTCTGGCAAAACGATTCAAAGCATTTGCCGACCTATTCGACATACTAACCTTACCGGACGCAGTGGCAATTAGGTATAACAGCGAGACCTGTCGGCTCATGGCAGGATTGGTTATCATCCTGGGAGTCATCGCCTATCTCGGCACAAACATAATGGCATTCGGCACAGTCGCTGCTACGTTTTTCGGAATCGACTTTACGATTGCTACCGTGATTGGCATGGCAGTGGTTATCATCTACGCAGTCTTTGGCGGTATCATTGCGGGGCTCTACACGGATGTCTTTCAAGGAACCATTATGATTTTCGCCGCCGTTGCCCTGTTCGTAATCGCTATTGGCATTGCAGGCGGAGGAAGCTTTTCCAATGGACCCAGAAACATTACAGAAGCCTTCACCGCGGCAGGGGAACGTGACGCGGTCAGTGCCTGGGGAGTGCTGGGCCCGATGGCTTGCCTGAGCTATATTTTCCTTTTCAAACTTGGAGGCAGCGGCCAGCCGCATACCACGACCAAACTGTTTATGCCGCGCGACATGAAACCGGTCAGGTGGAGCGGCTCCCTAGGAGCGAGCGCCTACACGCTCTGTGCCTTACTGTGGGTAAGCGTTGGATTCGCCATGAAGTATCTCGTTCTAACGGGTCAAGCAGAACCCCTGGCGGCGGGGCATGAAGATAATGCAGCACCCATGTTTCTAATGAACCATACGCCTGCCTGGCTCGCTGGAATAGTATTCGCAGGCCTATTCGCTGCAATTATGTCTACAGCCGATTCTTTTCTAAACATTGGAGCTGGCGTATTAGTCAGGGACATACCGAAAGCCATTCTAAAGAGAGCGGTGAAGAACGAGTTGTTCTGGGCGCGTATAGCCACCCTCCTTCTGGCAATCGTTGCGACTTTATTTGCGCTCTGGGCACGTAACCACGGTGACTTGATCGCGGTACTAGGCATCTTCGGATGGGGCTTATTCGCGGCTGCTTTTGTTCCCATGGTTGCGATCGGATTCAATTGGAAACGGGCTACGTGGCAGGGAGCCACCTGCGCCGCCATTACTGGCATCGTAGTCAACCTGGGACTAGATTTGGCTTCGAAATATCCACATGATGCTCCCCTTTACAAAATTCCAGGCGGCGTCAGTGTTGGCGCGATTGCTCTAATGTCTTCAATTATCGTGATGGTAGTTGTGTCCTTAGCCACCAAAGCTCAGCCACTCGATTCACGAGTCGAAGAAGCCATGGACCTGTGATGCGTCTGCCGTGCTCAACCCGCAATGCTCAACGTTCATAAACACGGGTATTCTCATTCCGGTCAATGAAACCTGTACGCCCTTTTTACTGTCCATTCTTAATCCAAATCACACCTTCCAGTACCTTTGAAAAGAAAAAATCGCGATGGAATCGAATTTCTCGCACATAATCCTAATTGCTCTGAGTGCAGGGATAATGCTGAAAGCCTGCAATCCACCCTCGCAACCTATGGATGAAAATTTTCTGTTTGGAGATACGCTGCCCGATGCCCCCGAATTGGCAGTACGAGGAAGCTACCGAGTCGGGGTTAAAACCATCGACCTTTTAGATAGAGGTCGACCCAACATACTGCAATTCAAAGACGGCGTTTCCCCGGATTACGATCGTCCACTTAAAGTCGAGATCTGGTATCCTGCGGTTATTCCAGATTCAGAAATAGAGATTGAAGTCTATCATCATGTATTGGGCCTTTTCGGACACGAAGATAGACCCTTGACGCCCATCACTTTTAAAGGTCGGGCTTTGCGCAATGCGGATGCAGATCGATCTGATGGAGAATACCCCCTAGTCATCCTTTCTCATGGATACCCCGGCTCGAGATTGATTTTCACTTACCTCTCGGAAAACCTAGCCTCCAAAGGCTATGTGGTAGCGTCAATCGACCATACCGATTCTACATACCTAGATGCAGGTCCATTTCAAAGCACTCTAATCAACCGTTCCCTTGACCAATTGTTTGCGCTCGACGAGCTAGAGCGGCTCAGCAAGCAGGGCAGTGGAAGCTTTTTATCAGGCTTGGTTGATACCAGCAATACCGGCATCGCTGGCTATTCCATGGGAGGATACGGTGTATTGAATGCCGCTGGAGCTGGATACAGCGATGAATACGTTGAGGCATTCAAAGCCATAACCGAAGGAAGCGATGCGCTCGCTACGAGAGGCATTCGTTCTGAAGCGTATCGAAATTCCTTAGACGCTCGGATAAAAGCCATTATAGCGTTTGCACCCTGGGGAATGGAAAAAGGTGCATGGGATTCCGACGGTTTGGCAGGTTTGACGATCCCCACCCTCTTGATAGCCGGAAGCCAGGACGACGTTTCCGGATACGAAAAAGGAGTCAGAGCGATCTACGAGGGGGCGGTCAATGCAGACCGGTATTTGCTTACCTATGTAAACGCTCGACACAACGTCGCGCCCATTCCACCTCCTCCCGAAACCCTCAACCAGAATTTAAGCCTAATCGAATACTTGCGCTATGCCGACCCCGTCTGGGATGAGAGAAAAATCAACAATATCAACCAGCATTTTGTAACAGCGTTTTTCGGCATCCACCTTAAAAACAACCTCGCCCACCAAGAATACCTAAACGTGAGCGAGGATGCGAATGATGGAACCTGGAAAGGTTTCAAACCAAGAACTGCCACAGGGGTGGAGATGAGGCACGCGAATGCGAAATAATTTCGAGACTGGAAACACCGATCGCATCCATCCGCCTAGGATCTGAGAGTAAAGGACGACAGCTATCAGCCACTCAGCGATACCATGAAAAGAAACCCACCCGTAAACAGCGTTACCTTTCGCATGATCGAAAGTAATGGGATCAAAATGCGTATCGCTGAAAAGGGAGATACCGGTCCCCTAATATTACTGGCGCACGGCTGGCCCGAATCATGGTATTCATGGCGTCACCAACTGATTGCGCTCGCCGAGGCCGGCTATCGAGTAGTCGCTCCAGATATGCGCGGCTACGGTGAAACCGATGCGCCAGCAGCCGTCGGTGACTACGATATAATCCAGCTTGTAGGAGACATGGTTGGCATTCTCGACGCATTGGGCGAAGAGACGGCCATCATGGTGGGACACGACTGGGGATCGATCGTGGCCTGGCATTGTTCACTCATGTATCCAAAAAGATTTACCGCTCTGATTGCGATGAGCGTACCTTACGGCGGTCGACCCAAGCAATCACCCCTCGCCTACTGGCAAAATAAATTCGGAGATAAATTCTTCTATATCCTCTACCACAACGAACCTGGGGTTGCCGAGACTGAATACGATTCCGATCCACGCGGACTATTGAGTCGCCTATACGTGTCGCCAAAGTCTCCACGTGAAGCTCCCACAATTACAGATCGCCAACGATCGGCTGGCGGATGGATTGGCCGGCTAGGTGCCCCAAAACGATTACCCGACTGGCTAAAGGCTGAAGATCTTGACTATATCGTTTCACAATTTGAAAGCGCTGGTTTTCGTGGAGGCGTGAATTACTACCGCAACTTTCATCGAAATTGGGGAATCACTGAGAAGCTTGAAAGCGTACACATCGAAGTTCCCACCTTGTTTATAGCTGGCGAAAAAGATGTCGTCATCGCAGGCGCTACGATCGAGGATCTGACCAACACTATGAGTCGAGTCGTATCTGATTTAAGAGATGTTGTTCTTATACCCGAAATCGGGCATTGGGTACAGCAAGAGGCGCCCGAACGAACGAATGCAGCGATGCTTACGTTTTTGCGTAAACTTTGAACAAGAGGCACTTACGACCATCCTCTGATTAATTCCAGTATATCGCTATTTTTCGATTACATATCTTACGTAATTCAAGACTTTAGCCCTAAAGGTGATCCCTAGTGTTCGTATTCGAAAGATCAATCCTTACGGTATTATCAGGGGAAGCAGTCAGATCGATCGCGAGATTTGAGAGACCACGCGTTTCAAGATTTCTATCGCCAAACAGTCTACATTTTCTCACCGTGATTTTCTCTTCTAGAACCGATTTCATTACCCCATTATGTCACTGAATTTAGGTAGCCTTCTAGCGAGTTCGACTCGACAATTCAGCACAGAGACCGCTCTGATTTACGAATCGGAACGATACTCCTACGAACACTTGGACAGCTGCGTTCGGAAATTTGCGGCTGATTTGAAAGAAGCCGGCATAAAGCGCGGCGATAAGGTCGCCACCATGCTTCCTAATGTCCCCGAATTTACGATTGCCTATTTTGGAATCATTTACGCGGGCGCCGTTGTCGTGTCCCTAAATATTCTTTTGTCTGCTGATGAATTAAACTATCAGCTAACCAACAGTCAGGCAAAGGCTCTTGTCGTACACGCGGACTGCCGGGAAGCCGGACTGGAAGGGTTTAATCGCTGTGGCCTTTGTAACATTCTCTACTTCGCGGGAGACGAAGGCCTCGCTAAAATTCCTTCAATAGCTCGATCGATAACAGAAGTCTTGAAACGGACCGATCACGCGGACCTTTGTCAGACAATGCCAGACGATACCGCAGTAATTCTCTACACTAGCGGGACCACGGGTAAGCCCAAAGGGGCCGAGCTAACCCATTTCAATCTCTTTTACAATGCTCAGTACACCTCCGAGCGCCTGTTTAGTCTTTGGCCAAATGAAATAAATGTGGTTCAACCTGGGTTTGTGGGATTGGGGGCACTGCCCATGTACCATATTTTTGGACAAATCGTCGTTCAGTGCAATCTGCTAATGGGAGGGGGCTCATTCGTCTGCATGAAACGTTTTACAGCCGAAGCAGCGGCAGCGACTATCGAAAAAGAACAAGTGGCTTTCCTACCAGGAGTACCCACAATGTTTTTCGCGATCCTACACGATGTCGAAAGCGAAGCAGCCGACCTGTCCAGCTTGAAACATTGCATTTCAGGCGGAGCACCCATGCCAGTCGATGTCAAAGAGAGTTTCAAGGAAAGGTTCGGCGTCTCAATTCAGGAAGGCTATGGGTTAACAGAGACCTCTCCTTTGGCAACCGTCCAGCGGACGAATGAAACTCAGAAATGTGGAACTGCAGGCAAACCGATTCCCGGAGTTGACGTGAAAATATTCGACGAAAAAGACCAGGAAGTGGCCCAGGGCGATCGGGGCGAGATCGTTATCCGGGGCCACAACATCATGAAGGGCTACTACAGGAACCCCGAAGCCACGGCTGAGGCGTTTCGTAGCGGCTGGTTTCATTCAGGGGATATTGGATACATAGACGAGGAAGGTGATGTATTCATTGTGGACCGGGAAAAGGATATGATCCTACGCGGCGGATACAACGTCTACCCCCGCGAGGTAGAGGAAGTCCTCTACAAGCATCCTGCCGTCATGGAAGCAGCTATCATCGGCGTTCCTAACGAACGCTATGGCGAAGAGGTGAAAGCGGTTGTTTCCTTAAAGCCTGATCAGTTAGCGAGTCCTGAAGCAATTATTGCCCACTGCAAGAGACACCTCGCAGCCTATAAGTATCCACGCCACCTTGATATTATAGACTCCTTGCCCAAAGGTCCAACCGGCAAAATCTTGAAGCGAGCTCTGAGGGAGACTGATTAAAAATCGAGCGCCTCTTCTGTTCGCGAACTTAGCGTTTTCGGGGCGGTGACCAGCGACACGACAATCATTACGAAAACCGACGCCATAACCGCAATTGCTCCAGCGCTGATCGCATTAGGAACAACATAGAGCGGGGCCTCGCTCGGATACTTCGATGCCAGATCCAGTCCTACATTAACCGTCAATCCTGTCACCGCAGCGGATACGGCTCCTTGCCAAGTCGCACGCTTCCAATTGAACCCAATCGTTACCATCGGAACGAACGCCGCGGCGAACAGTCCCCAGCCAAAAATACCGAGAATCGCAATAAGGTCTCCGTGTTTTTTCGCCCAAAGCGCAAAAAGCGTTGCCGCAATGGCTATAAGAAGGGTTGCCACGCGGGCGCAAACCAGCTCATTCTTTACTGGGCGTTTAAGAATCGCGCGAGGAATGTCTCGGACGAAAACCCCAGCGCCGATATTGAGAAAGGAATCTGCGGTTGACATTATTGCAGCGAATAGGCCGGAGAAAACGATACCCGCCAACCAAGCAGGTGTATGGTTCATCAGAAAGAGAGGCGCCGCATTGTCTTCCTCTCCCGCCGGAAGGGCTTCAGCACCGCCCGTCAGAACCAGGTATTTCATAGCGAAACCCACGCTTACCCACAAAAGTACGCAAAGCAAATACGCTAAAGAAGCGAGCACTGGACTCCATTTTACCGTATTGAAATCCCGAGCCATAAACATTTTTGTAATCGTATGAGGCTGCCCGGTCCCACCGAGTTGGAATAGAAAAAGGTAGCTCAAGCAAGCCATGGGACCCAGTAAACCCCAGGGACCTATCGCAGCTTTTTGTCCCGAGGCAGTGAATACGTCGGTTATGTTTCGCGGCCCGGATAAAAAATCGCCATCTCCCACGGTCGTCAATGCTATCCAAAAAACCGCGACTCCAGCAAACATCATGATAGCTCCTTGAAACACATCGGTGTAAAGTCCGGCAATAATCCCTCCAAATACCGCATATCCGATTACCACAGTCATTCCAATAATTGCGGCCGCAGTGAAGTCTATATCGAAGAAAGTCGCCGCCACTGCGCCGAAAGCGAGTATGTTTGTTCCCAAATACGCGATTACACCCAGCAGAATAACAACTCCAGCCGTAAGCCGACAGACCTCGCTATTATAACGGATCGCTATCGCATCCGGCAGGGTCAAAATATCGAAAAGTTCAGCAAAGGCCTTGAATCGTTTGCCAAGCAGAAGGCCAACAAGCGAGATCCCAAGAGCAGCTGGCAAGCAAATCCAAAAAGACGACGTTCCGTACTTATAGACGAGACCCGGTCCACCGATAAAGCCGAAGCCGCTCAAGATGGTGGAGAAAGAAGCAAAACCCAAGACAACGATTCCTGCGCCTTTCCCAGCCACAAAGAAATCCGATGAGGACTTAGTCTGCCTTGCAGCCCACACTCCAATCGCCAAGCAGGCGAGCATATAGGCAGCTATGATACTCAACATTAACGTGCGATCATCCATTCGACACGTCCTCCTTCCCTTCTTCTGTAAGCTTCTTGAGGTGTTGCTCCTTTTCGGGCGTCAAAACAGCGCGGTCGAATCCAAGTACCCAAAGGAGCACAAACGAGAACGGAAAAAGGGTTATTCCGAAAACGAGCATGGCAGTCGCAGGTTCCATTCCGAATCGCAGAGTGTCACCGGGCGCAAACGAAACATCGAAAAGGATGATCGAAACTAAGATCACCCAAAAAACAAGAAACCCTAGCCCAAAGAGTTTTCGAAATATAGCAGCGCGAGGGCCGCTAAGGAGATTTTTCAAAACCAAAACCCCGATAATGCCTACAATGCAAATCGCAAAGATGATTGTTCGAATTGGAGCAGGCATCGATTCACTGACAAACACCATCAGGAGCATAGTGCCAGTGAGAGCAGCTACTATTCGAATCGGAAGGTCCGAATTGGATTTCATAAAGCGTGTTTACAATTAATACTCCCTGTCCAATTCCGGCAAGGACTGGGGGGGGAAGAAGCAGGTCATTCTCGCCGAATAAAGTTGTCAAGGAATCCCAATTCACGTTCCACGTATTTAGTCAAATTTCGGGCAATGACTAAGCGTTGTATTTGATTCGTGCCTTCATATATTTGAGTGATTTTAGCATCGCGCATAAATTTTTCGACGGGGTAGTCTCGCATATAGCCATACCCGCCAAATAGCTGCACTGCATCGGTTGTCACTTGCATTGCTACATCCGATGCAAAGAGCTTACACTGAGCGCTGTACAAAGAAAGGTCCGGGTGCTTTTCCGAAGCTGCTTTGGCGGCTGCGTAAACGAGTTGCCGCGCAGCCGACGTTTTAGACGACATGTCCGCAAGCATTCCTTGTACCATCTGAAAGGAAGCCACCGACTGACCGAATTGCTTACGGCGATGGGTGTACGCCAATGCTAAATCCAAGGCGCCTTGAGCAAGGCCTATGGCCTGCGCTGCTACCGCCGGTCGAGCAAGGTCCAAAGCCACCATCGCCTGCTTGAATCCAAGACCGGGTTCGCCACCCAGTAGATTTTCACTTGGAACGCGAACCTTATCATAAATCGTCTCAACAACTGGCACGCAACGAATACCCATTTTGTCTTCTACTTTGCCGATCGAGAATCCATCCATACCTTTTTCGACAATCAAGGCGCTGACTCTCCTTTTCTTGCTCTCCGGATCCGTGACCGCAAATACGGTATAGTAATCAGCCGCCCCACCATTGGTGGTCCATTTCTTTTCCCCTTCGACAATGTAATCATCGCCGTCTTCGGTAGCCTTAGTCGTTAGGCTACTCGCATCGGATCCAGCCATCTTTTCCGACAATCCAAAGGCTATCAGTTTTTCGCCCTTGGCAATACCTGGTAGAAAACGGTTTTTCTGATCCTCGGTTCCTTCCAATATGATCGGAAACGAACCCAAGGCATTGACGGCATACATAGTTCCTACACCGCCGCACGCTCGCGATAGCTCCTCAATCACCAAGCACAAATCAAGTACGGAACCCCCTTTCCCACCATACTCTTTTGGTATCCAAACACCCAGAAGGCCGCGAGCCTTCAGTCCCTCGAGAATCTCCCAGGGATACTCTTGGAGGTCGTCGTATTTTTTGGCTAGCGGCCTAACTAATTCGTTGGCTGCGCTTCGAGCTTTGTCCCGCCAGAATTTGTTCGAGTCGTTTAGAAACGGCATTCGCTTGGCTTAGTATTGGTCAATTATTCACGCACTGCCTTAACTCCACCCAATTACGGCCTGATAGCCGTACCATCGCCTTTTCGAATGGGGGGCCAATTTAGCGGCTCTTCGACCACAGGATATTCCGCTGACAGCTTTTCATTGAAATCCACTCCATAACCCGGCGCTTCATTCACAACCATATAGCCATTCTCAATCGTAGGGCATCCTGGAAAAACCTCCTGAGTAGCATCATTGAACTGAACCACTTCTTGAATACCAAAATTTGGAATAGCCAGATCCAGATGAGCATTGGCGGCATGCCCAACCGGAGATACGCCATGACCATGCCACGCCGTTCGGACGTTGAACATTTCACTCAACACAGAAATTTTTCGTGCCACACTCAATCCACCGATGTGGGATACATGGCAGCGAATAAAGTCTATTTTCATCTCTGAAATCAAGGAGACCCATTCCGTCGGATTATTAAAAAGCTCTCCCATGGCGATAGGACAACTTGTCTGATCCCGAAGCATTTCGAAATAGCGCGGATGCGTTTCAGGCGGAAAGGGATCCTCGACAAAAAACGGATCATAATCTTCGAGCTGCTTAATGAGATGGATTGCATCGACGGGATTGATCCGCTCATGAATATCATGCAGCAGCTCGACCTTTTTCCCGCAGGTGCTCCGAATATGAGCAAACAGTTCAGGCAGTTTCTCTAGATAGACACGCGTATCCACGGAAATATCACTCTCTGACCCAAACCCGTGCTTTTTAAAGTCGGGTTCTGCGGAAAGATTCTCGCTCCCATAACCTCCGAGCTGTATTCGAATGTGACGAAACCCCTGATTCATCAAATCCTTTGCATTCGCTTCGACCGTTTCTAAGTCATCCCCTCTCGCATGGGCATAGCAATCAACCGCAAAGCGGACTTTCCCGCCCAGCAGCTGATACACCGGCATATTCGCCCGTTTGCCTTTAATATCCCAGAGAGCCTGGTCCATTCCGCTCAAGGCATTGTTCAAGATCGAACCATTCCGCCAATAGGACATGTTATAGGTCGTCTGCCAAAGGTCCTCAATTTGATCGGGGTCTTTTCCAATCAAGAATGGTTTAATGTATCGCGTGATCGCTTCGGCCACTAGATGGGGTCGACGACGGTACGACGCGCATCCATAGCCAACCAATCCCGGCTCCGAGGTCTCAATTTTGACCACCACAAGATTTTGATCCTGAGGAATTGTCAGGAATACTTTTACGTCGGTAATCTTAAGCGGAGCCTGTCCCCTGGTTCCCTTTTCATAAGTAGCGGCCATCGCCTCCCCTTGCTTTGTCATTGCGTTTAGAGCACCTGCAGTTGTCCCAAGCGCAGCTAGTTTCATCATATTCCGGCGATTCATATTCATATTCCTTCGGTTACTAATTCAAAAGTTCTAGGGTCAAAGATACAACTAGATTAGAATTTCCAAGGCATCAATAATATTATACCATTATAAGCCGTAATATGGAGGGAAAATAATTAGTAATTCTACCGAACGGTCGGTAATTAATTAATATC
>Ga0315320_10001324_pt1 | contig 20497 bp, 18 predicted proteins | sample M140m21515metaG_FD_203458 | JGI IMG/M metagenome (GOLD analysis project Ga0315320, IMG submission 203458) | Ammonia-oxidizing marine archaeal communities from Monterey Bay, California, United States - M1 40m 21515 | ecosystem: Environmental > Aquatic > Marine > Coastal | place: USA: California... | reverse complement strand
GCATTGCGTGTTCTATAATCATCAATCCCTTGCTGAGGCGTTCTCTGCCGTAGGGTTTAATGTTCGCCTGATCGAATATTTTGATAGAGATGGCGCTTTTCATTCCAAGCACTGGGACGTGTCGAAGGGGTTGGTGCAGAGAACACTTTTGTTTGATGAGCGAAACCTGAATCAACCATACGCATATACGTCTCTTGTTCTTGATGCGATTAAGCCAGACGCGGCTGTGATGGGGATTGAGCCCGAGTTAGCCGGTAATCACGAACCAAAAATGATCGGTTGGGAAAAAGTGAACGCTGAAGAACATCGCTCTTCCAACCGGCAAGGGTTTCTTGAAGAGGCAGCCTAAGAGAAGACATTCTCGCTGAGTGATCGTAGCAATGAATGCGATAACGAGGCGTTACAAAATCTCGTCATAGACCAAGCGGTGGTCAATCCAAAGACGGAATCTTCTGATCAGGAGTGCCTTAGCAAAATCAATTTCCATTTTGCATGGCAAGCGAATCGTTGAAATCTCAGGAGGTAGGTCGAAATCCGCTTTTCGCTCAATCGTTAACCAGCTGATTTGTGACCATGCCATGTGGCCGTTGATTTTGATTGTCTGCCGAAACCACCAGCCGTCATAAACGAATCGGATGTGAATCGGATTTTCTATCTCGATGACACGGAACAAGAATCCTTTCCGTATGAGACGGGCATCACCGTACACTCCCCGTTCCTCGGGTAATTCGTGTGGGACGGAGAATGGATTGGTTGGCATGTCAATCCGCTGAGGTGTTGGAGGTTGAGAGTTCGTCTTAGCGGGGGAGTCTGCAATGGCGATCTGGACAGACCTGTTCCCTGAGTTCACTTGCATGCTGTTGTGCTGTCAACAAATTTAGGCAGAGTCATAAAATTTAGGCAGAGTCATAGCGTGAACACCGTCGTTAAATCGAAGTTGTCGGCGCAAGGTTTGGCAGTGCTTGCCGGCCAATGCGTTCACCTAGGCGACAGTCAGAGCATAGTCGTCCCATTATTTTACTGGTTGAACAATGATTTATGACTCCTAGCAGACGGCAGTTTTCGATCGGGCTGGGGTGACGTGATACTGAGGTAGGACTGAGGATTGAAAAATCTGCCAGTCTAGCTGTTGCGTCAGACACTACAGCTTTTCGAGGCCTGCCGCCAAATTGATCCCCGATCAACTTGCCAACGACTGCAGATTGCCAACGACTGCAGGGGAAATTTTCAGTCTAAAAGTTTTCGCGTCGAGCAGGGGTAGATGTCTTGGGAGGTTAATTTAGGAGCAGTTTTGAGAAAACGATGGAAGAGCCGAGGATCCCTAGGTCTTTTACTGGTGTTTTTAGGTTGTGAGCGGTGAACTCCACGTTTTGAAGCCCCATTTCCCCTCTTAACCACCACGCATGGTTTCCGACCCTTCATAATGTGTTGTCAAATGAGGACGGATCGTCCAAAAGACTCAAGCGTGATATACAAGTGGCGTTTCAGTCACCAACCCGAAAGCCGAGGAACCAATGAGTACGGCCGATTACACCGTGAGCGACCAAGTGGCCCAACAAGCATCAGACGCTCGGGACCGACTCGACGAACACACCCTGAAAACGGTGCATTGGCATTTTAGTGACGAGACAGGCAGCCCTTTCTGGCTGGAAAAAAAAGCTGAGCTTAATTTTGATCCGCTCACCGACGTGAAGTCGTTCGACGATCTGAAAAAGTTTCCTCATTTCGAGGACGAGTGGCTCCGTGGTGGTCCAGTGCGACGCTGGGTTCCGAAAGGTCACGCCAACAAGCCGACTTACGTCTTTGAAACAGGCGGGACGACTGGAATTCCGAAGAGTCGAGTTGTCATCGAGGACCACTGGACGGATTACGAATTGTTCAGTGACACACTCCCGGAAAAATACTTTCCAAAAGGTTCGAACTGGCTGATGCTCGGACCTAGCGGGCCTCGCCGACTCCGGCTCGCTGTCGAACACCTCGCACAGCACCGCGACGGTATCTGCTTTTGCATCGATCTAGATCCTCGTTGGGTCGTGAAGTTGATCAAGAAGGGTTGGATGGACCATCTTGAGGAGTATAAGAAACATTGCATTGATCAAGCTGTCACCGTCTTGACTGCTGGGCACGACGTGAAGTGCATGTTTGCGACTCCGAAGCTGCTCGAGTCACTCGGCGAAGCTCTCGAAGAGCGAGGAACAAGCCTGCAGGAATGCGGCATTACGGGAATCTTCTCGGGCGGCACTGAATTCACGCCGCAGTGGACCAAATTCTGCGTGGAGGAATTGCTTGGTGGGCCAGCGGAAGATGGAGGCGTTTATATGACGCCAACCTATGGAAACACGCTGATGGGACTTGCCTGTAGCAAGCCGGTTACCGCGGCTGACAATTACAAAATTTCCTACTATGCGCCTCAACCGCGTGCGGTAACGGAAGTAGTCACATTTGATGACTACGACCAAAAGGTCGGCTACGGTGAGACAGGACGAGTCAAACTCTACACCTTAACAGATGAATTTTTCGTTCCAGGATTCATGGAGCGTGATGAGGGAGAACGTGAAGCTCCGTTTGAGACCTATCCATGGGATGGCGTCAGTGGAGTCCGACCGTTCCATGAACTCGCTGGTGCGACAACTGTTGGGGTTTACTAATCAACCTTGTCATGGCAGACGGCTCAATTCCGGCTGTTGATATTGCTTGCCTTTTTTCCTTCCGGTTTCTTCAGATTTTATTGCAGTTATGATCACGCTCAGTCCTTTGCGTTGGGGCAAACCCTACGAGTCACTTGACTTTACAGATGTTGTTCACTTTGACACCGGTGAGCCGATTGCCCGCGTGGGTAACGTCGGTGGTGGGATTGTTGGCCGCGATATGCGAAAGGCTCATAAGGCGAGGGAGGCCTTGCTCCAGTTTTCGACGGATGATCTGGTTGAGCGTTGCAAGAAGGCGGCTGTCTTATTCGAGTCCGCCGACCTTACCGTTGGTGATTCTCAGCAATCTGTTGACCAGTTCGTGCATCAGCAGTCGGCCAGCACCGGTTTGCCCGAGCATATGTGCCGGTCGAATATGGCCAAGAACAGCTTTGTTCTTAGCAATATTGATCAGATTCTTGACTGTTTAACTCGCGGACTCGACTTGTCTATCTTTTCCAGAGGATATGGCGAGGAAGGTCGCGGCGTAATTGTGAGTTACCAGTCTCAGACACCTGTGCTCGGCGCAGTTCTCCCCAACAATTCGCCCGGGGTGCACACACTTTGGCTTCCGGCCATTCCTCTTCAGGTGGGTTTGGCATTGAAGCCAGGTTCTCAAGAACCGTGGACCCCCTATCGCATGGTTTCGGCATTCATCGAAGCGGGGATTCCAGCCGAAGCGTTCGGGTTATATCCGGGGGGGCATGACGCCGGTGGTGCGATCATGACCAAGACGCCTCGCAGCATGATCTTTGGCAGCGCCCAGACCGTTGCACAGCACGAAGGTAATCCGCGCGTGCAGGCCCACGGTCCTGGTTTCTCGAAAGTCTTGATCGGAGATGACGTTGTAGACGATTGGGAGAACTACCTCGATCTACTGGTTGAAAGTGTACTCAGTAACTCTGGCCGTAGTTGCATCAATTGCAGTGGCATTTGGGCGAGTCGCCACACCCGCGAAATTGCAGCAGCAATCGCGGAGAAGATTGGACCCGTGGATGTGTTGCCTCCCACCGACCCCAACTCGCAATTAGCGGCGTTCACGGTTCCGGCCATGGCAACTGGGACTCACGCCATGGTTCAACAGGATTTGGCTGAGGCAGGGGTTCAGGACTTGACCGCAGAATTCGGCGAGAAATTAATCGAACGGGAGCATTGTGCTTACTTGCGTCCAATGGTCGTTCACGCAGACTCACCTGACCGTCAAGTGGCATCCAAAGAGTACATGTTCCCTTTTGTGAGCGTTGTGGAGTGTCCCCAAGACCAAATGCTAAAACGAATCGGATCAACGCTGGTCGGTACGCTTCTTACTCAGGATCCCAAACTTATTCAGGCTGCTGGTTCATCGATCGACATCGATCGAGTGAACATCGGTCCGATTCCAACGAATCGTCTCAACTGGTTGCAGCCTCATGAAGGTAACCTGATCGACTTTCTGTACCGCTCCAGAGCTTATCAAGTAGCCGATATGCCTGCCGCGGCACATGCTTGAGTTGCTGGCCTTGGCGATCTGTTTTGGATTGATCATCGAGGCCACGCGTGGTTTTTTGTCAACGACGCAGAAATTGACGATCGACGATCCTCCTGCCTGATTCTCGTTGCGGCATGATTCGATTTATCGCATGGTGAAATTGTATTTTGCCGCAGTCGATCGTTGCCCATCTGGGGTTACAGTCTACGCAAACCGTGCTTTTTCGTCCCCACTGGAAGGCGGGAGGTATAGTTAAGTAGTTAGGCTGACCCTCCCATCGCACAATTCCTATGACCGGAATCATCATCCCAGAACCAGCGTCTACACGCTCGAATGCTCCGCCGAGAATGTCGGCGGGTGTTCGCGTCGTGTCGACTTTAATGGTGGGAGTAGGTGAGCCTGACTTGTCGACAGCAAGTCCGCGACTCAGTGAGGATGACCGCTTACCTGCTGTTTTGATTAGTACCATTGTGCACACGACACTTCTGTTGCTGTTGGCTTTCTTTACGTTGCCGGCAGGCAGTGGGTTGGCTGATCAACTGACTGCCAGGCAGGGGCAGAGCCAGTCGGTCTTGGTTCTGCAATCGCTGGATGCGCTGGATGAACAGCGATTTGACAGTAACGCCGCTTTGGATCAACCAGTTGCGGTGTCCATCGAAATGTCGGTTGCTTTGGTAGCGAATTCGTCCGAGGTGAAGGAAGAAAAGGCTGATGAAGTCTCCAGCGAAATGCAATCACTTGTTTCGGGTGGTGAAAGCATGGGGGTGGAATCGCTGGTGCGGTTGCCAAGTGGTGGCGGTCTTGCCAGACGCACACCCGAGGGACGTCTTGAATATGGCGAAAAGTATGGAGCAACTCGAGAAAGTGAACAGGCGGTAGAGGCTGCCCTCGCTTGGTTGGCAGCTCACCAACGCGATAACGGCAGTTGGTCTTTCAATCTTGAACTTGATCCTTGCAATGGTGCATGTCGGCACACAAAGAAGCTAGGTACTGAGTCACCGACGCCCTCCACGGGCGCCACAGGGCTCGCATTGTTGGCATTCCTGGGAGCTGGGCATACACACCATCACGATGGGCCGTATCAAGAAACCGTTCGACGGGGAATCTATTTTCTGCGAGATATAGCCGGTGAAGCGGGAGCGGGGCTCGATTGGCAGCAGGGGAGTATGTACGGCCATGGTATTGCTGTCCTGGCTATGAGCGAAGCACTTGCGATGACCTCCCGAGAACAGGCAGGGGACGCTGATCTGCACCGTCTTGTTTCGCGAGGAGCTTCTTTTACATGTAACGCTCAGCACGAGAATGGTTCATGGGGTTACGTGCCAGGCAGTCCAGGTGACATGACAGTCAGTGCTTGGCAGGTGCTGTCTCTGATCGCCGCCAAGAAAAATCGGGTAGATATTCACACCAATGCTCTCTCGAGTGCAAAATCTTTTGTGCTTTCCACCTGCAAGGATCGTGATTTTTGGTTTGGGTACAAAGGGCCACCTGGTGAGGAAACAACGACCGCGATTGGCTTGGCGCTAATGTTGTATCTAGGGCAGTCGGCCGAATACACACCGTTCTACAACGCGCTGACCGACTTGGCAGATCGTGGTCCCAAGCTTAGTAACGTTTACCATGATTACTATGCCACTCTCGCGTTGCATCACAGTCGGCATCATGCGTGGGATGAGTGGAATAGTAAACTGCGAAACCATCTGATTCGCACGCAGGAAAAAAAAGGGCACGAAGCGGGGAGCTGGCATTTTGATGACCCGTGGGGTGACATTGGTGGCCGGCTCTACACGACTGCAATGTGTGCAATGACTCTAGAGGTCTATTACCGCTATATGCCGCTGTATGAAAAAGTGGATGACTTTCCGCTTTGATAGCTGCGTGTAGGAATGTTACTTTGGACGCGACAAGCTTCTTTTATCCGATTCCGCCGCGCTCACCGGTGACCCCAGCTGCGATGTCGGCTGCATAACATTCGATTAGCGTTGCCTGATTCGCATTGCGATCAAGTTCCTGTATCGCTCTTACTGAGCGGTCGAGTCGTCCCATTATCCCTGCATCAAACTTTTCCGCGTAGGCTGTTGCCCGCATTTTGCGACGGAAATGTTGCACTGCGATGGCGAGCGCATCTCGCAATGCATGACGCCTTTTTCGGGGGTCTTTTCCGACCACGTCCATCTGTTGGGTCAGCACTCGACTGATCTTTACTGGGTCTGGGTGTTGGGCGAGCAGCAGGTTGAGTAGCGTGTCGCGAAACTCGTTGGCTTCTGAGTCGAGTAGTCGTTGAGCGGTGTGCATGTTGCCGCCTGCGATTTCGATTGCTTCGTCCAATCGTTCGTCACTGGCTTCAATCTGATGTACTTCACGCAACAAGCGTTTGGCGTTTTCGTTGTTGAGGGAAAACCGGATGATTTGACATCGTGATCGAATCGTCGGAAGTTGCTGCTGCTCGACCGTACCAATGACCAAGATGATGGCATTTGCGGGAGGTTCTTCGAGTGTCTTAAGTAGGCAGTTTGCCCCCTCCTCGTTCAAAAAATCGGCATCCTCAAGGATGGCGATCTTTCGTTTACCAATGAGAGGTTTGAGTTGGATGTCGTGGCAGAATCCTTCCTGCATTCTTGTATCACGCTCACCGATCAGATGGCTCAGTGGGATAAACGACTTGTTGTCTGGTTTCGAAACTCTTATCAAATCAATGTGAGTGTCTGCTTCAACTTGGATACACGAGTTGCAGGTTCCGCAGGGTGCCATCTTGGTAGATGGAACGTTCTCGCATAAGAGTGTTTTAGCGACGAGTTTTGCGACGGTTCGTTTGCCAGATCCCGGTGGTCCGACAAACAACATACTACCCCCAAATCGTCCTTGTTCGATTGCTGCAGCAAACCAGTCACTGAGTTTCTGGTGGCCAATCAAGTCACACCATCGTTCGGTTGCGGGCCGCTCGGGCTGTGCAGACGCTTCTTCTGTATTCGTTGGGCTCATCACGGATCAAGCGACGATGCGGAGGGATCAAGTGAGGTTTCATCTTCGGCAGATTCGTTGTGCGAGTGGGCTTCAATCTGGGAGATTTTTTTAACCCGATCTGCATGGCGGCCACCGTCGAAATCGGTGTTTAGCCACATCAGTATCAGTTCATCGATGGGCCGATCGCCGATCATGTCACCAGGCAGGCACAGCACGTTGACGTCATTATGTCGACGACTCATTTCGACCATGACTTCGTCGTAGCATGATGCGGCGCGAACGTGCGGGAACTTGTTGGCAGTGATGGCCATCCCGATGCCCGTTCCGCAAATCAGAATACCGCGATCGGCTTCGCCGCTGCTGACTTTCTTGGCGACCTCTTGGGCGTAATCCGGGTAGTCAACGGATTTCTCTGAGTCCGTCCCTTCGTCGCTTACCGTGAATTCATGAGCTTGCAGTGCCTGGATGAGCCGGTCTTTGATGTGCACACCACGATGGTCACTGGCAATTGTTACTTTGAGCATCTCTGACCTCATTCGTTGCTTGAGGCATTGTCTGGGAAAAAATCATCACCCAAAGCTTCCAGCCACGCTGTAAGTTCTTGATCAATCTGCTCTGAGCACGATTGGTAAACTTCGACTGGCATACCGACAGGATCCGTGATGTCACCACCATCACGTCTGAGCGTGTGAACGCGGTCTTGCATATTCGGCCATGCAGCAAGAATCGCGGCGCGATGGCCGCGTGTCATCGTCAGAATCAAGTCGGCGACATTCATCACTGCGTCGTCCAAAGGGCGACTGCTGTGGCCAGTCAGGTCCAAATCACGTGTGCCCATCACCTCAACGGCTTGTGGGCTTGCTCCACTGCCAGCGCCTGCCGCAACGCCCGCAGACAGCACACGGACAGCATCCTCGCTGCCCAACTTCTGGCGTAGTTGCTCGCGGAGGAGGGTTTCTGCCATCGGACTGCGACATGTATTGCCAGTGCAAACGATGACGATCACAGGTTTTACAAATTGATTCATGGCAGCACGTTCAATGGCACCTTCGCGAAGAATTTCTAAGCGGTTCCCCTGAACTCGGGCAACCGTCGAGGCTCCACCATAACGGGTTGGCCCGTCATCGAGCAGCAGTGGTAAAGAATCGGTTAACTGATCGGAGACCCCTTTTGCAGTCGTGGGAGGGGTTTTGCCGCTAACATTGGCGCTCGTCAAAACCAGTGGACCCGATAAAAATCGATGAATGTGTGCGAGTACACGGTGATCCACCACCCGAAAACCAACGCAGCCAAAATCTCCTGTAATTCGCTTTCGTACCGATTCCGGCAGTTGCGTCACCGCCGATGTCGGAGATTCACAAGGTGCAACAAGCGTCAAGGGGCCTGGCCAGCATCGATAGCTTAAACGTCTGACCAAAGGTGAAGGCTCGCAGAGGAAATCTTCCGCTGCTTCGCGACTCCCAACCGAGATTGCCAGCGGTATGTCGGCTTGACGGCCTTTAATCCGGAACAGTTCCTCGATCGCCGTGTCTGACAAAGCGTCCACAGCAAGTCCGTAGACTGTGTCCGTAGGAACGCCGACCACTTTCCCCTCCACCAATGCCTGAACCGTGCGATGAATGATGTCCCGTGGGTCATCTGTCGCGCGAAGGTTGAGTGTTTTCAGCATGATGGCATCACAGAGGAATTGGCTTTTGAAAACAGAAGCTTAGGAGGCATTGTTGGATTGGGAAGTCACTCTTGCGGTGGATATATTGCCCGCGTTTTCTTGCGGAGCTTCGTGACTTTGGATGACGATTGGCACGTGGGTAACGTTCTGCAAAGCCGACATTGTGATGGTTTGGTGCCAAGTTGGGCAGATGCCTCAACACTTGTGAAGCACTGAGTTTAGGGACTCATTGAAGTTGTTGTTTGATGCTTTTGGCAGTTCGACTGTCCGGTCACGGCTCGAATTACCGTTCTATCACCACGCGAAATATGTAATTACCGGATATACTAGGCAGCGGTGGTCACTGCCCATGTGCGACCATTGTAGGAGTTCTGGAAATGTCTTCACAAGTCGCCCGACGCTTCAATTTATGAACCAGCCAAATCGCCGAAAAGTCTTGTGTGATTTGGCAAGCGTTGCCGCATTGAGCAGCTTTGCCTCGGTTGGTTGTGTCCCGACCGGACAAGGGCCGCTGCCCGACCTTGTGTGGGGTAGACGCGGAATGAGCGAAGGACGCTTCTTGAAACCCAGAGCGATTACGATTGATGATGAGGATCGGCTTTATATCGTCGATACGACCGGCCGCATTCAAGTATTTGATACGGATGGAAACTTTATATGTTTCTGGAGCACCCCGGAAACGAGCAACGGCAGGCCTACGGGGTTGGCGATACAGACAATCAGGGGTGATGCTGCGAAGCCCGAGTCCAAATCGGATGATTCGGAGGCAGTCGTAGATAACCGAAGACTTTTAGTTGCTGACACCCATTACTACCGAATGCTCTCCTATTCGTTGGATGGAACGTTGCATCCGGAGGAACAGATTGGTGGCACTGCAGGTCACCTTCCAGGTGATTTTGCATTCGTCACTGATGCGGTCTGTGATGCCAGCGGGTGTTTTTACATCGGTGAGTACAACGCCTCCGATCGTATCCAGAAATTTGATCCTGATGGAAATTTCTTGATGCAGTGGGGTGGGAACGGTACCGAACCGGGGAAATTTGTTCGGCCACAAAGTTTGGTTGTTCGCGAAAATGTGCTTTGGGTTGCTGATTCCTGCAACCACCGCATTCAAAGATTTGATCTTACCCCCGAGATACCGGAATTGATCGACATCTGGGGCCAGCCCGGTGATCAGCAGGGGCAATTTTTCTATCCCTATGACCTTGCCTTCGCCAGTGATGGAAGTTTGCTCGTCATTGAATACAAAAATGATCGTGTGCAACGTTTCGATCCTGATGGCAATTGGATTGCCAGTTGGGGTGGTTCCGGGTTTGAACCAGGCCGCCTGAACCAGCCGTGGGGTGTGGTGGTCGATTCGCGAGATCGAGTGCACATTCTGGATAGCAGTAACCACCGAATTCAACGGATTGGTTTGCCGGTGTAGTTCGCGTTTCTGTCGATTGCTTTCCGAGTCGTTGGGTCTGCCTTGGGCCGCTGTGCGATTGTTGCTGATATTTCATTGCCCCATTTTGTGGATCCGTGGCTGTGGCGGCGGAGGTGCTTTTAGGGGCGTTTTTGATGATCTGAGAGGAATCTTTTCAGGCTCGGACCAGACGTGTCACGCCAACAACGAATAACTGAAGTGTTGAGACAGCAGCCGAAGACTTCAAGAGGGCACATGATGAACCGTATTCTCCGCCGCGCCATGCAGGATTCAGACAGTTACGTGATCGAAATGGATTACGCTGACGCCAAGGGTAATCGGACTCATCGTTTTGTGAGCCCCATTCGCTTCATGGGCAGTTACCGGTTTTTAGGACTCTGCCTGTGCCGTGAACAGCCACGTCAATTTCAATTGTCGAGATGTAAAAATATTCGTTTGGTTGCCGCCTGTGATGTATTGATGCCCGCCCCACTGAGTGAAATGGGGCCGGAATTGACCGCTGTTTAGAAAGCTTGAGATTGCCGCGTGCCAGAGATCGTGATCTTTCTGGGCTGGTTTTAGGTGAGGGTTATCGACTCAACCTTGCACTGATTTTGCTAACACGCGGGTGTCTTTTGCCTCTTTTACGGTCAGATGCCTGTTCTGTGCGTCAAGCTCTGTTCTGTGCGTAAATTTTAAAGAGGCCGGATTCCAAGTTGCTGCAGAGAAGCTGACAGGAAACGACGAAAAGCTCGAGTTGCCAAATGGCAATACTCGAGCTGTTCGTTTACGAGGACTGTCATTCCCGACGCGAGTGGGCAGTCCTCGTAGAGCCTCCGCCCTACGGAATACGGTAGTGGTTTACTTTTTTGGGCGAGGTTTTCTGGGCACAGGCACAGGAGATAAGTCGATGTCGATGTCGGTGTTGGTTTCGTAGTTCATCGGAGCGATCGTTTGAATCGGCTTAGGTGTCTGATTTGGCTTCAAAATCGATTGGCTTTGTGGATTGCTTGGAGCCGTCGCTTCGGGGTTTGGCAGAGGCGTTGGCTGTGACCTTGTATCTCGGTTTCTACGCTTCGGTGCCAGCATTTCGCTTTGCGATGAACCAAGCTCACCTAGCGGCGTGTCGTCAACCTCAATGGGACCGGACGGAAGCAGTTCCATCTGCATTTGGTCAGCTTGCTCCATCTGAATCCCCTCGCTGTCAAGTTGTTCCTCAAGCAGGGTTCCACCGCCTTCGATTTCCAGAGCATTTTCGGCATCAAGGACTGGGCCGCGTCGCACAACACCCGGACGTGTGACGCCACCGTAGTGTCGTTTGCCAGCACTGCGTTCACGGGCACGCTCAAGTGCATCCCAATAAGCCTTTTTGTTCCAAGGTCCTTCTGCCAAAGTGATGTTGTTGTTGGCAAGCATGGTGCCTTTGAGGTAGTCAACATAGTTGATGGATTTGTTGTATTCGCCCAAGGCACGGTAGTAGCTGATCTGAGCATCCGCTCGCCGTTGCTGACTCTGCAGAACGACGTTGACTGGACTTCGGCCGCCTTTGTATTCAGCCAACCGAGCTTCCACTTCCTGCTCAGAAGCCTGCCAACGCATCGCGTTGGTTTGAACGAGTTGGTAGTGAGTTGCGGATTTCGCAACCGCATCACTGAGTTGACTGACAAGCAGTCGTTCTGCGTCCTGTAGGTAAGCTCGGGATTGTTGAAGTCGAAGTTGAGTACCCCGAATCCGCGTTAGTTCACGTCGGGCACCAATGGCAGGTGGCGTTATTTCAAGCCGGACAACACCTTCCTGGTAATCACCGCTCGTGAGGCTGCCCAAAGCACTGCTGGCAGGACTGGGGAATTGTGCATCACGTCGTTGAGGAGGCCCGAGTGTGTCGCCCACGCCAACCCATCGATAAAGCAGTGACAAGTTGACTTCGGGGAGAATCTGGTTCTTGGCGGAGACCTGTTCCAACTCACGTTGCTTGATAAAGGTCTTTGCTTTTCGCAGTTCAGGACTCAGGTAGAGCATCTGAACGACACTTTCATTCCAGTCGAACTCGAGTCGTGCAAGGCTTGGTTCCTGAATCGGTCGAATCAGCCGTCCATCGGTGGCCGCCAGTCCCATCAATTCTCGCATCACACGTTCGTAGCCATAGACGCCAAAGCGGTCATCGCCGGGCATGTTCGACCCAGCTAAAGCTGAGGATAGGCGGGCTCGGAAACCATAGTACTGTTCCTCTGCTTGAGCCAGTTCTTGCTTTGTCCCCGTACCGTTGTCGTAGTTCAGCTTGGCAAACTTGGCCGTTGCAATTGCACTGTTACGACCGATGATTGCTGCATTAACACTTCGGTAAGCGACATAGAGATTCCAGTAAGCAACTTCGACATCACGTACCAAGTTGCGAACCTGAACCTCAAAGTCCGTGATTGAGACGTCTTCGTTCAAACTGGCTAGCACAACGGGAATTCGGTTGACGAGTGTTCCGCGATTACGCATCAACGGTTGCTGAATCTGTGCTTCCAGAGTAGCGGTCCAGTCACTTGCCAATTGTCGTGATGCTGAGTTGGGGCCACCGAGAGGAAGGTTGTTTCGTGAGTAGATGACCTGTTGACGTAAAGTAGCTACGCTGCCAGTAGCAAAGCGTTTACTGATTGCACTTTGCTGTGTTGCATCTTGCCCTTGGAAAAATGTTTGCGAAACAGAGCTGCGACCGGTGTTGCGAGGTCTATCGGTCGTGCTGTAGTCGAAGAAAGCACTCGCTTGTGCATCAAACTCAGAAAGCGCGTCTTCAACTCCGCCAATCTGATTTGCTCGCTGGACACCGCGAGGCAGGATGCGATTGCCGTTGCCGTCAACCGTCAAAGGAATGGACTGAGTTGTGGCCTGCTGAATGGCCACATCGTAAATGCTGCCCAGTTGATCAGCTGAGGCACTTGTGAATTGAGCGGCGATGTTTTGGCGAAATTCTGCATTGCCACTGGTAGTGACAAAGAATTTTGCGTTCTGCAGGGCGATCGATACGCAGTCCTCTACCGTGAGGTCCCAGAACTGATAGTCATGATTGCCAATGGATAGTGGGCGATGAGTCTCGGTTGTCTCTGCCAAACTCTCGACTTCAACGTCGGGGTATTCGATTTGCGTTGCACTATTCAGGTAGTACTGTAAATCGGGCGATTCGTGCAGGAAGAATGGTTGTGTGGGTGCACATCCCGTTGCTAAGAGAATGGTTAGCAACAACTGCAGATAGGTGGTTTGTTTTAAAAGCGAGCGACTCATCCGCTGGACTTCCGGGGTCGTGCCGTCGTGAAACACACCATCCTTTCATCGCACAGCGCGATTCAGCGTGTTCCCGTACTGGCCGAGTGTGGAAGCCCCCCACGATGTCTGCTCCGACTAACTGACGCTTCAAAGCGAATCAGAAACCCGAGCTAACCTCGTCCAATGAGATGTATCGGAGCATCTGGTGTTAAACTTTGACGGTTCTGCAAAAAAAAGTGGATCGGTTCTCGGGTGATCCAGCCTTTTGCAATGCGTGCTGGACGCAAAGCGTGCAGGAAATTGATGCAGCGGCATCAATATGACGCTCGTTTGAAGGTTTCGGTGTTTTCCTGACCCTTCGCATCGTGTGTATCGAGACGTGACTACGGGTTCGCGAAACTATTTTTCGCAGAATACAGGAGCAATGTCGAGTTAGGGTAACTTGTTGCTCTCGAACATTTGTTGGATAAGTCGGAACCGGTTCTACTCTGCAGGCAAGAGCGGTTGATCGGAGGGGGAAGCACCTTCCTCTGGTGCGGTCTGCAGCAGCTGCAGCGCGTCGTCCTCTTTTTGAATCACGTCCTGAAGTGTTTCGTTAGCCTCAAACTCGGGCAGTGCGGATGGCCTTTTATTGATGTCTGCCATGTTGACTGTGTTGATTCGGGGTCCGATTTTCAGCACTTCCCACGGTTTCGGGTAAAAATAGTGCATGACCGTGCGGGGCTTGTGGTCCTTGTAAGCGTTACGGTGCTTTGAGGCATGCCAAGACATTGCCTCAAGGCTGCTAGGTGCAATGTAGTAGGAAATTTTTCCTGCAATATTGCTTGGGCGGTTGTAGCGACGTCGGTAGGAAGGCGGCAGCCGGTCGCCCAGAGGCCCAATCAAGTCGATCCGCGGATGCACAGGGTGATTTTCTTTGTCTGGATGATGTGCAGGCAGCGTCGGGGAAAGGCACGCAATCAGAGTGGCAGCGATAAACCAACGCATGACATGAACCAGGGAAGCTAGGGGATGCCGGGAAACAACTGAGGCGTGAAACTGCAGCCATTGCTGCAAGACCTCTTCGGGAGTTTCGTCAGCTCAACACCCTCGGCGTGACGTTGCTACCCAAATTACCGATTCTGCAGGTCGCGGTAACATTGCACTTGGCTTGGAAGCGGAGGTATCATTACTTGCTTGGGTGTAGGCTTATTTCTCGTTTGCCTTTTTACTGCAGTTGGGGCTTTGCATCTCTGCAGAACTACCGGTTGACATTGCTGGGGCATCGGGAAAATGAGTCGGAGCACGCGATAAACATAGGGCGGCAATACTGAAGGCAAAGCCAGCTAGGGAGAAGCTGTAGAGTCGGAAGTAGACGCCAGCTTGCCAAGGACTGTCGGATACAAATCCTTGGGCGTTCGCCAGACCGAACGCCGTGAGAACAATTAGTGGTAACAGGCATAAGAGAATCTGAAGTTGACGAAACATCACCACTCGAATCGTGAGGCCAGCAATTGTCTGCAGCGCGAGCCAGCTGCCTATCAGGACAGGCCAGTACACAAGGCTGGCGACTGGGGGCGTGTAGAGCCTGCTTGCTGCGAGCAACAAGGCGACCAATGCTGTCAGAGTGATGAGCTCTCCAACGTGAAACTGCGGAAGCTTTGGCTTTTGGCTTGTCTCTTCTTTCTGGTTCAACCCGGGAAGTCTAGTGAACCGAGCGAACGAGATGCCCCAGTCGGGGATGGCTAAGGCTAGGAAGATGAATGGCTGCACGAGAATAAGACCGCTGACGCCAAGGGCATGGCGCAGAAGGTCGGGCGTGCTGCATAAGGGAAGCAGCAGAACGCAGCCAACGCCGGCCATGATGCGGATTGAGAAACGGGCAAAGGAATTGCTGACGCTGGTCGCAAGCCAGGAAATAGAGGCAATCAGCCCAAAAATAGTGCCAGCCATCCAGCTTCGGCCCACGGTATTAATCAGAAGGGGTGAGGAAGCGTTGGAATTTGCAGTGAGCGGCGTTTCGGGGGGGCCGCTCGATGATTGAGCAGCCAGAAAGAGAGCCAAATTGATCACAACCCAGCCGGCCACGATAACAACCGTCATGCCATTGATGCTCGGACTACGGTATGTTGACATGAAATTCAGCTGGCTGCTTTGCGGCGACTGTTTTGCTCCCACCACCCCACATTAACACGGTATCTCACTCCTGTCGCTGTGAACATGGACGGTACAACAGAACCTTTATTGACGGTCATTGGAAATCCAATTGCGGGAAATCCTTCGCAATTTGCTTTGGAGCGGGCAATTGCCTCCCTTGGACTCGATTGGCGTGTGCTCTCCTTTGACGTTCCACCGTGCGACATCGCCGCGGCTCTGAACGGCTTTGCCGTCACAGGAATCTCTGGTGTCTTGATTGATCCCACCGTTAAGGAAGCAGCGTCGACTTGGTATGCGGAGCAGTTTGGATTTGAGGGTGTAGCGATCGATTGCCTTGTTCGCGGCGACGACGGGCGATTTCTAGGCAGTGACGAGCGTCTTTTGTGGGTCGAAGAGCAACTTGCGTCCGAAGCAGGGGGAGGCAATCTCTGTTTTGGTAATTGTGGACCAAGCTCTTCATGGAATGTGAAATCGCTAGGTGTCGCAAAGGTTTCAGGCAATGTCAAACCTGAGGCGATCGAAGCTGCGCAGGCAATTCTTGTAGTGGACGACTTAAGTGGACCTCCCGAACTGGAGCTTGATGAGTGGCCAGCGGATGATGGGTCCACTGTTGTGATCGATCTATCGCATTGCCATCCGCAACAGGATTCAATCAAAGAATTGGGCTACCAGTTGTTAACTCAGTCCGATTTGCAAATCGGCGTTCTGCAACGCGCTGTTGAAAAATGGTCAGCCAGGCTGGTTGATGCCGCTGTGATTCGTGATGCGGTTGAAGAGTATCTCGGTGTCTAGCCAAACAGGGATGTTGACTTGCCGAATTTGGTCTGCCTGTGTGTTATTCGTGTATCGCCAAACGTCCATGTGGTATTCAGTGCGTGTTGTCTCCAGTCGGTTAATATTCTTGAGGCGTACGTTGAAAGGTGATGTTAGATGAAGACAGGGGGATCCGGTGCAAGGAAAAAACTCATTGCAGCTGCAAAACGGCTGCGACGAGATGTTGATTTGATTTCATTTGCAGAACCGGTCACACACGTCTACAACCCGCTGCGTTATGCCTGGGATGCACACGAGCTGTATCTGTCACGTATCAACGATGAAGGAGTACGAGTGCTGTTGTTGGGGATGAATCCCGGGCCATGGGGAATGGCTCAGACTGGTGTTCCATTCGGAGAAGTGAGTGCCGTTCGAGATTGGATTGGTATCGATGTTCCGGTCAAGAGTCCCCCGAACATGCACCCTAAGCGTCCTGTGCTCGGATTTGAATCCAAGCGGAGCGAAGTCAGTGGCCGCAGGCTCTGGGGATTGTTCAGGGAGCGATATGCTCATCCAAATGAATTTTTCGCTGATCACTTCATCGCAAATTATTGTCCTCTCGTGTTCATGGAAGAGAGCGGACGGAATAGAACCCCGGATAAGTTGCCCGCGACCGAACGAGAATTACTGGATGCCGCGTGCCAAAAGCATCTAGCGAGGGTCTTTCAGGTGCTGCGTCCGGAAATCGTTGTTGGGGTCGGGGCATACGCAGAGAAGTGCCTTGAACGAACCATGGTAAAAGCTGGTTACGAAGCTCAGTTAGCTCGGATTCTTCACCCCAGCCCTGCATCGCCTGCCGCAAATCGTGATTGGGCCGGAACCGCAACCAAGCAGCTCAAGGATGCAAATATATGGTGATTCTAAGGCAATCTACGCTGTTTTTGTGACCTAACCGAGTTTGCGAGAGGGTCAGGGGGTGGGTGGCTGCATTCGTTGATCGTTCGTGTCGCGTACTCCATTCGGGGGGCGGAGCATGGCAATCTGGGATGGGCTACGATGTCACCTGACGGGACACAGCGACTCGGTCCCGTGTGAGGATTTTTGCAAATCTGCAGGGCTTTGGGGGCTCTCGCAATCGGCACGAGTGTGCAGACGAATCAATGTTTTGCGAGATCACTGCATCCAGTACTTCTGCCCAACTACTTCGTTGTTGGACTAAGCGTTGTCTGGCTTCGTGTGAAGACAAGAATGAGTTTAAGAAAATGGATGCAGATGATTTTCAAAATCTTTACAAGTTGCTTCGTGGCAGTCGTTGTGCGACTGCGGTGCTGGATGCTCGCGCCTTGTTTGTGGAACGCAAAATGGAGAGTTCGCTTTTGAAGATGGCGGAGGCCAGAGCGAGTTTTGCAGAGAGTAGGCATCGTGTTCTAAGACAGGATCCTGAAAAAACGATTGATGCCAAGGCGAAAGATCGTGATCGTCAAGTTAAGAAAGCAAAACGTAAGCAGGAAAAAGCGCAGGAAACGTTAGATGCCTTTGATGAAATTTTGCCAGTGCTAACGAAACTGTCGCAGCGTGAGGAGGGGCGACGCGAGCGGCAGAGTGTCGCAGAACAGGCACAAGCAGTTACTGACCCACCAATAAGCTCGTCCAGTGAAGCGGCAATGGTCAAGGAACCAACGCCTGTTAGCGATGATGCGGGATTGGATTCGTACTCGGATTTTGACTCGATCGGTGATGGGCCACTTCCGAAAGATCCCAATGAGGTGTACTCAGGAGGCTCAAATGGTCCCCAAAGACCTGCTGTCGCAGCAGATTTTTCATCGCAACTTCTGAAAGAATTTGTAAATTGTGAAGGTGATGCGAAACTAGATTTGATCGGTCGTCGTTTCGGTTTTCGGCCTGTTGAAAATGAACTTGATGTTGTTGGCGATGGTGTTTATCTGATCCAAACCAGTAAGCGGACCATGTTGGTAGCTTTGCCCCTCGAAACATGTGAGGCGACGGAGTTCCGTCTTTTCAATTTGGCAGAAAAGAAACGGGTCAAACCGGTCACGCGAGCCGCGTTCCTCGACTTGGGTTTACGACGCAAAATGGTTTTGCTGACTTGTCCAGAATTAGATGAGCGTGGATCTCTTGTGTCTGCGGAGGATTCAGAGAAAGGGAAATCGGGTGGCGTTGGCAATTCTGCTTCCGGTGAGAAGATGGTAGATCATGGAACGGCGATGAATGATCCCGGCACCGTGATTGACGAGTGAACTGAGAGTAACTTTGTAGCTTTGGACGACTCGGCTTGCCAGCAATACAGACGCCTCGGGCTTTACCGCAGACGGGGCAGGCAATGAGAATTTGGGTGATGCAGAGGCGTCCCCCACGAGGGGATTTTGCATTCCGTGGTCATTAAGTGGGGGTGCTCGCTGCAGTGATTCATGGCAACTCCGCCTGATTCCTAAGCAGAAACGTGACTTTTTAACGAGATGGGGCTCTCGACTGGGCAGTGATATGAGTTTGAGATCAAACCAAGAATCCTGGCGGTTGTTGGGAACTCAGGGTCGGGTGACTGCCTGCGAGTGACGATGAATTGTGGTGGAGTGGTCCCGCCGGATCACTCCGAGAGCTGAATTTGTTAAAAAACTCCGCTGAGAACGCTTGATTGCCGTTGACGATCTCCGCTTTGTCAGCGAAAGTCTTTGTCGCTCGTGGATCGGCCGCGAGATGTGGGAGAAATTGCCGCTGCGTGAGTTGTTTGTTGTGACACTCACTGGGACTGGTGAATTCGCCAAACCACCCGACCTAACGAAAGTCGTGACCCGATGGGTAAAAAATCAAAGCGCTACCGCGCTTCGCTTGAAAAACAGCCTGCAAACCCGCTTCCGCTCTCGGATGCGGTGGATGCACTCAAAAAATACGATTCGACTAAGTTTGATCAGACGGTCGAAATTCACATGCGTTTGGGAGTTGATCCCAACCAAGCAGATCAGATCATTCGCGGAAGTTTGGTTTTGCCAAATGGGATCGGAAAGACCCAGCGAGTGATTGTTTTTGCCAAGGGTGACGCCGCAACCGCCGCAGAAGAGGCGGGTGCCGATGAAGTAGGTCAGGAAGATCTGGCTAAGAAAATCAAAGATGGCTGGACTGACTTCGATGTCTGTATTGCTGCTCCCGATATGATGGGCCTGGTTGGGCCTCTTGGGCGTGTGCTTGGACCTCGAGGCCTGATGCCCAGCCCGCGTGCCGGAACAGTGACACCCGACGTCGCCAGAGTAGTGGGCGAGTACAAAGCGGGTAAAGTTGAGTTCCGCAACGATAAGGGCGGTAACGTCCATGCCATGGTTGGAAAGATGAGTTTCGATGCTGCAAAGCTGATCGAAAACATCTCAGCCTTTGTCAAGTTTATCGAGGGGATGAAACCACAAAGCGTCAAAGGCACCTATATCAAAGGTGTGGCAATTTGTGGCACGATGAGCCCGAGTGTTCGAATCGCCTCATAGTTCCGATCTGCAGAGAACGGAAAAACGGCCCAGTTAGTGATCGAAACGATCGTATCAAGTGAACCAATCTGATGAGTAAATACGTCAAAGAGCTCGTTACCCGCGACATACGTCGCCGGCTCGAAGGAGTCGACGATGCGGTGTTGGTCAAATGCGTCGGGATGGACGCAAATACAACCAACGAATTACGCGGTGAGCTCGACAAAAAAGACATCCACATGCTGGTCGTGAAGAACTCGTTGGCCCGAAGGGCTACCGAGGGAACACATCTCGCCACTGCTTTCGAGGGTGCGGCGGGCCAAATCGGCATTTGTTGGGGGTCGAGTGATTTTGTGTCCTTAGTCAAAGAGCTGGTTGAGCTCGACAAGGACTCGGAAAAATTCGATCATTTCGTCGCTGATGGCGGCGTCATGGACGGCGAGAAGCTCGATGCTGATGGTCTGAAGGCAGTCAGCAAATGGCCAAGTAGGCAAGAACAGATTTCGATGCTTGTCGGGCAGATTCTTGGACCAGGAGCGCAGCTTTCTGCAGCGATGCTCGGTCCCGGAAAAATGCTCAACAGCCAAATCAAGAAGAAAGGCGAAGGGGACGAATAATCCTTCGCCCGGCCCGCATTGGCGCCGTTACCCCTTAATTATCAAATCACCCAACTGTTTTCGAGGTATTTCCTATGTC
>Ga0315320_10001321_pt1 | contig 20535 bp, 18 predicted proteins | sample M140m21515metaG_FD_203458 | JGI IMG/M metagenome (GOLD analysis project Ga0315320, IMG submission 203458) | Ammonia-oxidizing marine archaeal communities from Monterey Bay, California, United States - M1 40m 21515 | ecosystem: Environmental > Aquatic > Marine > Coastal | place: USA: California... | reverse complement strand
AAAAAAACTTTACCCAAAGTCAGGCGTCTTAGGGTGTATGGCAAATTTCAGTGGGGAGTTGGGTATTAATGGGGTTGCTAATTTTACCCGTAATGTTGCGGTCTATATTGGAGGTTTATCGGTACATGTGAGAAGTATCGCCGACACTATTAATAGCGCCGGAATAAATACAATTTATAGCGACAACATAGAAACTGAAGAGTGGTCTAAATTTGTTGGTTGGGTCGCTTTATTAGTTACCTCTGTGATTTCGCGTGCTGATACTGGATCTACATTAGCTAATCCTTATTTAGCTCAAATTGCCGCAACCATAATTTATGAATCAAGCTTAATAGCGTCGAAGCAAGGAGTTACGCTAATTGATCGTGCGCCATTCCCTGTGGCAACCATCTCTTCGACATCGCTAGAGAACGCAACGCTTGCGGTGACAGAAATAGGGGAAGATTTTATTCGTGAAGCTCCAGGCCATCGCATGTCGGCGGTGCAAGATTTATCTTTTGGTAGAGAGTTAGAAGTTGAAGAGACGTTAGGATTTTTGTGTAAAGAAGCTATATCGCTCGGATTAGATTGCCCCTGTCTGCAGATGTCGTACAATATAGTCTCGGGTGTTAATCATATTCAAAAATCCTTAAAGAGTTAGCAGAGGAGTTATTTTATCTCATGATTGAGTCGGCCCCGGGACCTACGTCACATCGTTTTTTATCCCAAAGACTCAGGCTGCATTATGTAGACTGGGGTAATTCTGATTTAGAGCCTTTATTAATGATTCATGGCGGTCGAGACCACTGCCGCAATTGGGATTGGATCGCCCACTCTTTGAGGGAAAAATGGCATATCATTGCGCCAGATTTACGCGGACATGGCGATAGTGATTGGTCTCCTGATGGGCATTACGATATGGCAAGCTATGTCTACGATCTAGCCCAGCTCATTCATCAGAAGGGCTTGGCGCCGGTCACAATTCTCGCGCACTCGCTTGGTGGGAATATCGCACTTAGGTATGCCGGATTATACCCTGAAACAGTCAAATCTATTGTTGCGATTGAAGGGCTTGGGTGGCCTCCCAAAGTCCTAGCGGAGCGCGCAAAAAAAACCTTTGATGAAAGGTTGAGAGATTGGATAGAAGAGAAAAGAAGTTTCGCTGGGAGGCTTCCTAGACGTTATAAGTCTATAGAAGAGGCGCTAGGACGTATGCAGGGAGAAAATAAGCACTTGTCTCCAGAACAAGCTTATCACTTAACAGTCCACGGGACCGTCCAAAATGAGGATGGCACTTATTCTTGGAAGTTTGATAATTATGTTAGAAATTGGCCAGCCTATGACATGCCGACTAACGAGTTGCAGGCGCTCTGGGCGAAGATCAAGTGTCCTACCCTTTTGGTATATGGTGAAGAAAGTTGGGCGAGTAGCCCGAAGGATGATGGAAGGATTAAATTTTTTTCTAATGCTAAGGTTAAAGGATTTGCAGATGCTGGTCACTGGGTTCATCATGACCAGCTGCAACTATTTTTGGACACATTGAACAAGTTTTGGGACTAGCTTTATAGCGTCGCATTTGAGTGGTTTAAAATAAATTTTCCAAGCATCCCGATACTTCTTTTAGTTTCGAGAGATGCTGGTTAGGCGATAAGTCTCCGCCCAGCGTTCGGATGCAAAGATGAGATAAGCCTATTCCATTCCATTTTTTGACGCGATCTTTCCATTCAGCTGCTCGAGGTCCGACCACAGCCACCCCTGCTTCTGCCCCGATCTCAAGAGGATTCCGACCTGAGGCAGACGCGTGGCGTTTGATTTTTTCATTTAAGTCAGGAAACTCTTCTGGAGTACACAAGACAAACCAACCGTTAGATTGGGTAGCAATCCGGTTTATTACTGCGCTATTTGGAGACGCCTTAGCTCCAATCCACATAGGTATTGGTCTTTGTACTGGCAAGGGGTTAAGACCAGTGTCTGAGATAGAGTGCCACTCACCATCAAAGGTAACTTGATCTTGTGTCCAAAGTTCTTTTAATAAGCGCATCTGCTCGTCACACCGCTTCCCCCGATTTTTGAAGTCTTCGCCTAAGAAAGTATATTCTTCTTCGCTGCCTCCAACTCCTATTCCCAGTCTGAGCCTTCCTCCGGATAGGATATCTATTTCTGCTGCTTGCTTAGCGACTAAGACCGTCTGTCGTGCTGGCAATATGATAACAGAAGGAGTTAGCTCGATTGATTTCGTAATGCCGGCAAGATAAGCCATTAGCGTAAGAGGTTCGTGAAGGTGTTTGTTTCCAGGCCTCAAGATCTGGTCTGGAATTCGGAGGTGATTGTAGCCAAGCTGCTCTGCCATCTGGCAAAAATCTTTGATCGCTACGATATCATTTTTGAGCTCCCTTACTGGGAGAGATACGCCTATTTTCATCTGTTTACCCTAGTAGGAGAATTAATGGCATCGAACAATCTACTTTTGGGATACTCTGCGCCTACAACGTGTTGAATGGTTTGAAGACGCACCATCTGGTAAGTTCGGATCCTAAATGCAGGATCACAGGACATACGAATATACAGGTCTTTCGGCGGCACTTCATATTCATCTGCCAGCCATTGCATTAAGTTATCCGTCGCGTCGTAGACCGCATGCTCCATTGGCAAATTAATACCTATCGCTACAATACTTTCAGGCTTTTCTATTCTGACACAGGGTAGACGTTTATTAGAAATCACTCTACAGGAGAGTTGAACCGTGGCTCGAGTCTCATCAGCAATTCCGGTAAATTCTGTATCGCCCTGCCCGCCGTGCACATCGCCAATGTAGAGGAGACCACCTTCATTGTAAGAGTTCAGATAAATAGTATGACCGGCACAAACATCTCTGCAATCAATGTTGCCACCGAACGGACCTTGTCCAAGCACTGATGTAAACACCTCGCGTTCGGGTGCGGTGGCTAATGTGCCCACAAATGGTTCAAGAGGCCAGCTCAGGTTTTCAGAGTATTTAGCTGTGCCATCTCTGGTAAACCCACTTGGTCCTTTGAGGTGTTCTATCACCTGAACGTGACCCTCGGTACATTCGTTGTAGCGGAGCGAGTCTCCTAGAGGACCAATCTTCGGTAAAATTCCGGAGAATCCGTAACGCCAGGGATCCACCCAGTCAATGTCTACTGCGACAACATCGCCTGAGTGACACCCTTCAATAAAAATAGGACCTACAACTGGATTGAATAGGCCAGGGGTTGCATCTGCTAACTCGGAAAAGTGCTTACCGCTAAACCCTTGGATAGTTGGATCGTCCGAATCGTCCGATATCATGCCGGACAGAGCATCATCTGTTTCGACTTGAAAAGTTTCGCCCGATTGCACGTGTAGGCAAGGCTCATCGCGATTATCGAAAGCATATTTTTGGACTTGCCTTCTTTTTAAAATCTTCATTAGTTCTTTCCCCTTAATTAATATCTGCCGAAATTGCGACTAGTTTTTAAACCAACTTTAATATTCAATGAATTTGAATACAATAAGTGTCGACTGAGGCCAACATCAGCGAGTATAAATTGATATGTGGGAATATGACGGGTCTTCGAGGCCGCCTTTTGCCGACGAGCCCGGTATTCAACAGGAGTCTGTGTGGGATTATCCAAGACCTCCGCGGATTGAATCCTCGGTTAAACAGGTTCGTGTAATGTCGAGTAAAGGATTGATTGCGGAAACGTTATCTGCACTTAGAGTTATCGAAACAGCCTCTCCTCCTGTTTATTATCTACCGCATTCATCTATTGACTGGACTTTTTTAAGGAAAATCGAACACTCTTCATGGTGTGAATGGAAAGGATCGGCTAGCTATTTAATATATACAGATGGTGAAATAGAGGTGATAGCCGGTTGGTTTTACGAAGATCCCTCGGACGGTTTTGAATTGCTAAAAGCTTATGCTTCCTTTTATCCGAGAGTTTTAAATTGTTTCTTGGATACGGAACCGGTTCAGGCTCAGCCTGGCGAATTTTATGGTGGTTGGATTACGAAGGATATCTTAGGTCCGATTAAAGGTGGACCGGGCACCAGTCACTGGTAAATATATTATATTTAAACTGTATGATGTGTTTTTAGATAATTCTTGAAGGTGGAATTGAGTATGTTGATAGAACACATATCTCCTCAACTGAGAGTTCTTAGGGTATTAGTTATAGATGTTGATCGAATATTAACTGATGGGACCGTTTATTTCAGTGCCGAAGGAATTTGTGCAAAACGTTTTTTTGTACATGATGTAGATGCGATGAAGTTGATTGAAAAAAAGGGTATTCGACTATGCATAATAAATACCGGCGACGACGAGCCAACTCGAAAATGGATTAAGAATCTTCCATTTTGTGAGTATTATACTAACGTGTCTAATAAGTACTCATTGTTAAAAAGTTTGAGTAACGAATGGGTCTTGCCCATGAAAGAGATGAGTTTTATAAGCAGTAATACTAAAGATCTTGAATGTATGTCATCGGTAGGGATCTCAGTGTGTTCTGCCGATGCTCCCACGGAAGTTATTTCCACTGCTACTTTTACTTCTTCTAAAAATAGTGGTTATGGGGTTGTAGAAGAGTTTTGTTCTATCATTTTGGACGCCTTGGCCACTTAGTACGGTCAGGATGGACAAAAAAAAACCGGACCAAGCAGGTCCGGTTTTTAGGGAGACTTGAATAAATTGAAGGGGAGGTCAAGTTACTCAAGTGCTTCTAAAAGCGTTGAAGGGGAGGTTCAAGCAACTCTTAGATGTAGGTACTTTAACTTTCTGAATGGTGCGTCGCAACATGCTGAATTGAAAATGAGTATTTCCTTTTGGGAAAAGCAGCTGCTCTAAAATGGAACAGCCTGCACCAAAAAAAAGCCGGAACATCAAGTTCCGGCTTTTTGGGAGGTCCCAGAATTAGATTCGAGGGGAGATCGAATTACTAACAGGGATGAGTATTATATAAGCGACATGATGCGTCGCAACACATAAAATAGAACAAGTGTCTTTCCAAATTGTACTAGCTCGTTCTCCAAAATAGCAAAACGAGTCTACTGGAGATGATTTTAGTCGACTATTGGGCCATTTTTCACAAACCGATCTAACACATTTTTAGTAATTTTAGAGACATTATTCTTATAATTATTATGAGAAAGTGAGCCTGGCCACGCAATTGAGCTAGTTGAGAATACACCTCCCTCATTGTCGGTCTCGTAAAAAACTAGGTCAGCTCTTACCAGCGGGTTTTCCTGTCCACCAAGCCCTGGATAGTTAATTAGCAGCTCCTCACATACAAGTAGATAAAGATCGGTGTGGTCTTCGGACGAAGCGAGGACGTAAGCGTTTGGGTGGGTACCTAAACTTACATCAGCTCTATCCAGCTCAAGCCCGGCAGCACCTCCTCCGACGAGTCCAAAGTCTCCAATTTTTTCGTCAGGCTTCACTCCTGACATTATCCATTTGACAGGTTTTTTAAAGCTATCCGGTTTTCGAGTATAAAATGAGGAAATGTCAAATCCTTGTGCGGTAAAACCCGATCCGACGATTTTTTGTGGCGCGCGGCCATTTCTTCGCCAGAGGCCGCCATATTCCCCAGTAAAGGAATGATAATACTCTCCAGTTTGTGCCTCCCACCCTCGAATGCCTCCTTCAGCTCTTCGTACCTCTATGATTCCGTCTGCCTCCTCGTGGAAGGCAATACGCCAGTACCAACCATTTGCGCCAAGATACATCAGGCGACCACCTCTATCTTGGTAGGTAGCCATTGCGTCCCACATTTCTTTTGAATGATATTCAGGGTGCGATGAAGATAGCACAACTTTGTATCGCTCTAGACATTCAACTCCCTCATAGTGTAGTTCTTCATCTGTGATTACGTCATAGTCATATTTCATTGCTTCAAGCCAATTTATAATATGTGTATCAGCGTTAAATTGCCAAAGGGTGGACCCTTTCCCGCCAAGCCAGCTTTTATACTTTGGACGCATATTCAGTATAGGTCGCAAACGGGACGAATAGCATACTCCGGATCCATCAGTATGCACGTCGTAGCAGCTAGGACCATACTCTCGATGTTCGTTCCTATAGAGATCTTGGTGCTGGTGTTCAACCAATCGTCCGGCTAGTAATTGGGCGATAGGTGCATCTGTCCCCATGTGCTCATTAGCATAGGCCATATAGCTAGCTGTGGGCAGTAGAAAACAAATTTTTGCTGTAGCTTTCCCTTTAGGAGGCAGAACGGCAAATGGTACATAGTCTTCTTCTTCTAGATTGTTCCCGCATCGTAATCTGGCCGCATACAAACCACTTTTCAGACTTTTTGGGATTTGAAGTGTAACGTCTACCTCCCATCCTGCGTCATGCACATCATCGTCATGAAAGTGTATCGCTCCATACTGATTTGGTGCATGACTCCAGTTCATTTCGTCGCCATCCCAATTCCATCCAGTCATTCCCCGCACCGGCATGTTGACAAGCTTTCCGTTGATACGATTGCTAGATACATCAGAAACATTCACGGATTTAATGTTTTTTGAAAAGTCCCACGCGGCCAAAACGTCTGTTGACATTAAGCTTTGATTTTGGCGGTGTTTCAGTTGCTCTATTTCCGCAGAATTTAGAGCTCTGCATGCAATAGCAGGGCTGTCTATTTTACCGTTGAAGTGATTGTGACAAACAGTTCTATTTTTATCTAACTTTAGGAATTTAGCACCTATAGTTGCCATTCGTGCACAGTTTTTCATCCCATGATTATGGACTTTATATTTCTTTTTAGCCGAGTCATTAATTTTTGCGTGATTATGCAATGCTTCTTGCGTTAAGGTTACGCTTTTCGTTTTCGCATCATAAGTAGCACTTACGAAGTACCAGTTCCTGGGCAAGAAATCTTTTCCTGTAGAAAATTCTTCCAGCTTATCTTTCCCAAATCCGAGGGTTAACGTTAGACCGGAGTTTTGGGCCCCAAGTGATAGATCGGCGCCGTTTGAATTCCGTTGGGACCAATTCCCTATAATTACCTGTTTGCCGTTTCCCGGCAGTGTTGGCCAAATGAACGCTTGAAATGTGAAGCTTTCTAGAGAATTAAAATGTTCACTTTCTTCTAATTGTATGAAGGAACCTGCATGAATAACCTGCCGTCTCCCTGGGTAGGTCCCATTCGCTTTTGTTTTGATCGGACGTTCTTTATATCCTGGTCCGTCCGGATTTAGATCGCCGCATATTAGTTTGACGAAGTCGGCCTTAAAGGACTTGGCCTGACAGTTGACCATGAAGTTAATTGATTCTTCTGGTGCGACACTGGTTCGGTCTGCGTAAGCAGTTATCTTCATCGTCATTTTAAAAGGCCCCCATAATTTTTTACTGAATAAACCTCGACGGTCTCTATTAAGTTGTTTAAGGTTTGAGCGTCTCTCCCGTTAAAGACTTCCATCTTTTACGGAAAATATACCACTCCGCGTCGGATTGACTGCTGAAGGTTTTTGGTAATTTTTGTACTGGCTTTCCAGCCACTCCGGACGTCTTGGCAAGTTGCCAAAGTCGGTTTGGTTTAATGACCAGCAAACAGAATTTATCTTTCATGGGGATACCACGAAATTGATTGAGAAGTCTTTGTAGCTCCGGGCTGTGGTGACCGATTGGATTCCGTTTAAACTCGGCTATAAGTTCCCTGTCATTAGAGGATGATATAAATTTTTCTCCAAGATTTTTCTCCATTTCCACGCTCCCCGAATATCATACAAGTAATTTTCGTAAAGACTAATCTTAGCCTGTTTGGCACCTCGCCGCACGCGACATCGTTAATTAAACAACCGACTTCAGTTTTAATTTAACTTGCCGAGCTGGATATCTTGTTTTGATGTTAGGGTTAGGTATTGATAGGACATTTCTTCAGACCTCTCTTGTAATGCCATAAATATTGAGGGCACACTTAGGTTCAAACCAGACCAGATTTACGCTGAATCTAGTTAGCTAAAGAGACTATCCTATTAACTAGCTCATAAGTTGGAGCTTACGCGAATATCTCGGTATGGCGCTCGTCAGGATTGCCCACAGTGCCAGAAGTAGCCGAGATACGCTTAATTTACATAGAAAACTGACAACCTGTTTTGGCGATCACGTCCTCTAGGCTTACTCCGGCGTGGAGCTCCACTAGTTTTAGTCCCTCCCCATCTGGCAAGACTTCAAAGACGCATAGATCCGTGATGATCAGATCTACGACATTTTTTCCGGTGACAGGAAGAGAACACTCATCTAGTATTTTTGGACTGCCGTCTTTTGCAGTATGCTCGAGAAGTACTACTACCCGTTTTACGCCTGATACAAGGTCCATAGCACCCCCAGGACCTTTGATCATTTTTCCAGGAACCATGAAATTAGCAAGATCTCCATTTGCGCCTACTTCTAGGCCGCCTAAAATCGAGATATCAACGTGACCGCCTCTGATCATTGCAAATGATTCCGCGCTAGAAAAAAAGCTTGCTCCGGTGCTAGCTGATATAGTCTGTTTCCCAGCATTTATTAAATCTGCATCAATTTCACTTTGTTCGGGGAAAGGGCCTATACCCAGCAGACCATTTTCAGACTGCAACGTAATATCAATATTTTCAGGGACGTGATTAGCAACTAGCGTCGGTATACCTATCCCTAGGTTGACATAAAATCCATCTTTTAGCTCTTTAGCCGCTCTTTGTGCCATTAGCTCACGTCCAACCGATACCCCTTTAGTATCTGATTCAGCTGTAGTCGGGAATTCTATTCGTTTCTCGTAATTGTGTCCCTGAAAAATTCGGTTAATATAGATGCCGGGCGTATGAACTTGGTCAGGATCAAGCTCGCCCACACCTACTAATTCTTCTACTTCTGCCACGCAGATCTTTCCGCAAGTAGCAATCATCGGATTGAAGTTCCTTGCTGTCTTTCTATAGACTAAGTTACCTTCAGGATCACCTTTCCATGCTTTCACAATAGATACATCTGCCTTTATGCCCGTTTCCATTACGTAATCAATCCCATCAAAAATCTTTGTTTCCTTTCCCTCAGCTAGCTTAGTGCCCGCAGCGGTTCGGGTGAAAAACCCAGGAATCCCGGCCCCTCCGGCTCGGAGTCGTTCGGCTAAAGTTCCTTGAGGGTTGAGTTCTAGTTCTAGTTCCCCGGCTAATACTTGTCTCTCAAATTCCTTATTTTCGCCAACATATGAAGCTATGACCTTCTTAACCTGTCGATTTTTTAGGAGGAGGCCCATGCCAAAGTCGTCTACTCCAGCGTTGTTACCTACAATAGTGATATTTTTGATATTTGAATTTACAACTGCTCCGATTAAATTTTCTGGAATACCGCACAAACCAAACCCACCCGCTGCTATCGTGAGACCGTCTGTTAGCAATCCAGTTAGCGCTTTTTCAGCATTCTCATATGTCTTTTTCATTGGACTAAATATCCTCTTTAAAGGTCACGTATTAATTGTTTTGCTCGATAGATAGTATTATAGATCCGAGGCAGCCTCACTATATTATAAGGCAATTTTTTCGTGACTCTTGCGGCAGGGGGGAAATTGTCGTTTTGGATTATGAAATTTGAGGAGTAGAGGCAGCTGAAGTTAAATCCAGTGCCCAGAAAAAACTCTGGGCACTGAATAATGTGATATTAACGACCTTCTGTTAGGTAGTTAACGTCGTGGGTACGCTTAACTTTCTTGATTGTTGTGTCAGGATAACTAACACCTCGACAGGGAACTAATGTTCCTCGATTATTTTGTTTATCAATCACATTGATACTTTGAAAGCTTAAAACACGAGTGCCAGGATTAGTGACGTCGCCTTTAAATTTTTCTCTTTGCGCAGCGTACTGCGGATCTTCAGTCCAGCTTTTTTGGATCTGCCAGATCTTCCAAAGTTCGCCCGCTTTATCGAAAGCATTCGCATACAACGCTTCGGTGGATTGACGGTCCATGTAAATGAATTTGGTTGAGTAAGGATGATTAGCTCTTCCAGGGTACATTCTCAAGATATCCACTTTACGTAGAGCCCAATCATCTTTTGGTGCCCAGCCATTAGGCCCATAAAATACGGTATCAGTATGTTTGGATCGAATCACGGCTAGTAGATTTGCAGTGCCAACATATTCCCAAGTATGCTCCATTGGGCGACCGTTAAATCCATAAAAATCTTCTAATGTATGGTCAGTCCCCAATAGCGAATCTGATTTAACCTCTACTGAAATACGACGTACTCTTCTGAGGCTTGGTATGTAAGCCCATGAATCATCCGCTTTCATTACGTCGTCATAGCGAAGGATTAAAAATGCCGTACCTGCGATGTCAAACGGAGAAGTGAATCCAGTGTATTCACGAAAATTTGTATTTTTCGCAAAGCCCTTTCCGTTATTCATCCGATAACCGGATTCAGGTAAGTCGGCTCTGTGTGACATGATAACTCGCTGGTAAGGGCCGGCTAGTACACGCTCAAACGTGCCACCACCTGTGTAGTATTCTGAATATTTTCCGCCCGAGGTCGACATGACCTCATGCTTAGCATGTTCTCCGCCTTTACGAACCCAAACCCAGTGAACATCGTTGATTTTCAGTCCATCATTGTTCCATCTAAAGGTCCAGTTCCAAACTTGTTTCCAACCGTCGTCTTTACTTCCTGCAGTAAAATTTTCTGGGTCAAAGGGCATTCCGGCTTGATAATTACCAATCGCACCATTGTCGGCGATAGTAGCGGTACCGTAGTATTTTTTGGTCGCGGTTTGGAATGCTTCCGCGGGGCTTAAATCGCCGGCATCTTTTATGGTCATTTCCATGCCAGGGAAAATTAGATCGTCTTGCTGTTCTTTCGGTATGAAAGGACGGATTAGATCGGCTTTGTCATAGGTGATGATATCGCCTTCAACGAACTGCGGTTGGGCTTCTTGGTTCGCTTTTATCCATGCTAGATGGTCTTCAGCGTTAAACGCACTTGCCGACATCGATGTGATAACACCTAGGGCAAATAGCGCTAATGTACTTATTCTAAACATTAGGTTTATTCCTTGTATTATAGTTTCACTCGATAGAACACCTCCCCTTGTCTATCTTCTTTTAACAGAGAGAATGTTACTATTTGAAGCGTGAACTAGATGTGAAGAATTGTCTCAGCCTGGTACTTATGTGTAATTAGCAGTAATCCATTTTTCAGGCTTCATCACTAGGACGACAGATTTTTCGGGAGGTCGTTTTTTTAGGTATTCAGCGCCTGCAATGTCACTCATATAACGATACACCATTTTTGGCAGATCAATCAGATCATCACACGGCCTAATATCGACTATGGGCCCTTGCACACTGACGTGCTTGTACGGAAGGGTTGCTTTTTGAACACATATTGAAAATCGCATGGCTAATTTTAGGAGCTTAAGCTTTTTCGAGGTCTCTTTAACTATGATAGTAATTCCGATACTTGGATCAAAACTGTACCAAAGAGGGACAATTCTCGGGGAACGGTTTTTTTCGTCAATACCAACAATCCCCACTTGCACTTCCGACAGAAAGCTCTCTCTTTCACAAGTTGACATTCTATTCGCCATAAAAATTAACTACCAAGCTTAGATTCTTTGCGCTCTTGCGCTGTCGGTAGGTTAGCTAGCCGCTGCATTTCCGACGTTAAAAGCAGGTTGGGATCTTGTAACGTTTCGATAAACATATCCGTGCAGTCAAATCCCCAGAACACGGTTTTATTGTAAACAAAGCTCGGAATTCCGTAGACCCCGTTCTCTATAGCCTGCTCGGTATTTGTTTTTAATGCCTCTTTGACAGATTTAGATGAGATTGCCGAGTCAGGATCACTTACTCCAAGCCTCTTGCATAATATTAGAAACCCGTCATCAGTGTGTACATCTCCTCCTTCCCCCCAAGTATAGTCAAAAATTGTTTCCACTATTTCGTGAGAGGCCCCCTGACTTATAGCGAGTCTGAGTAGCTTTAGGGGATTGAACGGATGTGCCGGAGGTGTTTTGAATGCTATCCCTAATTTTTGCGCATACCAGTCGCAGTATTGATATGTTTGACGTCTTTTTTCCGGCACTTCTGCGGGGCCTTTTGTTTCCCAGTGCGCCAGAAGCCCAGCATACAATATGGGATGTAGTGAGATTTCAAGTGACTCGGGTAATTTACGAAAATGTTTGAATTGAAGGTACGCGTAGGGTGAAATAAAGTCAAAATACCAGCTTGCTTTGTCGAGCATAATGATTCTCGTTATTTTTATTTTTTATCTATAGTATCCCATTTCTTTGATTTTCGATAAAAGGATGTGTGACTATTAGCTTCATACCTTGTTGGTATTTGGCTGAGATTGAAACGGCAGTTTATGAAATTAAGATATCAAGTTGTGTTAGTTGGGTTTATCTTGGCTGCTATTAGCGGCAACTGTACTTCCAGTGATCGAGTGAGTGACTTAACCTCTTTTGTATCGCTCAGTGTGCCCCGTTCTGGTGCCGTGAATCCCTTAGCCATTTTGTTCCCTGGTTGTCTGAATTGGCACCCGCATCATACTCGTTGGAAAAAAAGGTTATTAAAACAGGGTTACGCGGTTTTATACCTAGATAGCTTTGGGGCCAGGGGCATAACGAAAAAAAGTGTGATGAGAACTCAAGTTTGCACTGGAAATCTTATGTCTGGCTACGATCGAGCAACAGACTTAGCTGAAATTTTGCCAAATATTTGGGCGCGATCGGATATTGATGAAACTAAAACTATTCTAATGGGTTGGTCTCATGGCGGTTGGTCTGTCTCTGATTTTTTGACTCTGGTAGCTACGAGTCGTGAAAAAAATGTTCTCGATTTGAATGCTGATAATTTTAAGGCGGCAATTTTGTTTTATCCGTATTGTGGAATTGGTACTTTGGCTTCCTCCGGAAGGTTTCCTCCCCATACAAAAGTTTTGTTATTTCACGGTTTAGAGGATCGCATTACAAAGGCACGAGAGTGTCGTCTCCAAGCTAAGTCGATAGCACGGAAGGGCGGCGATGTGGAGTTTATAGGTTTTAGTGGCGCGCGACATTGGTTTGATAACCATACTGAGTTGGTGTATGACAAAGCTGCAACGCTTCAAGCTCGTGAATTGATAGATGTTGAGTTGGGGTTAGTCAAATATTCTCGGACTAATGTTCCCTCATTTAACGACTCTTCGCCTGATTTGATACAGCTTTATGATGGAGTGTTCCAATAAACGTGACAGGAAGAATTAAATGGCGTTAATTATAAAAGAATTTGGTCGAGTCAGACTAATTGAGTTTAATAGGCCTGAACAACTTAATGCTTTTAATTGCCAGCAATTTGCGGAAACGCGTGAGGCATTAAGTGCGGCCCAAGTTGATCCAAATATTGCTGTAGTTGTATTAACCGGTGCCGGCAAAGCGTTTTCTGCAGGGGCCGACTTAGAAGACATGAGACGAAAGACTGAAGGTACCGGAGAGTCTGTCGATTTCCCAGAATTTTTAGCCGTATTAGCGGCGTTTAATAAGCCCCTCATAGCGGCAGTTAATGGCGTAGGAGTCGGTATTGGGATGACGCTACTGGCTTATTGTGATTTAGTTCTGATTTCTGAAAAAGCTCGACTGCGTGCACCGTTCCCTCAGCTGGGTTTGGCGCCTGAAGCAGGTAGTAGTGGTCTTTTTCCACAGCAGGTTGGTTGGCAAAATGCGGCTTACGTTCTGATGTCAGGAGATTGGATTACCAGCGATGAAGCGGTAGGGTTAGGTTTTGCATGGCGCATACTGGCGCCAGAAGAATTGATGGGTGAGACTATGAAGGTAGCGGCAAAGATAGCTGCCAACCCGATTTCATCTTTAGTTGAAACCAAAGCGCTCATGTTAGAATCTGGAAAGTATGAAGTAGGACGTCGTGCTCATGGCAGAGAGGTTGAGGCGTATACGAGACTTATGGGTTCCCCAGCTAACCAAGAGGCAATAGATGCATTTTTTAATAAAAGACTACCTGATTTCGAGAAAATTGATGGCTGTTAGATTTCGATGATATGCAGAAAAAAAGAGCGATTTCAGTACGTACCACCTAAACCACGGGCGATATGCTAAAAACTGATGATGCTTAAATCAGCTTTCTCGATTTTTGTGGTTTTATTTGTTTCGTCCTGCGTGACGCCTCCACCGAAGAATCAGAGTAACCTATGTGCCGTATTTGACCAATACCCCAAGTGGTATGACTACGCAGCGAGCGCCCAAGAAAAGTGGGGTACTCCAAAGCAAACTTTGATGGCCTTTGTTAAACAGGAATCGAGTTATCGAAGTCATGCTAAGCCGCCATTCAAGTGGTTTTTGGTTATTCCCCTTGGTAGAGGGTCCTCGGCTAAAGGCTATGCTCAGGCACAGAACCCTGTTTGGAGCGAGTATGAAAAGGAGCGTGGCGCGCTATTTAGAGGACGGACTGATATGAAGGATGCGCTAGATTTTATTGGTTGGTATAACCATCGCACTAATAAAAGACTGGGCATCTCAAAATGGGATCCGAAAGAAATGTATCTCGCGTATCACGAGGGGCATGGGGGATATAGAAGCGGGAGTTACAACAAAAAGCCGCAACTTTTGAAAGTAGCAGATAAGGTTGCCAGAACCTCTGATATGTATGGGGCTCAGCTAGCAACATGCGAGGGACGACTTAGATGCCGGCAGTGGTATAAGTTTTGGCCATTTTGTTCATAGACTCAAAATTTTTATATACCGTAGTCACAGGATATTTATGCGTCGAAACCCCTCCCCGAGTAGTCGCTTGCTGGTCCATCTCCCTGAGGTCCAAGTCTTCCAGAGTCGCCGAAATGGCCCTTGCCGGGGACGAAATTGAACTCGACCCGTATGCCATCAGGATCTTCAAACAAGAATGAATAGTAGCCTTGTGCCCAGCCACCTAGCTCTGGCGTGTGAATAATTTTTGGTTTGAGTTCTTCGATTACAAATTGATAGATCTCATCGACATCTTGCTCACTGCGCGCTCGAAAGCATAAGTGATGCAGACCGACTGAATATTGATCAAAAGACCTTTTATCTTTCCCTTCCGGTACACCTACCACCATTATCCCAGTGCGGCTTCCGATGCAGTAGACTGTATCCGCATTCTTCACAAGAGTTTCCATTTCTAAGAAGTGGCACAGCTTTTCCCAAAAAGGAATGCACAGTTCGGGCGTATTTACTGTAAGTTGTATGTGCGCAATTCCATTTACTGCTACAGTCATTTGTTATCCTAAATTATTTCGTGGCTACGAATTTTAACAGATTTGTGGTTATTTTAATTAACACTGATTGTGTCTGGTTTTTGGATATATGGCCAAATATCTTGTTTTTTATATGTGAACTAGGGTAGGTTCAAACAATATTTAAAAGCATTAGTGGGGAGCTCTTATGTTTTTGAAGCAACAGAACCAGAATGCGCTTAATCAGCTAGATGTAATAGGTAGGTTGTCAAAGCGTTATTATCAAAGGCTATTGCGGCGCGCGGGAATCACTATCGGTGGCAATGAGCCGTGGGATATTCAGATCTGTGACGCTCGTTTTTGGAGAAAAGTTGGACTTTTTGGAACATTGGGTTTTGGCGAGGCCTATATGGACGGTTGGTGGGATGCGTCCAGAGTGGACCAACTTGTTTGTCGATTAGCTCGGTTACGAATTGAGCAAAGTATCCTAAATCTCCCTAAGTTATTCTGCGGCTCAGCTGCAAAGTTGAAGAATTTACAGAGCATTAACCGCTCTAAATTAGTCGCTCTGCAGCACTATGATCTAGATAACGATTTGTATAGAGACATGCTTGGTGAGCGCATGGTTTACACTTGTGCTTTTTGGAAAGGTTCCCGAGATCTAAATACTGCGCAAGAGAAGAAGCTGAAATTAGTCTGCGACAAACTAGGAATTAAAGAGGGTATGCACGTGCTCGATATAGGTTGTGGCTGGGGTAGTTTTGCTGAGTACGTCACTCAAGTTCGGAAGGCCAAAGTGACTGGCGTCACCATATCTCATGAGCAAGGACTCATTGCGAGAGAGAGGTGTGCAGGGTTTCCTGTCGATATTAGGGTACAGGACTATCGAGCTTTAGAGAACGACGAAAAATTTGACCGAATAGTATCGCTTGGTATGTTCGAACACGTTGGTCGGAAAAACTATAAGTATTATATGAGGTATATTCGACAGCATCTTAATACAGATGGGTTAGCTCTTATTCAGACGGTCGGGTTAAGTTATAAAACGAACGGAATTGATCCATGGGTGGCGAAATATATTTTTCCTAATAGTGAGGTCCCTACAATCGCTAGAATTTCAACCGCCATTGAAGGTACGTTGAAGCTTGAAGATTGGCACAATTTTGGTGCAGATTATGATAAGACTCTTCTTGCTTGGCAGAAAAATTTCGTTGAGTGTTGGGAGAAGTACTCTAGGAAGCATGATGAACGATTTTATAGACTTTGGAACTATTACCTTTTGATGTTTGCAGGGCTTTTTAGAGCACGTAATTTAGATTTATGGCAACTAGTTTTGAGCCCAAACGGAGTGGACGGCGGATACAGCCGGCCTCCGTTTTAAAGAAAATTAGCCAAGGTCTGCAGTATGGTGCCGCCAAAAATTGGCGGCACCCAAATTGACTAAGCTATGCGGCAGGATTAAGTACAGCCTTTAATTCGAGAAACTCCTCAAATCCAAATTCTCCCCATTCTCTGCCATTTCCAGACTGTTTATACCCACCGAAAGGTGCGCTTAAGTTAAGCCCTGCTCCATTTATATGGACGTTGCCCGCCCGTAATTGAGAAGCAACACTTTGCACTTGGCTTTCATCTTTTCCTGACACATACGCGGACAGGCCGTAATCCGTGTCGTTTGCCATCTTAATGACCTCTTCATCACTTTCGTAAGGCAGCATACAAAGCACTGGCCCAAAAATTTCTTCCCGAGCAATGGTCATATCATTGGTTACGTCTGAAAAAATAGTAGGTTTGACATAGTAACCTTTATCTATACCTTCTGGCAGCCCCGTCCCTCCTGTAACAAGCGTCGCACCTTCATCGATTCCTTTTTGAATCAACGCTTGAATTTTATCGAATTGCACCTTACTCACGACGGGGCCGATGGTGGAATCCTGCATGTTGGGATCGCCGACATTAGTCGCTTCGGCAGCTTGTTTCGCGACCATAACCGCCTCCTCTTTTCTGTCAGCGGGAACAAACATTCGACTCGGAGCATTACATGATTGACCCGAGTTCAGAAACATCCCCTCAACATCCCGCTTGACTGCCACTTCTAGATCGGCGTCTCTAAGCATTATATTAGGTGATTTTCCGCCCAATTCTTGCGTCACTCGTTTAACGGTATCGGCAGATGATTTGGCTACCTGTATCCCAGCTCTGGTAGAACCAGTGAAAGACATCATATCTATATCTGGATGGCTAGACATTGCTTCTCCGACTGTAGGTCCGTCGCCATTTACCAGGTTAAAGACACCTTTAGGTACGCCTGCATTGTGCAAAACTTCTGCTAGGATTGCTGCATCGAGAGGGGCGACTTCTGAGGGTTTAAGGACCATTGTACAGCCGGCAGCCAGCGCTGGGATAACTTTACAAGCAACCTGATTGAGTGGCCAGTTCCAAGGCGTGATAAAACCACAAACACCTATAGGCTCACGTTTCAGGGTAATGTCACCCCGTTTTTCCTCAAATTCATAGTTTTTCAGGCACTCTATGGTGGTGGCTAGGTGCGCATTAAGCATAGCAGCTTGTGCCGCTTTACAGAGCCATAGCGGAGCTCCCATTTCCGCAGAAATCGTTTCAACCATTTCAGAGTAGCGCTCCTTATATGCCACTTGGATAGCCTCTAGCATTGATAGTCGGTCGGCCACTGTAGTTTGCGAATAGGATTGGAAGGCTACTTTAGCCGCAGCGACAGCGTTATTAACATCATGAGCATTTCCAAGCATTATTTGTCCCAATACCTCTTCATTGGCAGGATTAATCACGTCTAACGGCTTAGGATCATTTGGCTCAACCCACTCACCATTTATGTAAAATTTTAGACAATTTTTCATCAATTCACTCCTAAACTAGTTATATAGTTGGTTGGCTAAAGGCACGGCTTCCCTGCCACATTAAAGGCAAAAGAGGGAGAAGCGACTTTAAATTAATCGTATTCTTCTAAGCGTATGGCTAGTAACACCCTGATGTTAATTGATATTTAAGGATTCAAATTTGAATTTATTCCTTTGAAATTGTCAGGACGAGTCTCTTTTGATGCTTACTACAGTATCTCAACATGCGTTTTTAGTAAAGGATTCTCATTCGCATTTTCATTCAGTCCCTATTTTGATTCGACACTGTGATGATATTCACACCAATTAGCTAAAAAGGTGCATTTTTTGAAATTTATAATTTATGAAACATCCCTATTTCATCAAGCATTTCTTTTTGGAGGGCCAGCACGCGCGAGTTTGGTTGCCAGGCCTCTATCATAACTAAGCTGGGATCGATCACGTCTGTGTTTTTCTGGGCTAAGGTTTCTATTGCTGCGTGAACGCAAAAAGGGACGTTAGATTCTGCATACCCTCCCTCATGCACTAGGACTAGTTTTCCATTTGTATGGATGTCAGCAGCACTCATAATGGTCTCGGTTAGCATCCGGTAAGAATCGCTGTGTAATAGCATACGGCCCAAGGGATCGAATCCTCCGGCGTCATAGCCAGATGCTACTATTATCAACTCAGGCTTGTAACGATTTAAGGCAGGCATTACTACTCGCTTCATGGCATATTCATAGACCTCATGACCTCCCCCTGGGAGTAGCGGTACGTTGATGTTGTAACCCTCGCCTTGCCCTTTCCCAATATCATCACCGCCGCTGTAGCCTGGCGGAAAGCATCCCTCTTGGTGCATAGAAATAGTCAGTACATCTGAGCGTTCAAAAAAAATTGACTGCGTCCCATTGCCATGATGGACATCCCAGTCAACTACCGCAATTCGCTCGATACCGTGTTTCGCTTTAGCTGCCTCAATAGCCAGTGCGATATTTGCTAGCAAGCAGAAACCCATCGGTTTTTCCGCAAGACAGTGGTGACCAGGAGGCCGAGACATCGAGTAGGCATTTTTAAACGTTCCATTCACTACAGACTCCACGGCCTGGATTGCAAGACCAGCGGAGAGTTTTGCAATATCGAAACTACCTGGTCCAAACGGCGCGGTAACTCCAAGCTCACCACCCCCCGCCGCAGATAATTTTTCGAATTCCTTTAGGTAGCTTGTGGGGTGGACTCGGAGGAGATCTTCGGTGGTCGCCTCGTCAGCTGAAAGAATTTTGATTTCCTCAGCGAGTCCTGAAACTTGCATCAAGGATACTGCCCTCCGCTTTGATTCCGGTGATTCGGCAAGGCCTGCTGATGCTGGTGGCTGTACCCAGTTACCGACTGGCAATACTAAAGAAAATAACCCTTGCGTACTGTGCCAAAGGCACCGTTCGTCATGAAAAAAACCAGTAGTAGGGTCCACGGATTTACTCCTTAAATTAAATTTCCTAAAAAGATTCGGTCGATTAGTTGTTGCATCTGCTCTTAGTTATGTTTCAGTTTTTATTTTGTAACTTGTTACGCTAGGTTAAGATAAGGTCTTTTTAGAAGTCTAACGCCGGCCCGATTGGAACTACGCCCGAAGGGTTAATTGACGGATGACTCCCGTAATAATGATTTTTTATGTGATCCATCTGTATCGTTGCCGATATTCCAGGATATTCGAGCAGGTCGCTTAGATATCTTGATAGGTTACGATAGTCGGCAATCCTTTTAATATTGCATTTAAAATGGCCTACGTACACGGCGTCAAAACGTACTAGGGTAGTGAACAATCTCCAGTCAGACTCAACTACCTCCGTTCCTGTGAGGTATTTTTGCTCTCGTAATTGTTCCTCAAGCCAATCGAGAGTCTCAAATAATGACGTTACTGCTTGCTCGTAGGCTTCTTGAGTGGTCGCAAAGCCAGCTTTATAAACGCCGTTATTGACGGCGGTATAAATTCTGTCGTTTAAAGAGTCAATTTCCTTTTGCTTTTCTTGAGGATAAAAATCTCCTGGCAATGCTCCTAGATGATCAAATGAGCTGTTCATCATTCTAATGATTTCGGAGGACTCGTTTGACACGATCGTGCTAGTTGCTTTATCCCAAAGTACGGGCACCGTAACGCGCCCGCTATAATTCGGGGAAGCTGAAGTATAAATTTGATGCAGAAATTTCGCGTTGTTCACTTCGTCACCGTAAGCGTTTTCGTCGTGCTGAAACGACCATCCTTGTTCACCCATGTACCAGTGTACGACTGACATAGAAATTATTTTTTCAAGCCCCTTCAGAGCGCGAAATATAGCCGTTCGATGGGCCCACGGACACGCGTGAGATATATAAAGATGATATCTATCGGTTGCAGCTGGGAAGCTGTTAGGTTGACTAGAGTCCCTTGAGCCATCCGCGGTAATCCAGTGCCTAAATTGTGAGTCTTCTCTTAAAAATTTCCCGTCAGAATTTTTAGTGTCATACCACTGGTCCACCCACTGTCCGTCTT
>Ga0315320_10001317_pt1 | contig 20581 bp, 15 predicted proteins | sample M140m21515metaG_FD_203458 | JGI IMG/M metagenome (GOLD analysis project Ga0315320, IMG submission 203458) | Ammonia-oxidizing marine archaeal communities from Monterey Bay, California, United States - M1 40m 21515 | ecosystem: Environmental > Aquatic > Marine > Coastal | place: USA: California... | reverse complement strand
CAAATCTCCCTGATGCTCCGAAGGTAGATGTCTTTCTCAACGGATCTGTTGCTACAGATATTACTATTTTTGGGAAAGGCTATCGATCTTTCCGTGAGTCCGGTAGTCAGCACATCGGTGTTTTAGAGTTGGAGCCAGTTTCTTCAGAACAAGGATTTGAAACCAGTATTAATCTGGTAGTAAAAGGTGCCTATCGGGAAAAGGTTGAGTTTGCCGTGAAAGAAGTCGAGCCGGCTTCACATCTGGAGTTGAGTTTGGGCGAGCCGGCCCCTATTGGTAATGGAAAGACCTTCCATCACAGGCTCACGATTAAAATCCAGCCAGGCGCTAAACAGATAAGTCGCCGTGGAGGAAATTTAGGTATGCCGGCTCGAATTGTCTTGAGTAGCACTCATCCATTTGTAAAAGAAGTTTCACTGGAAGTATTGATGTCGGTTACTAAGTAGAAACAGAATTACGGCTTATGTCAGAAAAGATTCAATATCTTCAGTTTGCGTTGTTGCTTAGTGTGATTTGTGTTGGTTGCATTGTACTAAGCGGTTGTGGTGATGACATGATCACTCCTCCCAAGTCCGCGGAGTCAATGTCATCAGTTCAGACGAATTCGGATCCCCAGGTTCATCAAGACGATTCCACGCAGGATAGTAACCGTCCAGCAACAGAGCCTTCAGCGTTGTATGCCGGCTGGGATAACCCACAGGATATTCTAGTTTTTACCGGACGCCAATTTGGCTATGTCGAGCCCTGCGGTTGTACCGGACTAGAGCGTCAAAAGGGAGGACTCGCGCGTCGATACTCTTTCATTCGAGGCTTACAGGAACAGCAGGGCTGGAATGTGGTTTCGGTTGATACTGGAAATCAAGTTCGACGGTTTGGACGCCAGCCAGAACTGAAATTCAACCTGACATCAGAACTTTTGAAAAGAATGGGATATCAGGCTGTAGGACTTGGGCCGGAGGATTTGAAATTGCCAGCTGGTGAATTGTTCGCTGTGGCAGCTGTTGACGACAACAATGAGTCGATGTTTGTCAGTTCCAATGTAGCGATTCTTGATCGGGAGTTCACTCGCAGGTTCCAGTTCATAGAAACGGATCATCACAAGATCGCTGTTGTTAGTATTATCCAGGACGATTGGCTCAAATCTTTGTTCAGTGATGACCTGATTGTTGAAGATGTCGAAGAAGCATTAAAGTTGGTGGCAGCGGATGAAATGTTTCGCCAGGCGTCGCTGAAGATCCTTGTTGTTCACGGGACATTTGACTATGTACGTCATTTGGCAAAGTCTCATAACGAATATGACTTACTGGTTTGTGCTGGAGCTCCGGGCGAACCCGCTTACGAATTAGAAGAGGTGAAGGGGGGCAGTACCAAAGTCCTGAAAGTCGGCGAAAAGAGTATGTATGCTTCGGTTGTTGGGGTTTTCGATCATGGTAATGCCAAGCCTGGATTGAAATATCAACGCGTACCTTTAGATGCCAGTTATTCGGATTCGGCAGAGGTTCTGGCAATATTCAAGCAATATCAGGAAGCATTGCAACGAGCTGGGTTTGAGGGGCTAGGAATTCAATCAGAGGATCACCCGTCCGGTTATCGATTTGTTGGCAGCAAAGCTTGTGCAGAATGTCACCAGGACGAGTTCGAGATTTGGGAGAATTCTCCGCATGCCCATGCAACGCAATCACTTATTGCTCCACACGGTCGGGCGGAGATTCCTCGTCAATTTGATCCTGAATGTTTAAGTTGCCACAGCACAGGCTGGCGGCCGCAAAAGTATGTCCCGTACGAATCTGGTTTTATGAGTTTGGCGGAGACGTTCAAATTGCAGGGGAACGGTTGTGAGAACTGTCACGGTCCCGGGAGCGAGCATGTGCGACGTGAACAGGAGCCAAACAGTACTTACGATTCATTAAATGAATTACGGAGCTTCGTCCACAGGAGTCTCGAAGATGCGATGATATCTTGTTTTGAGTGTCATGACCTCGACAACAGTCCTGACTTTCATCAAAAGGGTGCTTTTGAAGAGTATTGGAATAAAATTAAGCACTAAGCTTCGTTTTGTAATGCAGTAACCACTTCATCCGTCAAATTGAAGTTGGCAGACACATTTTGAACGTCATCATGATCGTCTAAAGCTTCCATGAGCTTTAATACCTGTTTTGCTTGTGCAACATCCAGATCGATCGTATTGTTGGGGATTCGAGTAACCTGCTTTGATGTGACCACAATTTCAGCTGCTGCCAACGCTTCCGCAACAGCAGTGTACATTTCCGGTTCACAAGTGATTTCATACTGCTCACCTTGAAGGAGGAAGTCATCCGCGCCTGCTTCGAGAGCAGTTTCCATAGTGGCTTCTTCATCCGAGCTGTCTGCAGGAAGAAGAAAGAGTCCCTTGCGCTCAAATAACCACGCTACACAGTTGGTCGCTCCCATGTTGCCACCATGAATTTCAAACATTTTACGAAGTTCCGGAGCAGTACGATTCCGATTGTCGGTCATAATCTCGCACATAATAGCCACACCATGAGCACCGTAACCTTCGTAGATGATTTCTTCAACGTTACCACCGTCTAGCTCCCCCGTTCCTTTTTTAATAGCACGAGCGATATTGTCTTTTGGCATGGATACATCTTTCGCATCCTGAATTGCCTGACGAAGACGGATATTTGTAGCCGGATCTCCTCCACCTATTTTGGCAGCAATGATAATTGCTTTGGAGAGTTTGCTCCACAATTTACCGCGTTTGTTATCAATCGCAGCTTTCTTGTGTTTAATGCCTGCCCAATGGGAATGTCCTGCCATGTTGAATTCCATTTCTATGTGGATTAGGAGGGAGTCAAGGAATTACTTTTGGTAACAATCGGTACCATGATTATGAGAAATAGCTGCTGGGGTATCAATCACTCAGATTTTCGAGCTTCGTGCGGAGGAGATCGATTTGTTTTCTATCTTTTTCAGCATCCAGCAATTCCAATGCTCTTTGCCACATCTGCTCAGCCTCCTTTTGATTGCCTAACTGGAGATGTGTGTCTCCTAAATGGTCACAGATAACACCATCAGAGTTGTTAAGCTCTCGGGCTGCTTCGAGCTCAGCTTGGGCCTTTTCGTATTTTTCCAATCGATAGTAAACCCATCCAAGGCTATCCCGGTAAGCGGCGTTTTCAGGCGCTGCTTTGACAGCTTTCAAGGTCATTTGTTGAGCTCTCAATAAGTGTTCATTCCGTTCTGCCCAAAGGTACCCGAGATCATTAAGCGCCCCCACGTCTTCCGGATTTGTATCTAAAACTTGCTCAAGCCATTCGACTGCTTCGTCTGCTCGATCTAACCGCTGGCACAGAATAGACAGGGTCAATTTAGCATCCCGGGCGATATTTGCTACGTTTGGATCAGACTGCATATCATCGAGTTTAGTTAAGAGTTGTGTGTACTCCTGTTGTGCCTGTTCCCATTGCCCCGTGTGGTATAGAACCCAGGGGTATCTGCTGAGTAGGCGAGGGTTGTTGTTTGCTTGGTCAGCAGCAAGTTTCGCGGAGTTCATTGCCTTTTGGTTTTGCTCGGTGAGTAAATAGGCACTAGAGAGCAGGAAGTGGATGGCCGGTTTATTCCTTAGATATTCGTTTTGAAGAGCACTTTCCAAAACGGCGATTGCTTCCTTAAGTTCATCGTTGATCAATAACTGGATTCCCCAGTGCTCATAGAACGCCCCGCTTTGCCGGGGAGCCTCAGCAATCGCCAGTTCAAAAAAATTTCGAGCCTGTTGCCAATCTTTGACTTGTGAGAATAATAGGGCCGTCGCCGCGGCAGTATGGCTTGTGAACGTTTTTAAGCTTGGGTTTGTGTTTTTAGGTGTTTGGTCGTTGGCTGAATAGTCATGCACGACTTGGGCCAATTGCTCCAGTTGTTTTTTATTCGAAGTGATTCTGGAGATACGTTGTTGCTGTAGCGATGCAAGTGAACGACTACGGGAGTACACCGTACCCAGAACCCAGGCTAACTCTATCGCGGCCGAATCGGTGATCGTTATCTCTTCGGAGTGTTCAGGAAGTAAGGCATCGACCGCGTGCTGATAACCACTAAGTATTGGCTGACTCGGCAAGAACTTACGTAACTGCTGAATAGCCAGCTCCAGATCTCCAGTGGTTAAGGCTATCTCGGCTAATGCATACCCTAAGTATGGGTTCGAGGTTTGCGTTTGCTGAAGAGCTTGTAGTTGCGCCATACTGATCGCGTTGGCTTCTTCTCTATGTTGAACTCGGTTGATACTGATGAGTAGGCCGTAGGGATCGGCCTTAGCCTGTAGCGATTTGGAGTCAAAGTATTTTTGGAGAGTTGTGCGGGCTTCCTGCGGTTTAGATTCTGCCAGAAATAGCTGAGCAAGACGAAGGGCGTGGATTTCGGGGTTGGGGGAGACTTGTTGTGCTTGCTCGATGGCTGCCCGCGCTTTATCAAATTGCTTTGTAGCTTGATAGGCTTCGTTCATCGCCAGAAAGATAGCCCCAGTCGAACCTTTGAGTTGTGTGATATGTGCTGGAGTTAGGCCCGCTTCTTCGGGATTCTCTAAGGCCGCATTCGCGTTATCGAATGCGACTGATGCAAGATCATTTTTTTGGGCTAATAGCGCCGTGCGACCCAATTCGGCAGATATAAGGGCTTTAGGCAGTGGCAACGATGAATCGTCTTCGCGTTTGAGGATCGTTTGAAAGGCTTGAAGTGCACGGTCGTATTTACCATTACGGGTGAGAACAACAGCCATCCGCATGAGTGCTTGACTGTCTAACGCGTTGTTCTTGATAGCTAAACCAGCGTATCTAGCCGCCTCCTCGGTTCGTTTGAGTCCCATCGCCAGCGGGATGAGCTGATTAGAAATTGAGACGACTGAACGATCGTACCTCCAGGCACGTTGATATAGTTGCAGAGCGTCACCAAATTGTCGGCGTTGTTGTTCCAAACGAGCCTGACCAAAGAGAGTGGCCGCATGTAGCTTATCGGCTTGAGACTCTGACAGGCGGCTCTGCTCAAGAAGTGTAGCTGGGATTTCGGGTATCGTAAAATCACTAACATCGTCACTGATAGCTGACAGTGCTAATAACAAAACAGCGGAAAGCGCAAATAGAATTCGCAACAAATATTCACCTTATGCTCTAACTGGATTTAATATCAAAGCCCGAGTATTACTGTTTGTATTCTAGCAAAAGGTGGGACGCGGTCGAACGCCGTTTTAGCGAGGCTTCTTAGGGCGACCGGATTTTTTCTTAGGTGTTGCCTTCTTTTTCTTGGGAGCAGCTTTCTTCTTGGCCGGAGCAGCTTTCTTTTTCTTGGGAGCAGCTTTCTTCTTGGCCGGAGCAGCTTTCTTCTTGGTTGTTTTTCTAGCAACTGTTTTAGAATTGCCGGCTTCTTCTTTTTCCGCGGCGACTGATTTCTTGGAAGGTTTTACAGGTAGATTATCAGTGCAGTCCTTGTTGATTTTGAGCAGGATTTCATGTGTCTTTTTCCCGTAGGGGTCTTCTGCAAGTTGTGTGCCAAGCATGTGGAGCAGCGAGCCAAACTCAACACCTTTATTCTTGGCAATCGTACGTTCAAGTCCGGCGACTTTGCCGGACTGTCTGCCTTTGGGAGTTACGATGCTGAGGATTTCCAAGGCATCCAGTGCACCGTCACTAAGTGGAATAGCGTGTCCACCAAGGCCGTTTTGGACGGTATAGTTGACTACGAATCTTGGAATCTCATCGTAGTAACCATTAATCGTGGCAGTTGTTTTGCTCAGTCCTTCTTTTGCCATAAAGGAAAGATCGAACGAAAAGTGAGTTTCATAGACATTGAACAGGACACGGCGGAGATTACGAGCTGATTCAGCAGCACGAGGCAGGCAGCCCATTACTTCGGTAAGCTCGGAAACGGTAGTTACTCGTACTTCGTTCCAGTCGACATATCGCGTTTGAACCTTGCTAAAGGCTTCCGTTGCCTGATCCGGAGAGGCATTTTCCAGACAGCAGGCATAAAGCAGTTGTTCCAGGATAGGGCGGTCCTTCACGGGCAATTGCACTTTAGGGAATTGCTTTTTCAAAACCGTAAATGTCTTCTTAATTAACGAAGCTCGTTTTGCAGCGCTCATAATATTGTTTATCTATTGAGGTAACCTTCGGATAGAACTCTTAAATGTTATCAAGGTTCTCCGAGGCGTGATCCAATTCGTCTTCTATTGGGTTGGGAGGTAAAACTTCATCGAGGATTTTAGTGACTTCCAGCGAATGCTTTAGGCCTTCGTCCTGCACAAATTGCAGTTTGGGTGTATATCGAGTGTCGATTCGATTTGCGACTTTGCGTTGCAGGAATCCAGAGGCGTTATTTAGCCCTTTCAGAACCTGTTGGCTATTGGTTTCTGAACCCATGATCGAGACATGGATTCGGGCATGACGTATATCTCCGGACACTTCGACCTTCGTGACCGTAACATTCTCAATGCGAGGATCCCGGAGGTCCGTAATAATCGCTGTGCTAACGACCTCACGAATTGCCTGAGCTGCTTTTAATACTCGCCGAGAACTCATAGATTATTGTATGCCTTGGAAATCAGAGACTTTGTTAGGAACTTGTGATTGCCGTAATTACAACGTGCGCGCGACTTCTTCGATCTTGTAAGCTTCGAGAATATCGTCCTGTTTGACGTCGTTAAAGCCGGCAAGTTTAATACCACATTCCATGTTTTCACGAACAGACTTTACGTCCTCTTTTTCCCGTCGTAATGAATCTAATCCGTAGTCACCAATGACACGTCCGTCACGAATCACACGAATGCGGCAGTTACGTTCGATGTTACCCTGGACCACACGACAACCGGCGATCGAACCAACTTTACTAATACTGAATGCCTGCTGCACCATGGCATGCCCAAGTTCGACCATCTTTTCTTCAGGTTTCAACTTCCCTTCGAGCATCATGCGGAGATCATCGGTAACTTTGTAAATTATGTCATAGCGTCGGATCTCCACCTGTTTTTCATCGGCGAGTCGACGAGCATCATTGTCCGGCGCTACGTTAAAGCCGATGACGACAGCTTCCGAAGCATCTGCCAGAACGATATCTGCGGCAGTGATACCACCGACCGAAGCCTGCAGGATTTTTATCTGCACTTCGTCATGCTGCAGTTTTCCAAGTTCTTTCTGAATCGCTTCAATCGAACCCCGGACGTCTGTTCGAATGATCAAGTTTAGCGTTGCAATCTCACTCGGCCCCAGGGTCCCTTCTTCCAGACGACGCTGGAAATCATCAAACGAGACTTTAATCGTGTTCCCTGAAAGGTTGGTAGCTCTTGAACGATCTGAACGCAATTCGGCAACTTCTCTAGCATCAGATATTTCGCCCACGATGTGGAATTTGTCTCCAGCGTCGGGAGTTATATTCAGACCGGCGACATTCACAGGTGTACTTGGGCCGGCCTCTTCAACAGCGTTGCCGGTCAAAGTATCGTAGATAGCCTTCACGCGTCCATGGGCGTGACCGCAGACCATAACGTCCCCAACTTTCAAAGTACCGTTTTGAACAATGACTTTAGCGATAATACCACGAGCGGTTTCTTGCTCAGACTCGAGGCAAACTCCAAGGGCGTCGCGATTTGGATTGGCCTGATATTCGTGCAATTCAGCAATGCCAAGAATTGTATCACGAAGGTCGTCCATCCCAGTACCGTCGATGGCACTCGTACGAACCACTTCGACATCTCCACCCCATTCACTGGGTGTTAGGTCATATCCAGGTAATTGCCCCAGAATGGTGTTGATATGCTCGTCCGTTATTCCGGGGAGATCGATTTTGTTGAGTGCAACGATAATTGGAACCCCCGCCGCTTTGGCGTGGCTGATTGCTTCTTCCGTTTGCGGCATCACTCCGTCGTCTGCAGCTACGACGAGAACAGCGATGTCCGTGACGTTTGCACCGCGAGCTCGCATCTCCGTAAATGCTTCGTGACCGGGAGTATCAACAAATGAGATCAAATGATTGTTGTGGTTGGTTTGAAAGGCTCGAATATGTTGAGTGATTCCCCCAGCTTCTCCTGAGACAACGTCGATCCCCATCAGATAATCCAACAATGAAGTTTTACCATGGTCGACATGGCCGAGAAAAGTGATGACCGGAGGTCGTACTGACAAATCGGCGTCTGTATCGACTTGAGATTCAATGGCGTCAATAAGTGATTCTTCGAGCGACTCGGGTTGTTTGAATTCGATTTCAACGCCGAGCTCAATAGCTAGCATTTCTGCCAGTTCTTCATCTATTTGATCATTGATGGTGAGCATCGCTCCGAGACCCATCAATGTCATTTGGACATTACTAGCCGGTAAGCCAGCTGCTTCGGAGAATGACCGTATAGAGCAGGGTAGTTCCAATGAAACTTTGGATTTGCGGGGTGCGGCGGTGTTTTTACCGGTACGAGTCAGGGTTCGCCGACCAAAACGACGACCACCTCGCTCGGTTTTTCGTTGAAAACCTCCACGTTGTTCTCGTCGACGCTGCTGAGTTTTCCGGTCAGCACGTGCGGATGCCATGCCCGCTAAATCACCTTCCTTACGATCGTTCCCTTTTCCTTTACGTTTCTTCCCTCGTTTACCGGTTTCCTTTTCAGGGACCGCCTGAGGTTCATCCGGACTCTTAGAGAGTTTTTTTAGTGGTCCACGTTTTCCGACTTTGCTTTTAAGAGCATCGGAAAGTGACATGGCCGGCTTGACCGTTTTCTCTTCAACCTTTTTAGGAGCGGCAGGTTTTCGAGACTTGGGTACGGAAGCAAGCTTGATAACTGGTTCCCGACGTTTCTGCTTCGGCTTGGCATCGCTACTTTCACCGCTGCCGTCAACAGATTTACGACCGATGACTTTAATTTTAGCATCAAGACTTCCCGGGCTCCTTCGGCGAGGACGCTCCAATGGTTTCGTAGGATCTGTATCAGGACCAGCATCGGAATCTGATTCTGATTCTGATTCTGATTCTGGTTCTGGTTCTGGTTCTTCGGACCCGTCTTCAATCGGAACTTCGACGATATCCTCGACTGCCTCTTCGGTATCATCAGCATTATTTCGAGCAGACAAAGGTCCACTTGGTTTCTTGCTGGCAACCACCTTAATTGGACCCCGAGCCTGCCGAGATGGTTTCTTGGGAACCTCGCCCGGTACCGGCTCGGCATCTGATGATGGAGCCTTGTTGAGGTAATCCTTGAGTTGCTGAACTTCATCGTCGTCAAGACTTGCTAGCGCAGAACCTTTTCCTGTGATACCTGCTTTCTTGCAGACATCAACTAATTCTTTGCTGTCGTAATCCAGCTCTTTCGCTATTGCGTAAATTCTTACGGGCACGGCGCCCTCCAAAAGGTTACCTGTGGTGTTCAGGCTGTTCTTTATTAAAAGTTCAGCCTTTGATTATTGTTCTTCAGAACCCGCTTCACTCGCTTCGTCTGATTTTTGGGCTTCTTCTCCTGCGGGAGCTTCTTCTTCTGCGGGAGCTTCTTCTTCTGCGGGAGCTTCTTCTTCTGCGGGAGCTTCTTCTTCTGCGGGAGCTTCTTCTTCTGCGGGAGCTTCTTCTTCTGCGGGAGCTTCTTCTTCTGCGGGAGCTTCTGCCTCAGCAACTGCGGCGGCCGCTGCCTGTTGCGCCTGGGCTTCCGCTTCGGCGGTTGCAATGGACTTTTGGCGTTTTCGTTCTTCCACAGCTGCTACTTCCGCTTCTTCAGCACGAGTCTCGGCTTGTTCCACGATGTGGTCGACTTGTTCCATTGATAGTCCCCCCATTTCAGCCAGAGCATCTGGTTCAATCACTGACAGGTCATCATAGGACAGGTAACCCTGTTCTACCAACGCCGCAGCTAGATCGTCATCAACACCATCAAGGGCTGAGTAGCCAGCCACAGCTCGATCGATTTGCGTATCCAACTCTCCAGCGGTCATGATTTCGATATCCCAGCCAGAGAGCTTCGAAGCTAAACGGACATTTTGTCCCCGGCGACCAATTGCAAGTGACAGTTGATCTTCTCGAACCAGAACGATGGCGCGGCCGATCATATCGCAGAGCAATACTTGATCAACTTCGGCTGGTTGTAAAGCATTCGGGATCATGATTTCCGGATCGTCATCCCAGCGAACGATATCGATTCGTTCACCGTTTAATTCATCGACAATACTCCGAATTCGGTTGCCACGTACTCCGACACAAGCACCGACGCAGTCGACACGACTGTCGGTACTACTTACGGCAACTTTACTTCGGTACCCAGGTTCACGAGAAAGTGCGTTGATTGAAATTACACCTTCCGAGATTTCCGGAATTTCCTGTTCGAACAGACGTTGTACGAAACGTGGGCGAGTTCGGCTTAGAACGACCTTAACGCGAGTGCCCTGAGGGCGGACTTCGCATACCATTGCCCGGATGCGTTCACCACTGTGATGAGATTCACCTGAAATCTGCTCACTCCGCGGGAGGATCGCTTCGACACTGCTCAACTGAACAGTGATCAATGAGTTTTCCACGCGTTGGACGGAACCGTTAACAATCTGGTCTTCTAGTTCGAGGAATTCTTCGACAAGTGAATCTCGTTCGGCCTCCCGAATTTTCTGGATGATGACCTGTTTGGCAGTCTGTGCACCGATACGGCCGATCATTTCTGCAGGGTCTAATGGTTCGCCGTCGAGCATAGCTGCAAGTGACCCGTTGTCACGATCGACAGTCACTAAGACATCCGATGTGTCACCGTATTGGCGTCGAGCAGCTGAGGCAAAAGCTGATTCAATTGCTCGGAACACAACTTCAGTATCGATATTTTTATCGCGGTGAAGCGAATCAACGATACGCAGAATTTGATCTGGATCCATCGGATTTAAACCTTTTTTCGTGTGTTTGACGTCATTAAGGCGCCATAAACGCTATGTTTTTGATTCTTCATCGACACAAATAAAAATGCCGTCGGTTAGTTTATCTCCAAGATGTACTAAGGTTTGCTGAATACAGCCTTGTCTTAGTAGACATTGAAAATATCCCAACCGCCGGCAGTTTTTTGGCATTTAACACTTCTATATAAGTATTAAACACGTTTTACACGTGTGCCGGGCGGATATCCCGCGCTCTCAATTTAAGTGGTTGTCTTTAGGACATACACGCACCTACTGTTTTTGAGGGTTGAATCCTATTCAGAGTACCTCTGGAAACAGAAAGTGTCAACCTGTAGAAGCGCTAAGAATTGCGTACTAAGTAGACCGAAATGTGCCAAAATCAGTACAATCCGAGTACTTGGAAGATAGGAGAATCTTGAATTCCGACGGCCACAACGTAAAAACGATGAAGAACTGACTTTTTACATTCAAAACAAACCGGAATCTTGTATGAGAGAAGATTTAGCTTTTGAAGGTTTTGACAATTACCGCGCTCGCCTGACCTTGAGGCGTAACGCTCAGGTTAATAAAGCTATTGCCAGCGGGGATATCGGTGGCGTCGGTCACATAAATATTACATTCCGGGTCGGGAGTATCGTAGTTTAAGGTGCGGAAAAGGAAACCTTTTCGGAGAGCTTCAAGGCTACCAATCAACTCAACGGCCCCGCTACCAGCCCCCATATTTCCTGTGTAGCTTTTAAGTGCCACCACGGGTTTCTGGTTTCCAAAAGCAGCGTTAATTGCCCTGGCTTCGGCGCGGTCTGTTGCGATTTTAGAGATGCCATGTGCATTTACATGGCCGATTTGGTCGGCGGTCATTCCAGCGGTATTCAAGGCCTGTTCAATGACATTGGAGATAGCCTGTTCAAACTGAGGTGTAAAATCAGTGTTGATGACCGTGGAGGAACCAAAACCGACAATCTCACCATAAATCTTGGCTTCACGTTCCAGGGCATGTTCCAATCGCTCAAGGACAAACGATCCGGCGCCTTCACCGATGACCATACCTTCTCGATCTCTTTCAAATGGACGTGAAGCTTTAGTGGCTTCGAGTCGGTTAGAAGCCAAGACTTCCTGACGGTTGACGTAGACAGTTCTTAGAGGATGAATTCTGGTTCCGGTGGCACCTGAAATCATCAAGTCGGCATCACCTCGCTGGATGGTGCAAATTGCTTCACCAATCGCGAGGTTGGAGGACGCCTCACGCATTGTCAGTGAATTACTTGGACCTCGCAGGTCATTGTAGATGCCAATATGACTGGCCGGCATATTAGGGAGGTATTTAAGAAGCCACAGAGGATTCAGATTTGGCATTCCATTTTCTGCCCAATTGTCAAACTCAAATCCACCGTCATCGTCAAGACTGGCACGCACTCCTTCTCGAAATTCCTGAGGATGACTGAGAATATAGTCACATCCATAGACAATTCCGATTCGATCCGGGTTATAAACTTCCGGATTCAACCCGGCGTCATTCAGGGCGTGTTGAGCGGAGGCGACCCCCATTTGGATTTCCCGACACATAAGGCGGCTACCTTTTTTGATAGCTCGCATCGTCGTTTTTTCTAGAGGGCCGTAATTGTCAATATTTCCCGTAAAGTCCCACGCTTCACCACCATAAGAGGCGAGCAGATGTTCGTAGGGAATCTGTTCAAGGGTTCGTACACCGGACTGCTGAGTATCCAGAGCTACTGAGAGCTGATCGATCGTGTTGCCGAACGCACTAATCTGTCCGAGACCAGTGATGACGATTCGTGTTTGATTCTCTGACATGAATAGGTGTGCCGATCGCCTTAGGGAATAAATCGTTTAACGACGATGGATGCGTTGTGTCCCCCAAACCCAAAACTATTGCTCATGGCAATATTCAGATCACGCTCCTGAGGAGTATTCGGAGTATAGTTGAGGTCACATTCCGGATCTTGATTGTCCAGATTAATCGTTGGCGGAATAAGTCGGTTTTGAATTGCTTTCGCCGTGATTACCAACTCAATTCCCCCACTCGCCCCGAGTGAGTGACCAAGTGAGCTTTTGGTACTTGAGATGTTGAGTCCGTAAGCATGGTCACCGAAGACTACTTTGACTGCCTGCGTTTCGGCTTTGTCTCCCAACGGAGTACTCGTTCCGTGGGCATTCAGATACTGAACGTCTCCTGGTCCGATAGCAGCATCATCCAGTGCATTTTGCATGGCTTTGCTGGCTCCCATGCCTGCCGGATCGGGTTGGGTGATATGACCTGCATCGCAACTTGCACCGTAACCGATGACTTCACAGTAGATTCTTGCATCCCGCTCCAGAGCATGTTCCAATTCTTCATAAACCAGAATTCCCGCTCCTTCACTCAATACAAATCCATCTCGGTCGATATCAAAGGGACGTGATGCCCGAGCGGGCTCATCATTGCGACGTGATAACGCTTTCATATTTTGGAAAGCACTGATACCCATACCGGTCATGGCAGCTTCCGTACCGCCCGTGACGACAATATCGGAGATTCCATTTTGGATCATCTGTAACGCATCGCCCATAGCGTTATTAGCCGATGCGCACGCTGTAGCTACAGCAAAGTTGGGACCCCGCAGTCCAAATCGGATTGCGAGATTTCCTCCTGCTGCGTTCAGCATCAGCTTCGGAATGGTCATAGGAGAGACACGGTCAGGACCCTTATTAAGTAAGCGTCCGACTTGTGTTTCAATTTCGTTCAGACCACCGATCCCGGAACCAAGAACGACACCGCAACGATGCACATTTTCGTGTTCGAAATCCAGACCAGAGTCTTCTACTGCTTGCGTGCCGGCAACCAAAGCAAACTGAGTGAATCGGTCGATTCGCTTGGCTTCTCTGTGTTCAATAATCCCAGAAGGATCCCAGTCATGAACATCTCCACCGATCTTAACTTTAAATAAATCAGTTTCAACACATTCAAGATGGTGAATGCCACTTTCGCCAGCTAGTAGTCGAGCCCATAGGTCTTCGACTTTCTGACTTAAAGACGTTACGACCCCAAGGCCGGTAACGACAACTCGTCGTTTCATTACTATTTACAGCCCTGGATTAACCGTTTTGTTCCAGAAAATCAATTGCCTGACCAACGGTCTGAATTTGCTCAGCCGTGGATTCGGGAATCGTTGTGTCGAACTCTTCTTCCAACTCCATGATCAACTCGACGGTGTCGAGAGAGTCAGCACCAAGGTCGTTTACAAATGAAGTGTCGCGAGTAATTTTGTCTTTATCGACACCAAGCTGCTCAGCAACTACATCAATAACTTTAGCTTCTACTGACACAAGAGGTCTCCTCGTAGTTTTGTATGCGGGTGAAGTAGTTGTGGGGCATCCGACGCCTTCCACCGTCCGTACTTCACACACGCGAATTAAATGTGTATTCAGGAATATCAGAATAGAATAATTCGCCCCTAGTGGTCAAGGTAAGAGCTGAGGTAATTCGTGTTCTAAAGATTGTCTAAAACGTGTTTTTTTCAACAATTGGCTTTGTAACCGTCGTTGTTAGCCTGTCATTCCACCATCTACGGTCAGAGTTTGCCCTGTCACATAAGAGGCAGCACCACTGGCCAGGAAAGTAACACAAGCGGCAACGTCGGCAACTTGTCCCAGTTTACGGGCTGGAATACCGGCTTTGGCCTGCTTCAGAATGTCGTCACTGAGGACGGATGTCATTTCTGTAACGATGAATCCTGGAGCAACGCAGTTTACCGTGACATTTCTACGTGAAATTTCACGACTGAAACTCCTCGTCATTCCAATTAAACCGGCTTTAGATGCCGAATAGTTGGTTTGACCGGCATTTCCCTGCAATCCGGAGACGCTCGACATATTGATGATTCGGCCATAGCGAGCAGACATCATGTGCCTGGAAACAGCTCGCATAAACAGAAATGCGCCCCGCAGGTTGGTATCGATCACGGTATCAAATTCCTCGTCAGACATTCGGGGAAGTAATGTGTCTCGAGTAATCCCGGCATTGTTGACAAGAATGTCGATGCTTCCCCATTCGTCTGCGATTTGATCGACGACTCTGTCAACGCTTTCACGATCCGTAACGCTACAGGCAAAGGCTGCAGCCTGGCCACCGACGGCTTCGATTTCCGAAACCGTTGCAGCCAGCTTTTCAGCGTTTCGGGCAAGACAGGCAACTCGTGCTCCGTTCCGTGCTAATTCGAGTGCACATGCTTTCCCGATTCCCTGAGAGGCACCGGTGACGATGGCTACCTGCCCCGACAGATCGACATTGATATGGTTATTTTTTTCTTCTGACATATCCTCATTTTCCTATGTAATCTCACCATGATTGTTTGCTGGTGAATTGATCGATTGGTCTTAATTCTAATCTGAGAGCCGAAGATATAACAACAGGGTCTAGGGCCTCAAATGAATAGGTCATTCTTTTTAGCAGGAGATGTTTTCGCAGGGAACTTTGCGAGCAATTCTTTTGAGCAGGCCGCGTAAGACTCGTCCCGGTCCAATTTCATAGAATTGCTCCGTACTATCAGCCAATAGCTTGTTCATAGAATCTTCCCAAAGAACAGGGGAGACGACCTGTTGTAGTAGCAGCTGGCGAATTTCTTCCGGATCATCATGAGCTTGAGCGTCTACGTTTGAGATGACTGGAATGCGGGGAGCCTGTAACGTGACATTCTTTAAGACGCCGGTTAGACGCTCGACAGCCGGTTGCATGAGCGGAGTGTGAAAGGCACCTGCAACAGTCAATGGCATTACCATGCGGGCTCCGGCCTCGTTAGCGGGTTCTTCCAGACGCCTACAGGCCTGTGAATGACCTGAAACCACGATGTTGCCAGGACATAAGTAGTTTGCTAACTGCAGTACTTCATCGTCCTGACGTACCTGATCGACCAACGCTCCCACCTTATCTTTCTCCAAACCGACGATGCTGACCATGCCGCTCTGAGTTAGCTCCGCAGCTGCCTGCATCGCTAAACCACGTTCTTGTACAACGCGTAGACCATCTTCAAAAGACATAACATCCGCAAAAACCAAGGCGGTATATTCGCCAAGGCTTAGTCCTGCCGTTGCAGCACATGATTCGACTAACATGGCATTGTCTTGTTTCAAAGCTTCTAATGCAGCCAAGCTTGCTACAAAAATAGCGGGTTGGCTATGGTCCGTCATGTTCAGCCTCTCAGCTGGGCCAGAAATACACAATTCAGCAAGATCATATCCCAGTACTTCACTGGCTTGATCGAATAGTGCTTTGGCAGCAGGGACATTGGCGACTAAATCCTGAGCCATACCGACAGCCTGAGCTCCCTGACCTGGAAATAGAAATGCGATTTTACTCATAGATGACTTATACCTGCGTGTGAATCCGTGAATTGATTTGCTAATCATAAAAAACCGATCCGCTGCAGAGACCGTTTTTTCGAATTACCCGGAGGACAGCTCGTCGGGAAGAGAGCAGATCAGGATTGAATCGTATGTTTGAATCTTAAGAACTGTCTAGCAGCAATCCTTGCCAACAAAGCCGACAAGCATGCAACAGTATATGAGTTCACACACTTCTAAGTGCGAAGCTTCAACTACTCGTCACCGGTTGCTGAGAATCGTCGATCTTTTTCAAGGTATATGCCACATTGAGGACATACCGTATGCGAAGGGATCGGGTGACCACAGGCTTTACAAGGGCTCAATTGCCGACTTGTTAGAAAGTCGTGGCTACGTCGCTTGTTGGAACGCGAGTTGGAGTGTTTTCTTTTTGGTACCGCCATGATGACACCTGACGCAATTAATGATTCACATATCGAGGGAACTAATTGGTTTATCAGTGCAAACGCACAGTCATTGACCACTAAGAACTCTCTGACAATCGTTCAAGGAGATTGGCCGCATCACTGTCGGCGACCAAAGACCTTGGGTAAAGACCTAATCCTAAAACTGCATTCGAAAGCTGTCAACCAGCTAAATCGAGTCAAACTAATCAAGTTTGGGTGGATGAGGTGGTTTTTTACCGGTGCTCGTGGGTGATTCTCGGCTACGATGGATCTGGATCTGCCTCGTGTTCCTCTGCGACGCTGATCTCGCCGGCAGAGATATCGGTGATACCGAGGTGGTCAAGCCCTTTTTGGGTGACCATCCGACCTCGGGGACTACGAATGACTAGTTCAGAACGGAGCAAGAAAGGTTCCACTTCATCGGTCAAAGTGTCCAACGCGACGTTCATTGTGTGCCCAATCGCTTCGATGCCTGCCGGACCCCCCATAAACACTCGCGTAATCGTCTCCAAATACTTACGATCAAGTCGGTCGAGTCCCAAGGTATCGACTTCCCACATTTCGAGTGCTTTCAGAGTGATTTCCGGAGTCAGTTTGCCATTCTCTTTAGCAGTTGAGTAATCTCGTACGCAAAGTAAACGATTATTAGCAATACGCGGAGTACTGCGACTACGTCGTGCAATTTCTAACGCGGATTCGTCATCGATGTCCATTTTTAGTTTGGTGGCATTGCGTTTGACGATTTCAGTCAACTCTTCATCCGTATAGAAATTCAGATGCTCCCGGAACTGGAAACGATCACGAAGTGGACCTGTTAGCATGCCTGCACGAGTCGTTGCCCCAATTAACGTAAACGGCTTGAGTGTCATATTCATGGTACGGGCATTCACGCCTTCACCTAGAATTAGATCGATGCGAAAATCTTCCATGGCCGTATATAGGTATTCTTCGACGGCTGTTGGAATACGATGAATCTCGTCGATAAATAGAATCGATTTTTCCTGTAGATTGGTCAGGTAAGGAAGTAGATCTTTTGGAGCTCTGAGCGAAGCGCCGGTTGCCATCTCGATGGGTACTTCGAGTTCACGTGGGATACATGTGGCAAATGTTGTTTTCCCTAAGCCTGGCGGACCGTCGAATAGAATGTGTCCTAACGGTTCTTCTCGCTTACGCGCAGCGTCGACGGCAATCATCAGGCGTGCGTACACTTCACGCTGACCGACCATCTCGCCCATCTTTTTGGGACGGAGTGAACGGTCATCGTCATCGGCCGATTCTAAAGGCCCAAGTATTTTTTCCCGGTTCATGAACGAGGACATCCTTGTTAGTCAAAACTTCGTGTGAGGCAAGTATAGCAAAAATGATCGCTCCGCAAACATAACGATTTTACCAGCAACGATGAGATCGCTATTCTCGAGAGGCTCTTGCATACCGTATCCTCTTTAAGACCGGAGTATTGGAATCCGTAGTTAGTCCGTAGTTAGTCCGTAGTTAGTCCGTAGTTAGTCCGTAGTAAAGGCCTTTGGGCCTCATGGTATCATGGTCGACAAATCACTCATTCAATCCCGCCGTATTCTTGGAATTGACCCCGGCGTCAATATCACGGGTTATGGTGTGTTGGATCAGCGAGCTAATAAGTTGATGATCGTGGAAGCAGGGGTGATTCGAGGCGGTAAAGCAGAACTTCCCGGAAAAATAAAGAGTATCTATGAAGGTATCAAAGAGCTCATTGATTCTGTTAATCCTGATCAGGTGGCGATTGAAAAAATTTACTCGCATTACGCTCATCCGATGACTTCGATTATCATGGGACATGCGCGTGGTGTCATTTGCTTGGCGGCATCGCAAAGTGACATACCGCTCTACCACTATGCTTCCACCAAAATAAAAAAAGTGCTCACCGGAAATGGTCGCGCCTCGAAGGAACAGATGCAGGCAGCAATCTGTCGTGAGTTTCATTTGCCAGATCCGCCTGAACCAAATGATGTCGCAGACGCGTTGGCGATTGCGCTTTGTCATGCCTACTTAGACAAAGAATATTAACACACTTGCCAAGTGCTCATAGAAAGCAAATTATCTCATGATCAAATTCGTAACCGGCAGACTGCTAGAAGTTTGTGAAGAGTCTGTGATTATCGAAGTTGGCCCCTTTCAGGTTGAAGTCCTAGTTCCCGACTTTGTGAGACGAAACCTGCAATCGATGTCAGGGGAAGATGTTGGTCTGCATACCGTCTTTTATATGGATGGAAATCCTCAAGGGAAAATGACTCCACGGATGGTCGGTTTTCTAAGTAAGACGGAGCTGGAATTTTTCGAGTTGTTTTGTAGCGTAGATGGCGTCGGCGTCAAAAAAGCGTTGCGGGCCATGGTGAGGCCAGTGAGAGAAATCGCTCAGGTGATCGAAGACCAGGACGTCAAAGGACTCACCGTTCTGCCGGGAGTTGGACCGGCAATGTCAGAACGGATCATTGCTCGCCTGCGCCGTAAGATGGCCAAGTTTGCGCTGTTGGTGACTCGTGACACTGCTGAAGCTGCTGAAATTGAACCAGATATTGTTGAACAGACACACACTATCTTACGCAATTTAGGGCATACCGAAGCAGACGCACGCCATTTGGTGGAACGAGCCATTGCTACGGGTGAGAAATTTAAGGATGTTGAGTCTTTGATCAATGCGGTTTATCACAGTTCTCGCTAATTGACAACGTTAACCAACGCGCCAACCAGTACCATCCTTACGGTCTTCGATGGTGATACCGAGTTCGGCCAGGCCATCTCGTATGCGGTCGGCAATTTCGAAATTTTTGTTGGCCCGAGCTTCTGCGCGTAATGCAATCATTAGCTCCATAAGCTGACCAGTCAATTCATCACTTCCCGAAGTGTCTACTGAAGGCGTGGAGAAGATTCCCAGAATTGCACTTAGATTTCGTAATGTTGTTACAGCGGAAGTGAGGTCAGCTTGCTGCTCGTCAGAACAAGACTGTTCGAGATCGTGCTGATCAGCAAATCGGTTGATGGTTCGCACTAGATCAAACAGGTCACTGGTCGCTCCACCGGTGTTAAAGTCATCATCCATGTGGTTTAGGTAACTTTGACGGTGTGCATTAATCTGCTGTAGGAATTCGCTGTCGTTCTGACTTCCGTTGTTCTCTTCTCGCAGCAGAGCTGGAATCAGTTCATAGAAACAATTTCCTGTAATGCGTTTATAACGTTCAAATAGCCGATAGAAAGACTCTAACGCGGTTCCGGCCTCTTGTAAGCCTTCTTCGCTGAAGACGATTGTGCTTCGGTAATGGGTGCGGAGCAGGAAGAAGCGGATCCGTTCGCCGCCATGAGTTTCGATCAGGTCAGCCAGTCCGCCTGCTCCTTTACTGCGACTGATCTTTGTTTCCACCGTGGCCTGTGTTTCGGTATCGTCGTCTTCTCGATCACTTCGCCCCCCCACTTTTCCTGAGGCACCACCTGCTCGCATGAGCCCGTTGTGCATCCAGTATTTTACCAAAGGTTTGCCATGGCAGCATTCACTTTGAGCGAGTTCGTTTTCGTGGTGTGGAAAGACAAGGTCAAGTCCGCCGCCGTGAATGTCAAATGACTCGCCAAGGATGCGACGACTCATTGCCGAACATTCGATGTGCCACCCCGGTCGTCCTTTGCCCCAGGGGCTATCCCAACTCGGTTCATCATCTTTAGCGGACTTCCATAAGGCAAAGTCGCTGGCAGACTTCTTGCGAGATGCCGCTTCCCCACCTTCACCCTGCGCTGCGGCTGCCGTGCGATTGCTTAGTTTGCCATAATTTTGATCTGCATTGACGTCGAAGAAGACATCTCCGTCGACGGCATAAGCAAATCCTTTGTTGATCAGGTCCTGGGTGAATTGAATGATTTCTCCCATGTTTTCGGTTGCCTTGGGCATGTGATCGATCTGATCGACAC
>Ga0315320_10001316_pt1 | contig 20582 bp, 19 predicted proteins | sample M140m21515metaG_FD_203458 | JGI IMG/M metagenome (GOLD analysis project Ga0315320, IMG submission 203458) | Ammonia-oxidizing marine archaeal communities from Monterey Bay, California, United States - M1 40m 21515 | ecosystem: Environmental > Aquatic > Marine > Coastal | place: USA: California... | reverse complement strand
GCATCCGTACTAAATATTTCAATAGTTTTTCCCGAATAAGTGGGTATTACATCACCAGGGCGATAAGCACCTGATCCGGGCATGTTTTCGGCTAAACATGCAATTCCATTCACCCTCTTTTTATATCCACTTGACCATAATGCCTCCATTAATCCAAATACAGTTGCTGCACCACACATATCATATTTCATGTCCCACATCCCACTAGTTGGTTTAATAGAAATGCCTCCAGTATCAAATGTAATGCCTTTACCTACTATGCACGGTCTTCGAATATCAATATCCTTATCAGGATTAAGAGTAAATAAAACCATGCAAGGTTTCCTATCACTTCCTTTGCCAACATTAACTAAACCTCCCATTCCTAATTCCTGTAACTTTTCCCAGTCATATATTTCGACTTTTACATTTTCCTTATTTTTGGACCATTTCATTGCTCTATTAGCAAATTCCATCGGGTAGAGTATATTTGCAGGTTCATTACCTAAATCTCTGGCAAGATGAACTCCTCCTACTATTCCCTCAATTCTTTTCAAACCCGTCTCCAAAGATTTTAGATATCGATTATTAGCCTGAAAATCTACATTCCATGGATCTATAATTTCTTCTTCTTCATCAGATCTTTTTTTATCTCCGAAACTATAATCTCTTAACATCATCCCTTCTGAAAATATTAGCATATTATCTAAGTTCCAACCAGAGGTAAATCTAACTGTAATATCTACTCCTTTTTTCTTCGATAAAACTCCGATGGTCCTTGCTCCTGTATGACGGATTAATTTCCTTGTAATTTTTTCTCTATTCCCCATTCCAACAAGTAATACTCTACAAAATTCGGTCCAAACAGACAATCTTTGGCCCTTTTTACCTTCAAAATCCTTTGAAGAGATTGCAGCTCTAATCAAGCTGCGTTGTTTTCTGCCTAATCCATTTAATGAATTATTTGGAGCTTTCGTAACTCCTTCGAATAATGGTAAAATTAGCTGCTCTCGCACTTCATTTATGTCACTTACCTTCCATTTCATTATGATGCCTAGATACCGGTTTAATTACTTATATACAAAAGTTACCATATGACAATTATGTATTCACTTTAAATTATAAATCTTACTTTGTATGTTGAATATTATTATTTTAGAGTGTTGAAATATGGCATGCAATTATTTTTGTTGCAATCATTGCCGCATTAAACTGAGTCAATGTATTATTCATTCCCGGGGCAATTTCATTAACATCTGCTCCAATAACTTTTATTTTATTAGATTTAAATACTCTTTCAATTAGTTCAATCGCTGCCCAATATGATAGGCCTCCAGGGACAGGGGTTCCGGTGGATGGAACTAACCCGCCATCCAAACCATCAATATCAAAGGTAATCCAAACTGGCCCTTCTAATTCTGAAATACGCTTCAATAATCTTGGCCAACCAGTGCTTCTTTCCATTACGCCGAGTATATCCCTAGCAAACCAAGTTTCTATCCTATCATCATGACTAATTATTCTTGACTCTTCTTCACTGTATGCTCTAATGCCTATTTGGACAACTTTCCCGACTCCTTCATCCAAACATCTCCTTATTACTGTGCCATGAGAATATCGCTCTTCATTTAGCGTGTCTCTCAAATCAGCATGTGCATCTATTTGTATTATAGTAATCTCACTTAAATTATCAATTTCTGGATGCATACTCAGAACCTCGATTATTGGAAGTAAAATTCCATGCTCTCCTCCTAAAACAAGAGGAAATTGCATTCCATTTATCCACGGTTTAATATATTCTTGAATTGAATCTAATTGTTTTCTCAAAGTATCTTCTTCTGAAGACCACTGCTTGGCGGTATGAAAGGATAATCCACATGGAATTTCCGAATTCAGAATTGGGTCAAATAATTCAACTTGAGAACTTACTTCTATGCAAGAACTTGGTCCATTTGATGTACCTTCTTTCCAACTAACAGTCATTTCTAAAGGAATGGGCAATATTACTAAATCATAAGGGCCTTTTTTGGCTTCTTTTAGGCCAAGGAATCTTCTATTCGCCGTATCTTCCATAAATACTCCCATAGCATATGAAGATTAATCACTTTGGATTCATTTGCTATTAAAATTACACTTTAAGTGAGATATTTGAAATAAAGATGTCTTTCCCAGGGAGCCAAGGGAGAACTTGTAATGGGTCTGACATTAGCGCAACTTACCCAAGCAATAAGGACTAAAGTAGACATGGATATGGAAACGGTTGTTGCTGAAAATATAGCTGAACACGCGCTCGGCTTCTTTGGTTTTTCGAATAGAATTATAGATAATGCTTTAGAACCAACAGATAGAAACTTATTTTATCAACTTCAAGATTATGATTTACTTACTACTGAGTCAGAAGAAACCACGTTGTGGGATGGTAGGGAGTGGCGTATTCATTACTGGAAATTTAAGGCCAGCGCCGAGGCTTTTGCGCTTGCTGCAGCAGAGGCTGCAAAAAACAAACATTCTTTGGTTGATGATGATCCTTATGCTGGGGTATATGATGATGTTCCTACTGAATTATGGAGAGAACGTTCCGGTATTGATGATGATTATGAAGAACCACTATTCTAATAAATAAGGACAGCAAACCGTTTGATTCAAAGGTCAATAGGCTATCCATCAACTGTGACAAGTCAGAAAGTAACTGTGCTAATTTCCATCATTCTTTTTTGTAGTATTACTCCCTTGGACGTATTTGGTGACGATACTATTGCAAACAAGTCTTGCGAAATTTTAGTAGATTGGGATGTAGAATATAACAACCTCGACTCTAATTTAACTGCAGAGATTATTCATAGATATATTGTCGATTTTGAACCAATGTATCTTAATGGAACGTCCCCAGGAGGAGTTTCAATTCAGGCACAACATATTCGTGATGGATTAGATATTTTATCTGAAGAAGATTTTTCTTATGTGAACGCAGGAGGTGTCATAGATGTCATTTTGAATACTCAACCCATTTTTCGAGATAAAATAATTCTAATAGCCGAAACTAGTGAAACCTCATGTATACGAGAATTATCAATAACTCAGTGGAATCAACCGATTTCCAATCATGAAGTTTCAAGAGAAACGACTTGGTCCATGGAAGGAGGACAGACAGACACTAACCAATCAATCCTATTTGAAGGAAGAGGCTGGCAAAAAAGGAATGATTCGTTTTTAGAATCAAATGAATTAGGCAATGGCTCATTATTACTTGATTTATCTGATGGAGTCAGAACAACCACTCTTTCCTTAGATTTAAGTAAAGTTTGGCTCAATGAATCCTATGATGGCACAGAATTAATCACACAAGATTTTGAAATGCTGGGCAGTGGCTCAATAATTTTATCGGACTCTGATGAAGGAGGGGGATTATCAATTGATGCACAGGTAAAAGATGCATTTATTGTTCGTTCATGGTCAGAAAATACTCTCACCGAACGTATTAAAATTGAAGCATCTGGATGGCTTTCTTTTGATGGAGGTTCTAATGATAGTTCAGAGGGAGGATTTGGAGAAATATCTCTATTCTATTATGAAACATGGGATGAAGATGGCATCAGACGTTTACAAGATACTCAATTAGAAGCAAACGTATCAGTAAGAATTAATGGCTTTGGAGAATCTTTTTCATTTGAATTGGATGATTTTATGACTAGTGAGAAATGGGAAGATGGCATACGTGAATATCAATTTATGAAAATGTCAGGTGCTGGAGATTTTAACTTCTTAGCATCCGAATCACCATACATAGAGGTCAATGGTACCATACCTATTATTCATGTAGAATCACTTGGCGGTGAAACTGTCTCTGACACAATTATAGTTGACGGAACTTACACTGGTGATGCTGAAGGTAGTTTTGGACTAGTTAGAGAAATAGTAGATTCTTCCGCATATGCAAATGAAAGTGGAGAGTATTTTGAAGCTGACAAAATAAAAAACGAATTTTGGTTTAACGTTTCCGCTACTCCTATAGGCCCATTCAATCAGGAATTTATTGCTGAACATAATCTTACCTATGAGTATACGGTACCTCAAGAAGATTGGGATAATAGGATATTGAAATATGAATACGTCGAAGACAACGGCTCTGTTCAATATGAATACCCTCCAAACTCTCCTACAATCATCCAACCACAACCTCCTTTTTCTGAATCTATATTTTCTAACCCGATCTCTAGAGAAACCGGATTATGCCCTGAAATATTATTTTTAGGAGATCACTTTCATCTAATTGGTAATTTAGCCCTACCTCTTGAAGTGAATATAGTAGATTTAAATACTGTAAACATAGATTTTCATAGTGTTTCGATTGCTCTCTGGGAAGGTAATTATTCCAATTCTAATAGTGCATTTGGAAGTGTAATAAATGAGGGCTTACTTGCAGGATTACTACATGAAGTATATCGAACTGTAGATTTTGGTAATGGCAATGATTCAAATAATGAAAGTATCCAATTCTTAGAATATCAACTAATTGATACTATATTGTATCCGCCTATAATTTCTTCAAGCGAAAATTCTGCTCCTATGATTAATACATCTTCAGATTCATCTGTTAGATTTAGAGAAGGTTTTTTGTTTAATGAAGGAGGTATGTCAAATTTGGAAATTACTGTTACCGATTTAGATACTGACATGGTTTCTGTAATAGCCGATTTTTCCGCATTGGGATTAGGTAAAATAGCCCTTTCCGATTCAGGATTAAATGGAGATTTGGTGATAAGAGATAATATTTGGACTACAGAAATTACTCACAATGGATTGCAATATGGTATTATTGAGGTACCTGTAACATTGCAAGATGTATGGACTAGTATTACTCAAAATATTAATTTAACAGTTACAAATAAAGCACCAAGAATGATTTCAATCGAACTCACGCCAGGTCAAGCATTTAGAGGCGATCAAGTATTTGTTTCGATAAATGCTACCGATGGCCATGGCATCGATTCCATATCCATCGATATGTTTGGTAATGGTGGAGGAATTACTGCTCTAGAAAAAGTTGAAGGATTATGGATTGGTAATTTTATCGTTCCTGAGGCTTTTTCTCCCGGAGGACATAATTTGATGATAAGGCTAGTAGATAGTACTGGAGAATCTAGAACAACTTCTAAATTATTTTCTAATGGGCAATTCAAAGATGCAAATAAACTAATTATCTTAAATGATGCACCAGTAATAAAAAATCTAACACTGTATAGAAATAGTGAAATTGTAAGTGAAATACTCATTCCGAAGATTAACAATCCGATATCCCATACACTCGAAGTCACAGTAAAAGATGTCGATGGCATATCATCAGCTCAAATTAAATTGGGTAGACTAGCTCCGATAGGTAGTTCTAGTTCATGGCTATTGTTAGAGGATGATGGCAATAATGGAGATAGAGTAGCCAATGATAACATATATACAATTTCTTTCGATGTAAGGAATACTTTATCAGAGGGAGAATTTATAATTTTAATACGAGCAACTGACAACTATCTGTCAATAACTCCGAATGCAGATCAAGAACACACTATATTCTTAGAAAGGGGTTCCTCTGATGACTCTGGAATCGATAATTGGTTATCTGAAAACTCAATATTCATGGTATCATCAATTATGATAATGTTGTTACTTATTGGATTTGGCGGAGTATATTATTTATTAAGAAATTCTGAATTATGACTTTTTGAGTAGATGGTACGAGTGCCGGGATTTGAACCCGGGTTCAGGCGTTGGCAACGCCCGGTGATAACCACTACACTACACTCGTATGGTTATCTGGAAAAGGAATTCACTTTTCTATACGTCGGTGAATTATCATTATAAATCAGATAGATAATTGAAAATTTTATCTCTTGTCTCTCGATAGAAATCTATTCCAAGCCCGCGAGGATCTTCTAGGCCCCAATCTTGTGAAATCATTAATTCAGGACAATTAACTCCACAACCCATACTAATTATTTTATCAAATCCATGGTTCTTAATATCCTCAGTTGATTTAGGAAATTGATTTTCAACGGATATGCCCATTTCCGATAATACTTTAATTGCATTAGGCGCAATTTCTTCTCCAGGATTAGTACCAGCTGAAAAAGCCTCATGACCTAATCTTTTTGCTATTGCTTCGGCCATCTGACTACGACACGTGTTTCCAACACAAACAAATAGAACTTTCATATAAATTTTTTATCAGAAAGCCATTAATTAACTTAACTCAAATATTTTTATTTTTAATTAAGTTTGATTTTTTTATGATAGCTGTGGGATATAGTTGAAGTACAACTACTATTGCAGGTTAAACATGGGAGATTCTCCAATAAGCCATCACAAAGGCCCTGTGCAAGAAAAATCTGCACAAGAAAATGCTACCAATGAACAAAAATCACAGATGGAACAAGCATATAGGGAAATGCAAAGGAAGATGCGAATCGCCAAATTAAGCGATGACATAAAACACAAAATCCTAGTTCTCTCCGGAAAAGGTGGCGTTGGTAAATCAACGGTTGCCACAGGATTAGCCTTATCATTGGCTAAAAAAGGATTGAAAGTAGGGTTGATGGATATTGACATCACAGGCCCAAATATTCCAAAGATGATGGGCTTGGAAGACCTAGATCTCAATGTAGAAGATGGGCAGATTTTTCCTGCAAAAGGACCATATGGAGTAAAAGTAATATCTATGGCATTTTTAATTGAAGATCCGGATAAACCAGTAATTTGGCGAGGGCCAATAAAGTTGGGCGCAATACAACAATTCATTGGAGATGTCGCGTGGGGGAAATTAGATGCATTGATTGTAGATTTCCCACCTGGTACTAGCGATGAACCATTAACGGTGAGCCAACATCTTCCTGGAATCGATGGTGTTGTAATAGTAACCACTCCACAAGAAGTAGCATTGTTAGATAGTAGAAAATCAATCAACTTTGCTAAAACAATTTCAGTTCCGGTATTAGGAGTTGTAGAAAATATGAGTGGATATAGAATCAGAGGGAAATCTGAACCAAATTCTAAAGTATCTTTAATTGGCCCTGAAGGAACTTCAATAGATTGTTCCTCAGATGATGAAGGCAACTGGTCCGCTATTCTTAATATTTTCAAGAAAGGTGGAGGACTTTCAGCAGCAGAAGAACTATCTGTTCCATATCTGGGCTCTTTACCATTCGACCCAGGAATAGTTAGAGGAGGGGACGATGGCGTCCACAGGATTATTGCTGAACCCGAAGGTGAAACTGCAAAGGCATTCAATACAATTGTTGATAATATCACCGACTCGCTAAATGAAGATTCTACACCGACTCTAAGAATTACTTAATTTAGACATAATTGTGGGTCGAATTGATTTCATAAAGACGACTCCCCTGTATTACTGACATGGTTGCTGAGACAGGAATATATATCACATGGGTTACTGGTGCTATTTTATTGAGCATTATTTTTATGCCAATTTTTAGACCTCCATATGCCAAAATAACAGTAGATGGCTTCATTGATATGTTTAGAAGATATTGGGCGCATATAATTATTGTTTTTTCAGTTTACATTTGGAAAGATTTGTTTGATGGTTTGGATAGATCTTTAATGGCAAACACCAGAATTGATATGACACCTTATGTTTATGCAGTTGAAGGCAATATAGTTCTATGGGTACAAGAAGGGTTCCGATCAATTTTACTAGACCAATTTTTGACACATTTTTATGTTATGGGATTTATGGCAGTTACTTTTTCTTCTCTAATATATCCTATTTATTTCGACGACCGTCACATGGCAGATAGGGTTTGTATGTCTATTTTTTGGGTTTATACTTTTGCTATACCATTTTATTTATTCTTTAATGTAAGGGTGACGGGCGATCATATACCGTTGATGGAAACAATTGCATATGACTTGACTCCTGAAATACATAATTGGTTTACTCGTATTGACCCATTTACAAATGGAATGCCTAGCCTACATATTGGTTTACCTTTTGCTGTTTGGCTTTCTATGCAAAAATGGGATGAAGATGGAAGATGGATGAAATATAGGAACTTTTTACTAATTTTCATATCACTTACCGCCTTCTCGATTATTTATCTCGGAATCCATTGGTTAGTTGACATTATCGGGGGAATGATAATTGCAATCCTAGCAGTTAGAATGACTGACAGAACTCATAAGAAATTATGGAATATTTTTGACGAAAGACGATTCTCTTCTCGTTTAGCAAGAGTATTAGATAATCCAAAAAGATATTTTGTAGAATCAATGGATGGATTAGGTAACGTTATTGAACCATTTAAGGAACCAAGTAAAAAACAAACAAGCCTCTTCATAGCAGTACTCATAGTTTCCACAGGAAGCGTCTTATTGTGGGATGCTACACATCAACATTTCCCAATCGAAGGTTCAGAATGGCCTACTTCTACTTCTGGGAAAGGGGGTTGGCTTGTAACGATAGAAGAATTTCCTGATGGGGCTATTTCCATTTCTGCATGGAATACGACTACTCTGAAGAATTATACCATATCTACTAAGCCCTGGGGTATGTTACCTAATGCAATCACATCAGATGAGGGTTTTGCTCTATTCTCGGATGAAAGAATTGATTATTTCGAATTCAATGATAGTTCAGAAATATTACAACCTCTATTTCGCTATTACCCTGAGGAACCCATAACAAACGTTTCCCTTGGCTCTAATTCAGACGGATTTGTTATATTAATTTCTCATAATTCCTTTTTGACAATATTGAATAAAGATGGCGAATTAATTCCTAATTCACTGAAAGGACCATTTAATACCTTTACAGCTTCTGATAATCTAATTGCATGGTCATCAGATTTTACCAATAATCTTGTAGTTAATATCACTTCTCTTGACTTACAATTAAAATCAACAATAGAAATTAATGCAAAAGATCCGCTTTCTGATACTACTTTATTATCCGAAGACATAATAATAGATTATCCCAATTCAACAATTAAAGAATTGATACTAGATGGTAAATGGTTAGTAGCACTAGTTGACTTAGGATACATGGACAGATTGGTATTAGTGGATATTTTCTCAGGTAATCAAAGTATTCTGGGAGATCCATTATGGCAATCTTCTTCGCCTAGCATCTATGAAAATAATATCGCTTTCCTACAGATACCCTCTTGGAGTCCTACATTCTTAAATCAAGAATCTTCTGAACCAAATGATGTTTGGTTACATGATACTTCAATGAATCAAACATCACGTTTAACATATGATAATTTAAATCAAATCCAACCACATGCTTTGGGAGAAAGTGTCGTATGGACGGATGTAAAGGACGATGGCAATTTAGAAGTTATCGTATATCCACTGAAAGAAATTTTTCGCCCTTATTCTTCAGTTTTAATTCAATCAGCTATTTTGATGCTTATTCCTTTGATATTCGTCTGGGCTTCTCAATCAGCTAGGGAAAAACAACACTTGTAATTATTCCGCAAGTCTAAACATTTCATCAAGACTTATCCTAGCCTTATTTATAGTAACTTCATTTAATTCAATAATTTGTTCTGGACTTGGATTTTTCAATGCCTGTAATATATCCTCCAGTTGTGTTTTTTTCATGTGTCTGCACATGACACAAGCACCAATAAGATTCAATTTATTTGTTGATTCTGCCATTATCCGTTCAGCAGTTCCACATTCAGTAATCAGCATAATGTCATTTTTACCGTTTGCAGATAGTTCTAATGCATTTTTTATTAAAGATTCACTACTTCCAACTATATCACTCTCTTCTAATACGTCTAAATCGCATTCAGGATGACTCAAAACAGTCAATTCAATACCCTGCCGACTCATTCTTTCTCTCCATGATTTTATTTTTTCCCCTGTAAAAACCGCATGGACCTCACATTCTCCATCATACACAATGACTTCTTTTTTCCCCTTTAGCGATTTTTGTAGATGCTTACCCATAAATTTATCTGGCACAAAAATTAACTTACTACCCGGTAATTTCTCACAAATAGATAGATAGTTACTACTTGTTACACAAACATCGCATTCTGCTTTTACTTCTGCTGTTGTATTAATATAACATGCAACAGGTATTCCTGGATATTTCTTTTTCAGATTTCTCACATCTTGTCCATTAATACCATCACTTAACGAACATCCGGCATCAGGAGAAGGATGTAGAACTGTTTTGTGAGGACTTACAATTTTCGCTGTTTCAGCCATAAACCTTACACTCGAAAATAAAATAGTTTGTTGCGGAGCATCTCTGGCAGCTTTAGATAATGAATAACTATCTGATACTTCATCAGCAACTCCATAAATAATATCAGGAGTTTGATATGAATGCGCTATTATGAAAACATCATTTTCTTGTTTTAAATCGTTAATTTCCAATGTCAAAGGTGCTATAGTTTTACATATTTCTATACTCCATCTTTCTTTTTGCTGGATCACTTTGAACAAGCGCTCCGCTTCTACTTGAATATCAGCCTCAGAATAATCTTTTGGGGTAATGTAGCCTTTTTGCCGAGGCGGTCTTGGCATCTCTATAGTCATCTTCTTCAGCCCCGCCTCGAGTGAAACCGCTTTCAAGGTATGTCATATCGCACGAACATGGAAGCCGCCGATATCCCGATGTGGATAATCGATAAAGTAATCCATCAAGGAGCAGAAGCTACTGTTACTTCGGGCTCTTGGATGGGTAAGTCAGCAGTATTAAAATTAAGAAAGCCCAGAGGTTACAGAACCCCTCATTTAGATCGTAAGTTGACGCGGCAAAGATTGACTGTTGAAGCTAGGGCATTAGGCCGGCTTCAACAGTATAACATATCAGCTCCTTCTATGATAGACTTGGATATAGAACAGGGATGGATCTTGATGTCAAAGATTGAAGGAATTACTTTATTTGATCATCTGAATAACACAAATGACTCAATTTCAGAAAAAATTAAATCATTTGGAGCAATAATTAGAGAATTACATGAGATTGGAATATCTCATGGTGATTTAACAACACATAATGTTCTAATTAATGATACAGGTAATTTGTCTCTAATTGATTTTGGATTAGCTAAAATATTTCCTGAACTCGAAAATCTTGGTCTAGACTTACAAGTACTTAATGAATGTATGACGGCAAGTCACTCAGAATATCAAAATGCAGTTGATGATATGGTCGAGGGGTATCTTTCTGCAGATTCAGGAAAGGAAAATGTATTCTCTGCATCCGAAGTAATTTCGCGTTTTAATGAGATTAGAGCCAGAGTACGTTATCATGCATAGGTGAAATTATGAAGATATTTTTTGCAACAAGTAACCAAAATAAGATCAATGAAGCCAATATAATGCTCAGTAAATTAGGGCACTCCGTTCAGGGACTGAGGATAAACGGTAAATTACCTAATATTACTGAACCACAATCGTCTGAGTTGAAAGAAGTTGCATTCTCAAAATTAAAACAAGTAAGATCATTAATTGACGGTACCGAGTTAGAGGATTGCGCAGTAATGGTCGAAGATTCCGGTTTATTCATAAATCAATTTCCAGGATTTCCTGGGGTTTTTTCATCATTTGTGTACAAATCTATCGGATTAAATGGAATCCTAAAGTTATTAGGAAAATCTACTGATCGAAAGGCAGAATATCGTGCAGTAACAATACTACAATGGAAAAATGAAATCTGGGAATCATTGGGAATATGTGAAGGCACAATTTCGATAGAAAAACTTGGTGAAGGAGGCTTCGGTTATGATCCTATTTTCATCCCTCTACAGGGAGACGGCCTAACTTTCTCACAAATGAGCAGTGAACAAAAAAGTCTTATCTCTCATCGAACTTTTTCACTTAAGGGACTATTAGATTCACTAAACTTCCGTCAAAGTGAATAGTTAGGGGCTCCTGTCTCTACACGGGACTACTATGCCGTCATTGACAAAGATATCTTTAACGCTGTCAATTTTACTAGGAATTCCAATATATTTGATTTATATTGTCAAGGAAGGAGTGGAATTTCAAATAGCAGGCGGAATTATCCTCTTATCACTGACATCTTTACTATTATTTTCAGGGCCTTCTCCAATTAAGCCAATTATAAATCAAAAAGAATTTTTTGATAATAATGGTAAAAAATCAATTAATAACGTTGAATTACCTCCTCCAGTTTTAGAGAATGAGGGTGCAAACTACCGACGTAATCAAAAAATAAAACGTAGCCGTAGGGTGAACACATCTGATGAAAAGTTTGAAAATGAGATTTTTGATGATGATAAATTGAGAGACGAAATATTATCACAAGTAATCGAGGAAAAGAGCGAGCCAAGTGATGTCAAAATAGCAATGCCGTATGTTGCTTCTATCGATCCTCAATCAGAGATGGAATCTGAGATTGATATGTTCATTAGTCAAAAGAGATTAAAGAGAGAGGAATTGAAGAAGAAAATAACTATAGAAAGACGGATGGAATTAGCTAAAAGAAAAGCATCCAAAGTTAGTAACTGGGCCGAAGCAGAAGATGGCGAAAATATTTCTAAATTACTGAAAGATCCTAATCATGGATTAAAAATTTTATTAGAGTCCGATGAGGTTGATAGTACAATTCCTCATGGGATATCATATATCAGAATAGATCAACAACGCATACTAAAAGTAAGAATCCCTTTACAAATATACAATAAAAATACTGATGATACTATTATGCCACTACCTGACCCCTCAGGACTCCCGCCACTACCTGAGCCTCCAGGACTCCCGCCACTACCCGAGCCTCCAGGACTCCCGCCACTACCTGAGCCTCCAGGACTTCCGCAGATACCAACTCCTCCTCCAGTTAAATATAGAGGAGATTGACTCGAATCATCCGTATGTTGAAGCGCTATGATGTGTTGCGGAGTATATGGATGATGTGTTGTTGGTCAATGATATACCTGTTGAAGGTATTAGTCCAAAAGGAGGAATAATTACTATCTGGGCCCTTAATAGGCCGAATAAGTTGAACTCTCTTAATAATAAGATCCATGAAGAAATTAAGAAACAATGTATCAGGGCAGAAGCAGATGACAATGTCAGGGTTGTTATCATTCGAGGGATGCCTCCTCTTCCGGCCGAAGACGGGAGAAAAGTCAAACCCTCATCCTTTGCAGCTGGAGCCGATATTTCAGAATTTGAAAATAAAAATTCTGATGATGTACGGCCCTTCTTTGAAGATAATGCATGGGAAGCAGTATGGAATTTATCCAAACCTACTATTGCAATGGTCGACGGTTTTGCACTTGGAGGGGGAACTGAGTTAGCACTGTCTTGTGACATAAGGTTCGCGTCTGAAAAATCAAATTTCGGTCAGCCCGAAATAAATCTTGGATTAATACCCGGAGGAGGCGGAACCCAACGATTATGTAGATTATTGGGTTATGGTAAAGCTATGGAAATAATACTAAGTGGTGATATGATTGGAGCAGAAGAGGCTTTGAGAATAGGACTCATCAATGCTATCTATAAATCTGAAAATCTCGAAAATGCTACTATTTCATTCGCAAAGCAAATAGCAAAAAAATCTCCTCATACAATTAAAGTAGCAAAGAGGGCCGTTAGAGCATCTCTTGACTTGCCTTTTTCCGAAGGAATATTAGCCGAAAGGTCAGAATTTATCGCATTATTTGACACTGAAGATAAAGAAATCGGCGTAAAAGCATTTCTACAAAGAAAAGATGCCTCATGGCTCGGTAGATAAATTTTAGATATTCTATCTTTGTATAGATTTTATTTCTAAAAATTCTTCAAGTCCGTGAACTCCCAATTCCCTGCCATTTCCTGAAGCCTTAAAGCCACCAAAAGGTGCATTAACATTAAAGAAACCTCCATTGATACTAACTTGACCAGTTCTCATTTTTCTTGCAAATTTAATTGCCCTTTCTTCATTCTCTGACCAAACTCCTCCAGATAGTCCGTAAATTGAATCATTTGCTAATCTTAAAGCCTCTTCCTCTTCTCCATATGTTGAAATTACAAGAACTGGCCCAAAAATCTCTTCTTTCCAGATTGTCATTTCTGGAGTCACGTCTTTAAAAACCGTAGGTTTAACGTAAAATCCTCTGTTCAATCCTTCTGGCATTCCAGTTCCCCCGGATAATAAAGTAGCGCCTTCATCTATCCCTTTCTGAATATAGTTCATAACACTATTTTTCTGCTTCTCACTGACCATCGGGCCACAACGAGTTTTATCATTCAAAGGATCGCCAACTTTGTATTTATCATTTCCTTCAGAAACTATCTTACAAATTTCTTCTTCCAAATTTTTTGGAATTATTAATCGTGTTAAAGCTGAACAAGTTTGACCACTATTTTGATGACAAGCTTGTATGGCCTTTTTACCAACTAAAATTGGATCAGCATCATTTAAAGCAACATTCGCACTTTTTCCTCCTAATTCTAGGGTAACTCTCTTTACACTAGCAGCAGCAGCATGACTGACAGCAATCCCTGCTCCAGTGGAGCCGGTAAAGGATACCATATCGATGTCTGAATGCGCAGCAAGATATTCTCCAATTTCAGAACCATGGCCCGTTACCAGATTAAAAACTCCTGCAGGAAGACCAATCTCATCAAAAATTTCAGCAAGAATAAATGCACTTAGTGGGGCCTCCTTTGATGGTTTTAATATCATCGTACAGCCGGCCGCTATCGCGGGAGCAACTTTTCCAATTATCTGATGTAACGGAAAATTCCAAGGAGTTATAAAAGCACAAACGCCGATTGGCTCTTTGATAATCAAGGAGTTTCTAACCTCTTCTTCCCATTGGAATGTTTCTAATATTTTAGCATATGATCGTGCAACTACTCTTGGAGTCCCAACCATGGCTGTACGCGAATAACCAATCGGAGTCCCTACTTCTGCAGTTATTATTTGGGCTATCTCTTCGCCACGCTCTTTTAGAGATGCAGATAATAAATTTAATATTTCTATCCTATCATTTATTCCACTTTTTGACCAATTATCAAAGGCTTTCTTTGCAGATTCAATGGCATAATCTATATCTGCTTGATTTCCAACTGGAACAGATCCGATAATTTCCTCGGTTGATGGATTCACAACTTTAATTTTCTTATTACCTTCTGTTTTTACCCATTTTCCATTGATATACATTTCTCTGCGTTCATGCATGATGCTTCGAAAACGTCACTTCTTATCATATTCATGCATTTGAAAAAGTAAACACCTTTCGACAGCACATGGTTTTAACTGTTGATAGACATAGAGGAGGAATTGCACTAGTAACTCTTTCAAGCGAAGCAGCAAAAAATACTTTCACAAAATCTAACTTTGATATTTTCAAAAAAACTATCGAAGATCTCATGGAAGACAATACATGTTCATCAGTTATATTGACTGGAACTGGCAAATTTTTTAGTGCAGGTGGGCCTATAGATGAATTTGCTGATGCAATAGACTCTGGAGAAATAAGCAAAATAGTCGGAGACATGACAGCATCTCTCCACTCATTGTTAATCAAAATCCGTACATCTTCTACAGTATTTATAGCTGCAATAAATGGTGCCGCAGCAGGAGGAGGGTTAGGATTGGCATTGGCAATGGACTACAGAATTTCATCAATAAATGCCAAATTAGCAGCAGCGTTTTTCTCTTTAGGGCTATCTCCCGATGGAGGGACCACCTGGCTCCTTCCTAGATTAGTCGGAACTCAGAGGGCAAAAAAATTCTTTTTTAATAATGAAATATGGAGTAGCCAATTAGCCCTAGATAATGGCGCAATAGACGAAGTTTGCGATGATGAAGAGATAATCCATAAGTCCATTGAAATAGCTAGGAAATGGGGCAAGTGGGCTTTACTTAGCCGGCGCTCTACCAAGCAATTATTGGATGCTTCAACATCAACATTTTTTGAAACCCAATTAGAATTTGAACGCGCCCTCATCATATCCTCTTCTCTGAGTGATGACTTTTCTGAAGGCGTTTCTGCCTTTATTGAAAAAAGAGAACCTAATTTTAATCATATAGAGGAGGAATAGTACTGCCTACACGGCTAATTATTATGAGGCATGCAAAGAGTAGTTGGTCAGATGAAAAACTCAATGATCACGAACGCCCTCTCAGCCCAAGAGGACGGAGAGATGCACCTATGATTTATCAAGCACTTTTGAAAATGAACTGGTTACCAGATGTAGTATTTTTGAGTAGTTCAAAGCGTACTAGTGAAACATTATCATTAATGGATAGGGATGAAGGTAAAGTAGAAATAGAAGTCAAACCTTCAATTTATCATGCTTCTTTGGAAGAATTAATCATTCAATTAGGGCTTATAGAAAATAATAAAACAACAATGATTTTAGGGCATAATCCTGGTTCTGAACTTTTAATAAATCATCTAATTGGAGAATGGCATCCCATGCCGACTGCCTCTGCTGCATTACTGGTCAAAGGGCATAAATATTGGAAATTAGAAAATATTCTAAGACCAAAAGAATTACAATGACTATAATTTGGCCAATATATCGACCTGTGCGAGTGCGGATCTAACAAGAAAAAATGCAAATACTGAGCCAACAGTGAATGATAATCCAATATACAAATGAGTTTCAAACATCAATACCGCTATCCCTATTAGTGACATATATGATACAGTTTGGCAAATTAAGGATATCCTAAGTAACATTCTATATTCTATCTCATGCACATACGTGGAATCTTGAATATATGAATTAATTAGGAAAAAAACTGCTTGAAATGGCAAAGCAATCGCTAGCAAAGATAAACAAGCGACGGTAATTAATCCTGGTTTCTCAGGATCAAGCTCTAATCCTCTGAATAATAAGTTACCTGTATTCAAACCAATTATCGCAGCATGAATTGCCCATGCTCTATCGACCGGACTTTCATCTTGCTTCCGGTTCGGTCCCATGGTTACTTGTTTTTTTTTTAATTGTTGAATGTTACGCCCAAAAATACTATTTCTTTGCCTTTTTAGGACAATATCAACTTTTTCATTTTTTAATTATCAATATTATAAAAATCTAGATATTTTTGCCTTATTTTACCTATCTTTGGAGATATAATCATGGCGCAATATGGTTGAGAAGAATTTCTTGCATAGTAATCATGATGGTATTTCTCAGCAATATAGAATTTCATTTTTGGCACCACTTCTGTAACAATATCATTATCATAAAAATCATTGATATTATCAATAACCGAATGTATGATTTTTCTTTCTTCTTCATTATTGTAAAATACAATACTTCTGTATTGTGGCCCAATATCATTACCTTGCCGATTCAATTGCGTTGGATCATGTGATGTAAAAAATATTTCTAAAATGGTCTTAAAATCAATTATTTTTGAGTCATAAGTCACTTTTACAACTTCTGCATGGCCTGTTTTTTTTCTACATATTTCCTCATAAGTTGGGTTTTGGGTATGTCCACCGCAATATCCGGGTACTATTTTTTTGATTCCTTTCAGATCTTTAAGTACTCCTTCAGTACACCAAAAACACCCTCCTCCGATAATGATTTTTTTCATTTATATCATCTTCTGTAATTAGGCGCTTCTCTAGTAATTTCTACATCATGAACATGACTCTCGGACAAACCAGCATTAGTAATCTTAACAAAATTACATCGGTCTTTCATATTTTTGATATCTGAATTACCTGTGTATCCCATGGAAGATCTTAATCCTCCTATTAATTGATAAATTACATCCTGCACTGGTCCTCTTGCTGGTACTCTTCCTTCAATTCCTTCAGGAACATATTTTTTGGTATCTCCTTGCTCAGACTGAAAATATCTTTCATGAGCGCCTTGACTCATGGCTCCTACAGAACCCATTCCACGATATATCTTGTATGATCTTCCTTGATAGAGTATATTCTCTCCAGGAGACTCATCAGTTCCTGCAAGTATCGAGCCAGCCATCACACAATCGGCTCCTGCAGCTATCGCTTTTGCTATATCTCCACTGTACTTTATTCCTCCATCTGCAATTACAGGTATATCATTGTCCTTACATACATCAAATACATTCATTACCGCAGTTAACTGAGGGACACCTACTCCAGAAACAATTCTAGTTGTGCATATCGAACCCGGGCCTATGCCAACTTTTATGGCATCTGAACCGGCTTTTATTAGTGCTAATGCAGCTTCCCCTGTTGCGACATTTCCTGCAATAACTTGAATAGTATTACTTATTTTTTTGATATTACGGACAGTTTCTAAAACTCCATGTGAATGCCCATGAGCGGTATCTACCACAATTACATCCGCTCCTGCAGCAAATAATGCAGCAGCCCTTTCAACCCCCTTTTCACCAGTACCAGTGGCTGCAGCGACGCGTAATCTGCCTATTTCATCTCTACATGAATCGGGATTATCTCTATTCATTTGAATATCTCTAACTGTAATCATTCCTGCACAATCGCCATCATCATCAACCACAATCAGTTTTTCAATACGATTTTTGTGAAGTATTTTTTGAGCTTCTTGAACATTCATTCCTACAGGGGCAGTTACTAATTTTTTTGTCATCATTTCTGAGACCTTTGTATCTCCATCTTCAACAAATCTAATATCTCTGTTTGTAATTAACCCTACTAGTTTATTATTTTCGTTAAGTACAGGAAACCCCGAAAATCCAAGTTTAGATTTAATTTTTCTTAATTCGCTAATGGTTAAATTTTCTTTTACAGTAACAGGATCAAGGATTAGTCCTGATTCAAATCTTTTTACTTTGATGACTTCATTTACTTGCCGTTCGATTGTTATATTTCTGTGAATAACTCCGATACCTCCCGCCTGGGCCATTGCAATAGCCATTTTTGATTCAGTAACAGTATCCATTGCAGCGGAAATAATTGGTATATTAAGATTAATTTTATTAGTCAACTTTGTGGAAATATTTACTTCTGCCGGTAGTACTGTTGATTCAGCAGGAAGTAATAGCACATCATCAAAGGTTAATGCTTCGGGTATATCGACTCGTGCCATTAAATATGCGCCTCAACTATTATACTTGAACAATTCTATTTGTGGTCTTCCAGTTTTAGCAAATCCATCAAATTAAAAAATAATAGTTTAGTAGCCGCCCCTGTTATATATGCCATTAGATTTAGTAATTATAGGGTGGAGAGAATGGATTCGTCTGCCCGATTTAGAAAATTTTCCTATAAAGGCAAAAACGGATACAGGCGCTTGGTCCAACACATTGCATGCAATTGATCTAAGATTTTATAATGCCAATAATAAAGAGTTTGTCAAATTCCGATTAAAAGAAAATGGTAGAACAATGAAGAAAAAGATCGAGAGATGGAGGAATGTTAGAAATACAAGTGGACAAGAATCTTTAAGGCCAGTAATTAGAACTAGACTAGAAATTTCAGGTAGGGATTATCAGGTTGAAATATGCCTCCAAGATCGTTCAAAGATGAAACATCGAATAATCTTAGGTCGCAATTTTCTTCGTAACGGTTTCATAGTCAATCCATCTAGGGAATACATGCATACTATGGTAAGATCTATGCCAAGGATAGTTATAGATAGCTAATATTTTCAATATAATTAATATACTAATCTAATTTAACTTTTTTTAATGGCCTATGAAGAGACTCCATATTCGATTACCGATCATTCTCCATGGTGGTTAAGGGGGTTAGCAATATTCATGTCTATAATGTGTATTGGAATGCTTGCGCAAGTTGGTTCTGGACTACTTACTCCTATTTACTTGGAGCTAATACCCGAAGATTATTCCGAAATAGAGCCATACCCAAAAGACGGTACACAAGAGGATATTGACAATTGGACTGCAAATGAAATTTTCTGGTCTCAAACAATTGAGTACCTCAATGGCCTAGAAAATATGCTTTTTTATTCAGTAGTGTATGGTATTATGTTATTTTTAATCGGTTTAATTTCTATTCCAGTGTTATGGTCTGGAAACCGTGAGTTAGGTTTGAAAATAACCTCAATATGGTTTTTTATCTATTTAATAAGTCAAGTACACTTAATATCGATGTTGTACTTAGATGTCGGTTTCTTTCCGGATTATGATTTTGGAGCGGAAGCAGACAGAGCCGTAATACCAGATTTCATAGAATCAATAAGCTTGTTAGTAAGTGTAGTCCAAATTCTATTTTGTAACACTATTCTTTTTGCATTTCTGGCATTAGTATTTTCAAAGACGAAAAAGAAGACTAATTTCGACATTCCTTCAGGTTTTCATAAATCTCCGCCATCTCAAGATTAATGAGTAGAGTCATCTCCGGAATAATTATGGCAGATATAGCACAAGGCATCATGGTAGTGAATACTGAGACAATACCCGGAAAAGTAATTATTGAAACCTATGGGGTAGTCAGTGGTTCGACTGTAAGGGCAAAAAATATCGGCCGTGATATAACACAAGGACTCAAGAATATTATGGGAGGAGAACTACACAAATACACAGAATTACTTCAAGAATCACGTTCAGAGGCCATGAGTAGATTAGTTTCAGATGCAATGTCTAGGGGTGCTAATGCGGTTGTCAACTTACGATTTGCTACATCAGCAGTCACACCAGGTGCTGCAGAATTATTTGCTTA
>Ga0315320_10001315_pt1 | contig 20586 bp, 20 predicted proteins | sample M140m21515metaG_FD_203458 | JGI IMG/M metagenome (GOLD analysis project Ga0315320, IMG submission 203458) | Ammonia-oxidizing marine archaeal communities from Monterey Bay, California, United States - M1 40m 21515 | ecosystem: Environmental > Aquatic > Marine > Coastal | place: USA: California... | reverse complement strand
TCGCGATCCCCGAGAAGGTGAACGTCCCGAACGTCGTCGACGTGGTCGGTGGCGGCGTGGTCGGTGCCGGCTCGGGCATCATCACCGTCGGCATCCTGATGCTCGGCGTCGGGTTCCTGCCGGTCGGCACGCTCGGCGGCAAGATGGGCTACGTCCGCGACGGTGCCGGCCAGCCGACCCGACAGGGCACGCTCGTCCCCTTCGCCTCGATGACCGAGGCCTTCTACGCCGGCGTCAGCCGCGGCGCCTTCGCCCCGATGACCAATGCCGGCAACCTCGCGGATTCGTATCCCGCCCTCGCCGACCAGGCCTGGGCACTGCAACGGGACACCGACGAGAAGGGCCGGATCGAACTCACGGCGGCGCCCGCCGACCTGAAGGTCGGCACTCCCTACTTCGGCACCTACGGACCCGGTGGCGACGAGTACTACGTGGTGCCGGTTTCGGTGAACAAGTCGGGCTTCCACCGAGGTGCGAGCTTCGTGCTGTCCGCGAGCCAGGCGAGACTGATCGGCGCTCCGTCCGGCAGTCAGACCGCGAAGTCCGCCTTCCCCTCCGCCTGGCGCGAGGGTGGCAAGATGTATCTCTTCGACGGTTCGACGAACTACGCGACCAACCTCCCGGGAACCCAGGACGTGAACCTGCAGCTCGCGTTCCCGGCCGCAGCCCTCGGCGGACAACAGCCCGCGTCCCTGCTCTTCAAGGGGCTTCGGATCCCGCTCGCCGCGGCGTCCACCGACATCGCGACGCTGCAGGATTCCGGTGGTGGTACCGCCGTCGCCTACGACAAGACCGCGCCTCGCGTCCCGGCGCCGTACGTCGAGATGGGCAACCAGCTCGGCGTCATCTTCAACAAGAACGACGCCCCCAGCGGGATGGAGACCGACTCCGGCGCGATCACCCTCGCGGACGGGGTGGACATCCCCGCCTTCACCAAGGGCAACCCCAACAAGAGCCTCCGAGTCGAACGGATCTACGAACTGCCGGGCACCAAGCTGGTCCGCGTCGACGTGAGCCGCGGTCGCAGTCCCATCGACATCTGGGGCGACGTCCGGGTGGACGCCGGCGAAGATGCGAAACTGGTCCTCGTCGACTCCCAGGGCAACACCTTCGACGCCATCGGCTGGCTCCATCGGAAGGAATCCGATCGACTCATCAACGTCCGCGTCGACGATCGCAACGGCGTGAACTCGATCGGTGACGTCCCGATGCTCTCCTCGGCGGGCAAGGACAACCTGATCCTCCTCTTCCGCATTCCCAAGGGACGTGAGGTCAAGGCGCTGAAGCTCGGCGACAAGACCATCCTCACCACGGATCTGACGATCAAGTGATCGACCGATCGGGTGGCGGGACGCATCGTCCTGAACGCACGATCATCATGACCACCATGAAAACCGCGGCCCAGGCTCAATGCCTCGGCCGCGGTCTTCTTCGTCGTCGCCGTGTTGATTGGCGTGGTACCGCGTGGGCCGCGGCCCGAATCAGTCCTGTTCGGCGAGCCAGTGTTCGACCCACTTGATGTCGAAGTTCGCGGTTCGGAACTCCGGCCGGTCCAGCAGGCGACGGTGCAGCCCGATCGAGGTCTTCATCGGGCCGATCCGGAACTGCCGCAGCGCTTCCAGCATGCGACTGATCGCCTCGTCCCGGGTCGGGGCGTGGACGATCAGCTTCCCGATCATCGAGTCGTAGTTGGGCGGGATCCGGTACCCCGAACGCGCGTGAGTGTCGAGCCGGACGCCGAGCCCGCCCGGCGGATCGAAGGTCTCGATCAGTCCGGCCTGCGGCATGAAGTTCCGGTCCGGATCCTCGGCGTTGATCCGACACTCGATCGCGTGTCCGTTGACCGAGATCTCGTCCTGACGCACGGAAAGCGGCTCGCCGGCCGCCACCCGGATCTGCTCCTTGACGATGTCGACTCCGGTGATCATCTCGGTGACGGGATGTTCGACCTGCACCCGGGTGTTCACCTCGAGCATGTAGAAGTCCTGCTTGTCGTCCATCAGGAATTCGACGGTCGCCGCACCTCCGTACTTCGCGGCGGCGATCAGCCGGGCGGCGCTCTCGCAGACCGCGGCCCGCTTCTCGGGGTCGACCCCGGGGGCCGGCGCCTCCTCGACGAGCTTCTGGTGCCGACGCTGGCTGGTGCAGTCGCGTTCGAAGAGATGGATCGCATCCCCGCGGCCGTCGCCGATCGTCTGGACCTCGAAGTGACGGGCCTTGGCGAGATACTTCTCGATGTAGACGCTGCCATTGCCGAAGGCCGCGGAGGCCTCCTGGGCGGCACTCTCGATCGCCTCCATCAGCGATGCTTCGTTCTCGACGACCCGCATGCCACGACCACCACCACCGGCGGCGGCCTTGACGATCACCGGGTAGCCGATCTCGGTGGCGACGGTTCGCGCCTCTTCGGGATCGTCGATCTCGCCTTCGGTGCCCGGGAACACCGGCGTTCCCGCCTTCCGGGCCATCCGCTTGCACGAGACCTTGTCGCCGAGGAGGGCCATCGCCTCCGGACTCGGGCCGATGAACGCGATCTCGCAGTCCCGGCACACGGTCGCGAATTCGGCGTTCTCCGCGAGGAAGCCGTACCCGGGATGGATCGCATCGGCGTTGGCGCATTCCGCGGCGGAGATGATGCGGTCGATCCGCAGGTAGCTCTCCGCGGAGGGGCCGGGGCCGATGCAGATCCGCTCGTCGGCCCACTCGAGCCACGGGCCATCCGCGTCCGCGGTCGAATGCACGCAGACGGTGGAGATCCCGAGTTCGCGGCAGGCTCGGATCACCCGCAGGGCGATCTCGCCGCGATTGGCGATCAGGATTCGTTCAAACATGGCGGTTCATCACTCCGGCTTGATGAGGAGCAGGGGCTGTCCGAATTCGACCGCGTCGCCGTTCTCGACCAGAACCTTGGCGACGGTGCCGGAACGCTCGGCCTTGATCTCGTTGAAGATCTTCATGGCCTCGATGAGGCAGACCACGCTGTCGGGCCCGATGGAATCCCCGACCGAGACGAAGTTCGGCTTGTCGGGATTCGGCTTGGCGTAGAACGTGCCGACCATGGGGCTCTCGATGGGGACGAGTCCGTCATCGGCGGCCGGCTCGGGCGCCGCGGCGGCGGGCGGCGCGACGGCCGCGGGTGCCGCGGCGGGTGCCGCCACGGCCGGCGCGACCTGCTGGATGACCGGCTGAGCCTGGTTTCCACCCCGCTTCACCGTCACCTGCTGCTGCTCGTCACGAAGATCCAGTTCTGAGAGGTCGTTGGTGACCATCAGACGGACCAGTTCCTTCAACTTTCGAATATCGATCATGCCGGATCTCCTGCCGTCGGCGATTCATGTGAGTGCGAAAATATAACAGGCCGGCCACGACATGGGGGCGATCATGCGTTGATCTGGAGCGAACATGGGGCGAGATGCGGCGATGTCGGCCGCGGGGTTGGCCATGACCAGTCGGCCCAGTCGGCCCAGTCGACTCAGTGGACCAAGTCGCCAAGGTCGATCGAGCCGATCCCGTCAACCGGGTCCGCCGCCTGGCGATCGGAGACCGACTGGCGGCTTCAGCAGTTCACCCAGCAGCAGGGCCTCGCGGAAACCCTTCGACGTCCGAAGGCGTCCGCGAAGGCTGTTCGCGGTCGACTGGGTCCGGGTCCCACTTCGCGTGCCGGGCGGACGCGCTGGCGTTCGGGCGGCCTGGCGGTCTGATCGACGCTCCTGGTCCGCCTTCCGGGTTTCTCGTCGGGTCTTCTGCGGGGCCCGTGCGGGCGGCGTCGATGCCCGTCTTTCCTGCACCTCCGCGACGCGGGCCGAGGCCCCACGCGCCGGCACTGGAGCGCGGGCCGGCGCGACCGCCGGCGGCGGAGTCGCGACCGCGGCCCGTGCCCGACGAGCGTTCGGATCGATCGCCGCGGTGACGCCGGCATCCGGGCCGGACCGGCGCCGCAGCACTTCGAGCCGCTTCTTCCGCAGTTCCTCGAGCCGTCGCTGCGCCGAGGAATTCGACTTGCTCCTGGTGTCGGTCGCGACGGCCGCCTTCGGGCCCGCGGTCTTCACGGCGTTCGCGGCCGGGGCCGCGGCTGGTGTCTCGGCACCACCGGCCTGCGCCTGTTCGAGCATCCGCTGAGCGGCCTCGGCCTTCTTTCGCTTCTCCGCGGACTTGGCGATGCCGCCGACGATCGCTTGAATGATCGCGATCCCGATGAAGATCCAGATGGCGTTTCCCATGCCGAAATCCTACCCGTCACCGCGGGCGGACGCATCGTTTCGCCGCCGACTGGCGGGTACCGGGCCGTGTTCCGACGGGACGAATCGCGTCCCGAACAGCGACTCGAGGGCTCGGGGCGAGAGCACCGATTCGATCTCACCGGCATCGATCACCGCACCACCCGCGAGCAACACCGCGTGATCCGCGACCGACCAGGCCACCCCGACCTCGTGCATCGCCGCCACGACGCCGCCGCCGGCCGCCGCGAATGCCTCGAGGATCGCCGCGATCCGCTCGATCTCCCGCGGGTCCTGCGCGGAGAACGGTTCGTCGAGCAGGAGCAGCCCCCCCGCGGCCGGATCGACCTGGACGAGCGCGCGGGCGAGTCCGGCCCGTTGCTGCTGACCGATCGAAAGCTGGTTGAGCGGCCGGTCCGCGTCGGCCGTGAGACCGACGGCATCGATCGCCGCATCGACGCCGTGGAAGCCGCCTCGCCCCGACGCCAGCGCAAAGCCGCCGAATCCGACGACTTCCCGCGTCAGGAACGGCCCGCTGACGCCGCCGCGTTGCGCGAGGAATCCGATGCGGCGGGCTCGGGTTCGAGCGGGCATCGACGCGAGATCAGTGCCATCGATCGACACGACGCCGGCCTGCAGTCGCTGGAGGCCGGCGAGAACCCGAAGCAGGGTGGACTTTCCGGCGGCGTTGGGCCCGATCACCGCGGTCACGACGCCCGGCTGAATGTCGACACTCGCGTCCTCGAGCGCCGTCACCGCCCCGAATCGAACCGTCGCGGCCTGGAGTCGCATGGTCATGAAACCCCTCCTCTTCGGAGCAGGAGCCACAGAAACGCCGGCCCCCCGACGAGCGAGGTGACGACGCCGACCGGCAGCCGTCCGCCGCCGAGATCGACGAGCTGACGCACCAGATCGGCCCCCAGCAGGACGGCGGCGCCCGCCGCCACGGTCGCCGGAACCAGTCGCCCGTGCCGCGGTCCCACCAACAGCCGGGCGAGGTGCGGGGACAGCAGGCCGACGAAGGCGATCGGCCCCACCAGCACGACCGATCCCGCCGCCAGCAGACCACCGGCGATCAGTAGTCCGTTCCGAAGGTGATCGAGGGAGACGCCCACCGACCGGGCCTCGTCTTCGCCGAGACAGGCCGCGTCGAGTCCCGAGGCCTGCCACGATCCGAGCCCGAACCCGATGACCGAGAGTCCGCAGACCGATCCGAGCAGCCACGGGGAGGCGACTTCCGGAATCCGGCCCATCATCCAGGTGACGAGGTCCCCTCGAACGCCGTTCGGGACGAGGTGCTGGAGCAGCATGATTCCCGCGGCGAAGGTCGCGCTGACGATGACGCCGCAGAGCACCAGGGTCACGGGATCGAACGTGCCGATCCGGCGCCCGAGCAGCCACACCACGGCGATCGCCAGCAACGCGCCGCCCCCGGCCGCGGGAAGTCCCGACCAGCGCATCAGCAGGTCGCCGAGCCATGCGAATCCGCCACCCGCGACCACGAGCCACGCCGCCAGCATCAGACCGAATCCAGCACCGCTCGAGACACCGAGGACCCAGGGACTCGCCAGTGGATTCCGCAGCAGAACCTGAAAGGCGAGACCGGAGAGGGCGAGTGCCGAACCCGCTGCGATCGCCGCGATGGAAGACCCGATCCGAATCGACAGCACGCTGGCGTCCGGCAGGCCGAAGACGATCTCGACCGCACCATCGGGGGTGATGGTCCGGCCCACGAACAGTCGCAGGAAGAGCAGCAGCCCGACGCCACCGATCAGGATCGCCGCGCCGAGGATTCGCCTTCGAGGACTCAAGAGTCGCGCTCCGCCACCGGGTCCGACGCCGGATTCGACTGAAGCCTGGCGCGGAACGCCGCGTTCACCGCGGGAATCCGCGTGCTCGGCTCGAAGACGTCGGGATGTTCGAATCCGACCACGACCGGCCGTCGTCGCCAGGGCAGTGCATCGAGCGTCGCCGTCGCGTCCGGCGCGTCCCCGATCACCACCACCACGTCCGGCTCGAGGCTCACCATCGCTTCGACGCCGATTTCGATCCAACCGGGTCGCCGGAGCGCATTGACCGCCCCCGCCGACTCGATCGTCTCATCGAGGTAGGTACCGGTTCCGACCGCCCGGAAGGGGTCGAGTCCGTGCAGGAGCAGAAGCCGTCGCCCGGCCCCCACCGCATCGGCATTCGCCGCAACCTCGCTCGCCGACGCGGACCAGGCATCGCGTGCCTTCGATTCGACCACCCCGGCGGCGACGAGATCGTCGGCCGTCGCCCGGACGTCTGCCAGCCCGTCGAGGCGGCGGGAAATGAGGCGGAACTCCAGTCGATCCTGGAGCGCGAGGATCACGGGATCGATTCCGGACGCCGGCGGCTGCACCAGCACCACGTCCGGCCGGATCTGCACGAGCAGTTCGGCATCGACCCCCTCCAGCGTTCCGACGACCGGGGCGGACGCCGCCCCGCGACACCAGGGGGTCCGCCCGACGAGATTCGCCTCCGGTGCGAGGTCGAGCAACGTGGTGGTCATCGCCGGTGAGAGACTCACCACCCGGGACCGTGGATCCGGGGAGACCTCGGCACCTTCATCGGCCGGCACGCCGCAGCCCCCCGCGAGCACGACGAGGCCGACGAGGCCGAAGACGAGGAGACGGGCCAACCGATCGGCGCGACGCGGCTCGACGCGTCTCGCCAAGCGGCGAACGATGGAACCTACGACGAATGTTCTGGTGAAAAGGGTCATCGAGACGACTTCATACAGTACCGCCCCGTCCACGATTCAAGGATCCACCATGCCGCTTCTCCACGCTGTTCGTCGCTGGTTCAACCGGGATCGCCCACTCGACATCGATTCCACCCACCTGATCGCCGAACCCGTGGCTCCGGCCCCGGAACGAATCGCATCTGGAGACGGGTTCAGACCGGTCTCCCTCGCCCCCACGCTCGACGACCACACCGATGCCCTGCCGGAGGCCGAGACGGCTCAGGAGCCTCCGGAGGCCCGCCGCCGGCCGCTGACATCGACCGAGGCGACGATGGAGACGACGACCGCCGGCCTCGCGACCGATGCTCCGGAAGATCCGCGAGCCGCGATGCGACGCATCGAGGAGGCCCTGAACTCGGGCCGTGACTCCCAGGCGGCGATCGCCGAAGCGGTCGGCAAGGTCAGACCCGCCGCGGCCGCGATCGAGCAGATGGCCGAGCGACAGCAACGCCTGCTCGAGCTCGCCGAACGGCAGGTCGCCGACGCCGGTCGCCGCGACGATCGCACCATCGAGACGATCGAACGGATGAACGAGAATCTCGGTCGCTCGAACGAGGTGACCGGGCTGGTCCAGCGTCAGCTCGACGCGAATCACGAGATCGTCCGCGAGACCGTGACCCGCCTCGACCAGGTCGCGGTCTCGATCGACGAGGGCCGGCGGGCAAGCGAGGCCATCGGCGTCGCCATGTCCGCGATGGTCGATGAGATGAAGCGACGCGACGAGGCCCACGAGACCCGCAACGGAGTTCTTCAGGGTTGGGTCGTCGCGAGCGTGGTCGCCTGCATCGCGGCGACGGGCGCCGCCCTCGCCCTCGCGTGGTCCGTGATGGGCATGCAGTCCTGAGCGGACGTCCCGATCAACCCGGCATCAACTGGGTCTTGGCGAGCCGCTGGTAGACCTCGCATCGGCCGAGCAGCTCGTCGTGCGTCCCGACGTCGACGATCCGGCCCGCTTCCATCACCACGATTCGATCCGCCGCAAGCACGGTGCTCAACCGGTGCGCAATGACCACGAGGGTCCTTCCGGCCCGGAACTCGGCGACCGCGGCATTGATCTGCTCCTCGCTCTCGGCGTCGATCTGGCTCGTCGCTTCGTCGAGAATCAACATCGACGGGGCCCGAAGGAGCGCCCGCGCGATGGCGATCCGTTGTCGCTGACCCCCGGAAAGCGAAGTCCCGAGCTCCGCGACCATCGTGTCGAAGCCGAGCGGCAGCGCATCGATGAACTCCGTCGCGTGGGCGAGTTCGGCCGCGGCCCGGATCGCCGCGTCGTCCGCGTCCAGCCCGAACGAGATGTTCTCGCGAATCGTGCCGCGGAAGAGCACGGTCTCCTGGGTCACCACGCCGATCTGTCGCCGAAGTTCGGGGAGTCGGACATTGCGAAGGTCGTTGCCGTCGATCGCCACCGTTCCATCGGTCGGGTCGAAGAGCCGGGGCAGCAGACCGAGCAGCGTCGTCTTCCCACAACCGTTCGGACCGACGATCGCGACGTGTTCACCGAACGCGATCTCGAGATCGACGTCGACGAGCGAATCGACTTCGGCGCCCGGATAGCGGTACCGGACACCGTCGAATCGGATCGACTCGGCGTGCCGACCGATCGAGGCCGATCCGCTGGCGGACGCGGCCTCGTCGGGGACCGCGAGAAGTTCCTCGAGCCGTTCCGCGGGCGCCGCGGAGGCCTGGATGTCGTTGATCAGACCGGCCAACGGCTTCAGACTTCCGCCGGCGACCGCGAGTGCGGCGAGCGAGAGCATGAAGGAATCGAAGTCCATCTGGCCGTCGAGGATCTGCCGGGCGGCGAGGATCGCAAGTCCGATCAGGACGAAGACCGCGAGCATCTCGATGAGCGGCGACGCGATCGCACGCGCGGTGCGGACCCGCAGCTCCTCGCGGAGCACCGCATCGTTCGCGGTATCGAAGCGGTCCGCCGCCATCGGTTCGGCGGTCGCGGTCTTGACGGTACGGATCCCCTGGATCGCCTCGTTCGAGACGCGAAGCAGGTCCTCCTGGGCCTCGAGTGCCGCCTTCGTCGCGCGTCGGATGCGACGTCCCAGTTTCCGGAGGATCGAGGCGAGAATCGGCGCGACCAGCAGGGCGACGATGGTCAGACGCCAGTCGAACCAGACCGCGGCGGCGAACGCCGCGAGTCCCTTCGTGAGCTGGGCCACCGTCTTGCTGGTGAGGGCGAGCATGCCCCCCTGCAAGGCCATCGAGTCCTTGTTGATCCGACTCACCAGCTCGGCGGCGCCCCGTCGCTGGACTTCCGACAGCGGCATCGACAGGGAATGCCGGAAGACGTCCGTCCGGACTTCGGCGACGGCTCGATTGCTGATCTCGAGCGCCAGGAACTGGTGAAGGAAGTTCGCCGTCGCACCGAACACCGTGAGGAGCCCGAGCCCGACCATGATCGCGACCACCGCGTGGAAGGGATCGGCAGGCAGCAGGTTCACGATGCTTTCGGGAATGTCGAAGCCCGAGCGAGAGGCGTTGTACTCCTGGATCAGCTGGGTGACCGACTCCTTCGAGCGACCCTCGAGGATGATCCGAAGCAGCGGCCCGAGACTGATGAGGCCGACCCCGAGCCCACCTGCGGAGAAGATCGCGCAGATCACCGACCCGGCCAGAAGCCAGGGGTGGCGAAGCAGACGCGGAAGCAGGTGTCGGAGGCCGTCCATCGGTTGATCGAGTTCGTGGTGAGGAGTTGAATCGTCGGATCGAGTCGTGTCGCCGGGCCGAAGCCGTGAAGAATACGGGATCCACGTCGGGTCGGACGTTGTCCATCACGCTCAATCCACCAGACCGTCCAGTTCAGCCCAGAAACCGGGATGGCTCTTGGTGACGCAGTCCGGATCCTCGATTTCGATGCCTCCGGCCAGCGTGCCGAGCACCGCGAAACTCATCGCGATCCGGTGGTCGTCCCAGGTGCCGATGCGTTGCGTTTCGACGGCCTCGCCCCGGCCGTCCGGTGGCGTGATTTCGATCGCATCCGCCGATTCGACCACGTGACACCCGACCTTGCGAAGCTCGATCGCGAGGGCCGCGATTCGATCGGACTCCTTGATCCGGAGCGTCTCCAGTCCGGTGAGCATCGTCGCGCCGTCCGCCACGCTCGCGAGCACCGCGAGGCCCACCGCCGCATCCGGAAACCCGGTGCAATCGAGCCGGGTGCCACGAAGCCGCGTCGGCCCGGACACCACGATTCGATCCGCCTCGAGTTCGACCGTCGCCCCGAAGTCCGCCAGGGCTCGAATCGCCGCGAGATCGGGCTGTCGACTCGATCCCCCCAGCCCCAGAATCTCGATCCGTCCGCCGGGCGAGCCGGCCGCGAGCATCGCGGGATAGATCGCGCTCGAGGCGTCGGCCTCGATCTCGACGTCGAAGCCGGCGATCGGCGACGGTTCGATCCGGACTCGCCGTAGTCCGCCGGTGTCGTCGCGCTCGATCGTCATCGACGCCGAAACCGACTCCAGCACGTCGAGGGTGAGTTCGAGATAGGTGGGGCTCGTCGGGGTCGCGGCGAATCGAAGTTCGACGCCGTCCCGGGTGAACGGGGCGACGAGCATGATCGCGGAGACGAACTGGCTGCTCGCCGTTCGTCCGACGTCGATCGACCCGCCGACGAGCTCGGCCGACGGCCGGACCCGGATCGGGAGTCGATCCGGGGCATCGAGGAATTCGACGGTGCCGCCTGCGGCGCGGAAGAGGTCCACGCCATCCCGGATCGGTCGCGCCCGCATGCGTTCGGTCCCGTCGATGTCGACGGGAAGACGGGCAAGACCGGCCGCTGCGAGCATGAACCGGACCGGCGTTCCACCGGCCCCCAGGTCCACGGCCCCGCCACCCGGAAAACGCCCGTCACCACCGTCGATCCGGAGCACGTCGCCTTCGGGTCGCACGATGGTTCCGAGGGTCTCGAGGGCCGCAAGCAGTCGATCCGGATCGTCCGCACGGAGCGGATGGCGGATCACCGCGTCGCCCCGACAGAGGGCGGCGAGCACGAGATATCGGTTGGTCAGACTCTTGGATCCCGGTGGTCGCACCGTTCCACGAATCGGCCGGGTCGCGATCGGAATTCGTCTCGTCGCCTCGCGATCCGGCGAGGGCATGCTCAGGATTCCCGCCGGAAGACGGCCACGACATCCTCGACGGGAACCACGAAGAGTCGATTGTCGCCCTCGAAGTCGACCGGAATGCCCTGCTTGGGATTGAAGAGGACCCGGTCGTACTGCTTGATCGGATAGTCCTCGTCGCGCTCGATCTGGCAACTGATCGAGACGATCCTGCCGGTGAGCGTCGGAATCTCGATCTTGTCGGGGAGATGGATCCCGACCTTCGTGATCTTCTTGTCCTCGTCCTTTCGGATCAGAACTCTCATTCCGATCGGCTCGACGACTTCGATGCTGTCCTTGCGGGTGGTGCTTTCGGCCATGAGGTCATGATACCTCGGGCCGAGTACCGGAATCCATCCGCCGGCGCAGATGTCGACGAGCGAGCCCGGATAGCATCCGGCCATGCCTGATCCAGTCAACCGTCTCGAAGCTTTGATCCGCGACATCCCGGACTTCCCCAAGCCGGGAATCGTCTTCAAGGACATCACGCCGCTGCTCGCGGATCCCGCGGGGCTGGCGATGGCCGTCGAGGTGATGGCGAACCCCTACCGGAACGAACGGGTCGACCTGGTGGTCGGCGCGGAGAGTCGCGGCTTCATCTTCGGCACCGCGATCGCCCAGTCTTTGTCCTGTGGTTTCGTACCGATTCGCAAACCCGGCAAGCTGCCCTCGAAGACCGTCCAGGCTTCCTATGACCTCGAGTACGGATCGGACACCCTGGAGGTACACGTCGATGCGATCAAGCCCGGCCAACGGGTCCTGATGGTCGACGACCTGCTGGCGACCGGTGGAACCATGAGCGCCTGCATCGATCTCGTCCAGGGGCTCGGCGCCGAGATCGCGGCCACCGCGTTCCTGATCGAACTGGCGTTCCTGAACGGTCGCCGTCAACTCGGCGACGTCCCGGTCCACGCGGCGATCACCTACTGATCGCCTTCTACATGGACGCGGCACCGACGAGACCGAAGAACAGGAAGAACAGGACACCAATCAGCATCTGGAGGATGAAGAGAATCGTCCCGATGATGCCGCAGATCATGCCCGCCTTCGCGGTCGATCGTCCATCGGCGACCCGGAGCCCGGCGTCCATCTCGCGCAGGTCGCCCGCGCCCATCACCCAGGCGGCGATGCCCAGCGGGGCGCAGATGACGAGCGAGAGCACGCCGAGGACGAGCACGATGGAACTGCGATCCGGTTTCATGTCTGGTATCCAGATGATGGAATGCATCGCCGGTCGCAGCAGCGCCACGAATGGCCGGACCTGAGTTTATCGGGTTCCAGCCGTTCGATTTTCGGATGAGCGGCCTGCAGACCGCGTCACCCCGTCATTTCGACCGCTCGACGGCCAAGAATGGTGGTTCCGTCCCGACCGAACCGTTGATCCCGCTACAATCGAGTCGCGGAGATCGAACGTCTCCGTGGCCCCACCACCTTCGGTGGCCCCGGGACCGATTTTCACGCCGTTTCAGGATATCGCCATGACCAGTGCCAGTACCACGCCGGAGATCTCCGGCGCTGCCGCCACCGACCCGCTTCAGCTCATCGACGTCGATCACGTGCGGTTCTACGTCGGGAATGCGAAGCAGGCCGCGTTCTTCTACGCGCAGACCTTCGGGTTCGAAGTCACCCAGATCGCGGACCTGACCACGGGCAGCCGCGAGACCGCCCGGTACCTGCTCTCGCAGGGCAACATCCGATTCGTCCTCGAAACCCCGCTCACCCCGGATCATCCGATCAACGAGGAACTCGTCAAGTTCGGCGACGGGGTGAAGGACATCGCCTTCAACGTCCATGACGCGGAGAAGGCGTACGAGCGTGCGATCGCCAACGGCGGCGAGTCGGCCTACGAACCACGCACGACCTCCGACGGGACTGGATCCGTCACCATGGCCGGCGTGAAGGCCTACGGCCGCGCGGTCCACAGTTTCGTGACCCGGACTGGCGGGTACGGCCTCACCGAACTGAAGCAGGGCGGCCTCTTCAGTCCGGAGTTCAAGCCCTTCGACTTCATGATGAACGCGTACAACCGCGAGCATCCCTGCGGCCTCAAGTTCGTCGATCACTGCGTCGGCAACGTCGAGGAAGGGAAGATGAACCACTGGGTGGACTGGTACGAGAACGTGCTCGAGTTCTCCATGTTCAAGCACTTCGACGACGCGGACATCTCCACCGAGTACTCGGCCCTGATGTCCAAGGTGATGGCGTCCGGCAACCACCTGATCAAGATGCCGATCAACGAGCCGGCGGACGGCAAGAAGAAGAGCCAGATCCTCGAGTACCTCGAGTGGCACGCCATGACCCCCGGCGTCCAGCACCTCGCCCTGCGGACCGACGACGAACTCGCCTCGGTGAAGGAACTCCGACGTCGCGGCGTGGACTTCCTCGCCCTCCCGGACACCTACTACGAGGCGGTCTGGAAGCGGGTCGACGGCGTGCTCCGCGAACACGGGCACGATCCGGTCAAGGAGGATCACGAACGGATCAAGGACCTCGGCATCCTCGTCGACGCGGACGACGAGGGATACCTGCTCCAGCTCTTCACCAAGCCGCTGCAGGACCGACCGACCCTCTTCTTCGAGATCATCAGTCGCCGCGGAAGCCAGAGCTTCGGCAAGGGCAACTTCAAGGCGCTCTTCGAGGCCCTCGAGAACGAACAGGACCGTCGCGGCAACCTCTAGCGGACGCAGACCGACCAGCGGACGAGACACGAGCCACCCCCGGCGCCGAGCGGCTCCGGGGGTGGCTTCTTCGAGACTCGATCGATTCATGACGGCGCAGACCACCGCCGACGATGCAGCTCGAACAAACGTTCGGCATCTTCTCGACCGGATTCCCGGAACGGGTGCGGCTTTCGAGACCACGGGTTCCGTCCGCCCAATTACCATCGATTCGTCGCCGCATCCGTACGATGCTGCCAGAACCCACCGCCTCGGATCCGCGCATGCTTCCCATCTCAACCCGTGTTCTCGTCGCTGTCGCCGGCGCCCTCTCCCTGACCGCGACCGTCGCGGCCCAATCGGCCGGCAAGCCGTTCGATCCGGAGCTGGCCGAACGCCTCACGACCATGCAGGAATCCCTCATCCAGAACGAGGTGACCGGAAGCAACGTCGTCCTCGTCGGCCGCGACGGCGAGCTCGTTCATCAGTCCGTCCGGAATTCCGGACGCCAGGGCGATCGCGACATCACCGAGGAGACCCTGTTTCCCATCTGGTCGATGTCCAAGCCGATCACGATCGTCGCCATGATGACCCTGCACGAGAAGGGGCTCTTCGAGTGGAACGACCCCGTCTCGAAGTACATCCCCTGTTTCGCCGATCTCAGCGTCCGGGACGGCGACACGATCCGACCCGCGAAGACCCCGTTGCGGGTCATCGACCTCATGACGCATCGGTCCGGCTACGCCTACTACCCGATGTTCCCCGGCGTGCCGCCCCGTCATGATCAGCCACAGCAGAGCCAGACCAAGTTCAAGGATCTCCAGGAGTTCTGCGAGCTCGCCGCGGACCACCCGCTCGAATTCGATCCGGGCACCGGCTACGTCTATGGAATCAACCAGGCGATCCTCGGCCGGCTCGTCGAGGTCCTCTCGGGCCGTCCCTTCGGCGCCTACCTTGAAGAGGCGATCTTCGAGCCCCTCGGCATGAACGACACGAGCTTCGTCCTCGACGCGGAACGGCGTGCCCGTTTCCAGCCGCTCTTCGTCAACATCGGCGACCTCAAGGGCTACACGAACCTCCTCGACGAACTCAACTACGACCCCGACAGCAAGGCTCATTTCGGCGGCGAAGGCCTGGTCTCCGACCCCGACGACTACGCCCGCTTCTGCGCGATGCTCGCCAACGGCGGGGAGCTCGACGGTCGACGGATCCTCACGCCCGAGAGCATCGAGACCATGACCACCGTCCACAGCGAGGACATCTTTCCCGAGCTGATGCCGGGCATGGACATGGGCTTCAGCGTCTTCGTGATCGCGGACCCCGAGCGCGACGGCACCAACGCGCCCAAGGGCGTCTTCGGCTGGTCCGGCTATCACAACACGCATTTCTTCGTCGACCCCGAGACCCGTTCCTATGCGGTGTTCATGAGCCGGAGCCGCGACTTCAACTTCGCCATCCCGAGAATGCTTCGCGCCGCCGTCTACGGCGATCCCTCCTCGAACTGACCCCGTCCCACGGAGCCTCATCATGGCCGGAAGAATCCAACGTTCCAGCGCGCTCTTCAAGGCTTCGTGGTCGGTCCTCCGCGAGGACAAGACCCTCCTGTTGTTTCCGATCCTGAGCAGCCTTGCGTCCCTGGTGGTGATCGCGAGCTTCGCGATCCCCGTCATCACGCTGCTCACCACGGACGAGACGCTTCGAAACGAAGTCATCACGACGATGAACCAGGCGGAGGAGACGAACCCGTCTCCGTCGGAGACGGCCGCCGCGACATCCCCGACGGGCGACACGGGCGATGCCGTGATTCCCGAAGGATGGGAGATCGCGGGCTACGCCTATCTCTTCGCGTTCTACTTCGTCACGAGCTTCGTGGTCATCTTCTTCAACGCCGCGCTGATCGCCGCGGCGAACGAACGATTCCAGGGACGTCCCACCGGGGTCGGGGCGGGCATCCGCGTCGCCTTGAAACGCCTGCCCCAGATCCTCGGGTGGACGCTGGTGGCGACCACCGTGAATCTGATCCTGCGAGCGATCGAGGAACGGGTCGGTCTGGTCGGCAAGATCATCGTCGGACTGATCGGGGTCGGCTGGGCGATCGCGATCTACTTCGCGATCCCCGCCGTGGTCCTCGAGGGCGTCGGGCCCATCGGGGCGATCAAGCGTTCGGGCCAGACCATCCGAAAGACGTGGGGCGAGAGCCTGATGATCGCGGTGGGTTTCGGCCTCGCCGGAATCGTCATCACCGTCTTCGGCATCATCCTGCTCGTCGGCGGCGGCGTCGCGATCGCCGCGGCCGCCGGCGGTGGTTCGGCGATCGGGATGACCGGTGGCATCGCCATCGCGGCCTCCGGCGTCGTGGTGCTCGTCGGCTGGGCGATCCTCTCGGGTACGCTTCGCGGAATCACCCAGACCGCGCTCTTCCGATTCGCGACCGACGGTACCGTCGTCTCCGGTTTCGAGCAGCACGATCTCGAGGTGGCTTTCCAGCACAAGTGAGTCCCGAAGCCCGCTAGTCGGGAGGATCACGCTCGTCCGACTCGATCACGTCGACGTCGAACGAGGGAAGGCCGGGAATCGCGGAAGCGGTCCGCACCACCAGCGTTCTCGTCCGGTGACGCAGCCGGAGTCCGCTCGGTTCGATCGACGCCAGCAGGAACAGCGTCACCACCCGCATGCCGGTGGTGAGGACGAAGATGGTCGCGTACCCCGAGCTGGTGGTCCCGACCACGTCGAGCACGGCTCCGCCGAGCAGGCTCCCACCGACCATCACCGTCGCGAGCATGAGCTGGTACACGGTCATGATCGGCGTGCGTCGCGCCTCGGGAATCGTGTCGAAGACCAGCAGGAAGGACCCGTTCTCCCAGCACGCCCAGCCGAACCCGACGTAGACCTGGAACAGCACCAGCAGCCACCACGGCTCGACGAACAGCCAGAGCAACGCCGCGGGTAGCGTCATCAACGCGCCGATCCAGAGCACGCGGCCCGGTCCGAGCGTCCTGGTCATCCGACCGACGAGTGGAAGGAACAGGATCTTGGATCCGAACGTTCCGAGCTGCACGCAGATGATCTGCCAGTATTCGAAACCGAGCCGCTCCCGCATGTAGGGACCGAAGAAGGGTGCCGTCACGAAGACGCAGAGAAAGAACGCGAGCATGTACCCGAGCAATCCCCGGGTACGTGCATCGGCGAGGAACCGACGAAGCACCCGGGGGGTCGGCGGCTCGATCTCGAGGGCGAGTTCGGGTTTCGGCTCCGACTGGCTTCGCAGGCACCAGGTCGAGATGCAACGGACCACGACCGCGATCGAGAAGACGACCGCGAACGCCTCGAGCGCGAGCCCTCTCGACTCGCCTTCCTGCAGGATGAACCCCGCCGCGAGGCCGGTCGCGAGGGCGGCCTGGATCCACCGGCTCCGACGCGCCCAGAATTCCGCGCGGATCGGTCTTGGAACGAGGGTGGTGAACCACGTCTGCCAGGTCGGCGCGGTCATGTACCCACTCGCCCAGTAGACCGCGACGGTCGCATAGAGGAGCCACGGCGGCATGGCCCCGTACCACGCGCCGATCACCAACGGCACGATCGAACCCGCCTGGACCGCGGCACAGGTCGCGGTCCATCGACGAAGCGAACCCATCCGCCTCGCCCCCCACGGCGTGATCAACTGCAACACCGCACCGATGAACACGGGAATGGTGGCGACCAGCCCACTCTCCACTTCGCCCATCCCGAGCGCGAGGGCGAACAGCACGAACTGCCATTCACCCGCCCCGGTCATCATCGAATAGCAGGACCCATCCACGACCAGAAGTCGGAGGTCTCGACGGCGACGATGAACCGATGCGAACGACATTGAATGAAGCATCCTCGGAATCGACGCGACCGTTCACGCGATTCCCGGGCTCATGGACGTGTGAGGGTCATGGCCGGATCCAGGCGATGCCGAACGACGGAAGAGGCAGGGACCGCCGGAAGTCACCGCCGGGGCGGTCCGGGATGTGTTCCGAATGCCCCCAGCTCGTCGGAACGTCCCGCTCGCCTTCCATGACCTTCGAGCCGGTGAGCATCAATCCTCGCCCGGTTCGGACGGGGGGCCGAACTCGGCGGGAATCTTCGTTTCGAATCGCCGGCCCTCGATCGACACCCACCAGGCGTGAAGCATCACGCGGTCCGCTTCCGGACCGCCGTAGAGCGTGTCACCCACCAGTGGTGCCCTGAGAAAGGCGAGCCCCGATCGGATCTGGTGGCGACGGCCGCGGCCCATGAGATCCACCTCGAGCACGGTTCGACGCGGCCCCGGATCGAAGTCCTCGAGCTTCCACCAGCGGCATCGCCCCCGCACCGTGTGGTCGCCCAGTCGAGTGACCTTGATCTTCTTCGAGCCCTTGTACCGACTGTTGAAGTGCAGCTGGAACTCGCCCTTTCGATTCGGCAGCCGGCCCTCGGTCACCGCGAGGTACCGCTTGTCGATTCGTCCGTCGCGGAGCTGTTCCTGGAGGACTTCGCTCGCCTCGAAGGTCTTCGCGACGACGAGGCATCCGCTGGTGCCCCGGTCGAGCCGATGGACCAGACCCGCCTCGGGAAGGTGTTCCGCCTCGGGATCGCGTTCACGAAGCCACGCCTCGACGCTGCGTTCACCGAGGGCGTCGCCCTTGCCCGCGACCGAGTGCCAACCACTCGGCTTGTCGAGCACCAGGAACTCGTCGTTCTCGAAGATGATGGCGGGTTCGATCGCGGTCATCCCGCCTCCGGACTTCGCCGGGCGGCGATGAAGGACCGGATTCCGAGCACCAGCAGCACGAGACTCAGCACGGACATCGTGATCATCGTGCCCGACTTCGAATCGAAGACGAAGCCGTTCTTGATCGAGACCGGGATCAATCGCCCGAGCGGAAGGATCACCCCGAGGAGGGCGATGACCATCGCGGCGTGCATCGCATGCTTACGAGCATGTTCGCGGCGCCCGATCCAGCCGCAGACCAGCAGTGGCACCCCCGCGAACGCCGGAATCAGCGCGGTCCAACTCCGCTCCGCCGCATCGGCGAAACCGAAGTAGGCGAGAAGGCCGAGGCCGGTGAGCAACAGACCGAAGAGACTGACGAGACGGATCATTCGATCGACTCCCGCGGTGGCGGTCAGGCCACCATGATGTAGACGAACATGAGTCCCGTGAGGAGCGCCCCGATCCCCATCAGGATCAAGCCGCCCTTCTCGCCCGGGGACATGCAGGTTTCCGCGGCGTTGGCGGGCCGACGCTTGGCGAGATGGAGGATCGCCCCCGCGAAGAGCATGATCACCGGGAACGCGATCAGCAGAAAGGCGTTCTGGTCCGCGACGTGAACATCGGACGGGACGGCACCGTCGACCGGAACCGACTCGATCGGGACCTGGGCGCCTTCTGGACTGTCTTGAATGGACGCGATGAGGAAGCGGGCGGACATGGAGCTGCTCCAGAGGGATCGAATCCCGACACGGTACCTCAATTCGATGCCGTTCCGGCGGAGAACGCCTCCGCTCGGCCGGGTTCGAATCGAAGACTTCAGTATCGGCTTTCAACGGCCTTCCGGGGTAGAATGGAGCGAGTTCGATCCGCAGGGCCCTTCGGTCGCTGCTGCCATTTGAAATGACGGGTGGCGATCGCCGGCCCGTCGATTCCTCCCGGGATCCACTGCATGCCGTACTACACGAAACTCGGTCAACTGCCTCGCAAGCGACACGTCGCGGTCCGCCGGCCCGATGGCGGGCTTTATGCGGAAGAGGTCTTCGGAACCGAGGGGTTCGTCGGCCCCACCTCCACGATGTACCACATTCACCCCCCGACCCAGGTCACGGGGTGGAAGACGCTCTACGGCACCAAGCCGGAGTACGTCGAAGTCGACACGATGCGGATGCGGCACCTGGTCTCCTCCACCATGCCGCCGAAGGGCGACCCGATCACCGGACGGGTGGTCGTGATGGGGAATGCGGACGTCGAGATGGCGATCTGCGTCCCCGAGGAGCCGATGGAATACCACTTCAAGAACGGCCAGGGCGACGAGTGCCTCTTCGTGCATCACGGCCGCGGCGTCATCCACACGCAGTTCGGCACGCTCGAGTTCGGACCGAAGGACTACGTGGTGATTCCGAAGGGCACCATCTACCGGATGATCTTCGACGAGCCCGCCGAGGACGAGCCGAACCCGAAGTTCATCGTCTTCGAAACGGCGAACGGCTCGCACATCCTGCCGCCGCCGCGATATCTCTCGAAGACCACCAGCCAGTTCCTCGAACACGCGCCCTACTGCGAACGCGACCTGCGCATCCCCGAGCTCCCGCTGACCTTCGACGAGGCCGGTGAATTCGAGGTCCGCATCAAGGCCCGTGACTGCGTCCACGCGTACGACTATCCCCACCACCCGCTGGACGTGGTCGGCTGGGACGGCTGCTACTACCCCTACTGCTTCAACGTCGACGACTTCGCGCCGATCACCGGCAAGCTCCATCAGCCTCCCCCGGTGCATCAGACCTTCGAGGGTCACAACTTCGTGATCTGCTCCTTCTGCCCGCGGATGCTCGACTGGAACGAAGGGGCGATCCCGGTGCCGTACAACCACTCGAACCTCGACTCGGACGAGGTCCTCTACTACGTCGAGGGGAACTACAAGGCGCGCCGAGGCATCGCGGAGGAATCGATCTCCGTCCACCCGCAGGGGATTCCGCACGGACCGCATCCCGGAACCGTCGAGAAGTCGATCGGAGCGACCTACACCGACGAGCTCGCGGTGATGTGCGACACCTTCCGACCGCTCTTCATGACCGCCGCCGCGCTCGACCTCGACGATCCCGCCTACCCCGCC
>Ga0315320_10001312_pt1 | contig 20590 bp, 20 predicted proteins | sample M140m21515metaG_FD_203458 | JGI IMG/M metagenome (GOLD analysis project Ga0315320, IMG submission 203458) | Ammonia-oxidizing marine archaeal communities from Monterey Bay, California, United States - M1 40m 21515 | ecosystem: Environmental > Aquatic > Marine > Coastal | place: USA: California... | reverse complement strand
GTCGTGAAAAAATCTGCGGCAAAAATACAAAAAGAGAGATTCATACCACTGTGGGAGAAACGCGAAATTAATCGCAACGCAGCGCGTGTCAAAAGGCTCAACAACCGCGCAAGCAACTCAGCGCACCGATACTATTATGGCTACAATGTTGTATCACATTCTCATAACACCGGCGTTTACTACCTTTCACACAGAGCTCACGCATCCTTTTTAGGTATATGCCACGGATCAAATTGGGCTGTGAGATTACGATACTGAAGCTATTCTAGCATGTTCGGAGCTAGTCACTGGGATTAGGTCGGCCGCCCTCAGTCGATGAATTAGGAGGTTTTATGGTCGTGCTTGGACCATCCGTTGGCTCAATCAGCGGAGCAGTTGTTACCTTCCCAATCGATGAATCTACGCCCTGTTTGAGCTGGTCATCGGACGGAAGATGATCGTCTTTGGGTATACGAAAAAAGATAATCGGGTCAACCGCTTCTCTCACTGTAGGCGTTGTATCAATAGCACGCAATACTTCCGCAGGCTCGGAAACTATATCAGCACCCTCGCCGCCACAGGAAACTAGGCCAGCCGATAAGCTGATCATAAATAGCGTGACGACTGATTTTAGTATAATCTGGGGTTGGATAAACATATGACCGTGGCTGTGATGCACTCCTGACTATACGCTTGTTGGAGGCCACTGACAACGTCGAAAACAACCACTGAACTTGCTATGCAGACGTTTTTGCCTGTCGGCGCATCAGCGAGATGTGCTTAACCAATTCGCGTGTCTCCTTTTGCCACTGAGCCATAGCCTTACGAGAAACTTCAACCTTGTCAGAGATCGCTTGCTCAAGCTCCTGGTAACTATCACTTAATCGCGTAGAAAAGTTGTGAAATAGCTCAGTCGCTTTGTCACAAAGCGGTGTTTCGGGCTCCATGGCTACCATCTTGTCCGCTTGACGGCGTGCCTCACGCATTTCTGCAAGAAGAATTTTTTCGTCGGAAACCTTGCGCAGATTACTGGTCATCCCAATCTTCGATAATAACCAAATCATCCACTTAGTAGGATCAAACTGCCATGGCTTAACGCCGTTACGATAGTCATGCTGAAACGCGTGATGGTAATTGTGGTAGCCTTCGCCGCATGTAAATATAGCCATGATGGCAGAGTCGCGTGCAGTGTTATCTGTGTTGTAAGGACGCCTACCGATGGTGTGGCAAAGCGAGTTAATAAAAAATGTGCAATGTTGAACAACAACAACACGAAGAATCCCGGCGAGGAGGAATCCGCCAAGTGCATAATGCCAGACAGGATTGACTAAGTAAGCAATTGCTGCGGGAAGCATGAGACCAACGAACAATCCAATCCAGTGCACATACTTGTATTGCCACATGACAAGTTTATCTTTTTTGAGATCATTGACATTGTTCATGGGAGGCTCCGGCTTGAGCTTGAACATAAGCCAACCAATGTGCGCCCACATGAAACCTTTGGAAATGTCATAGGGATCATCATCGTGATCCACATGCTTGTGGTGCAAACGATGGTCAGCGGACCAGTCGAGACATGAGTTTTCAAATGCGCAGGCACCGAAGACGAGCGTGAAGAATTTGACAGGTCGTTTTGCCTTAAAAGAAAGGTGGGAAAACAAACGGTGATAACCGAGAGTGATACTCATTGTAGTGGCCGTGGCATAAAAGAAAAACATACCAAACTGAAACCAGTCGATACCGAAGTTTACCAAGTAAATTGGAACGCCGACTAATGCTATCAAAGCAGTGGAGATTAGAAAAATACTGGTAGTCCAGTTAACGCGGTCGAATGGAATGCGATACATAAATTTGAATTTTAGTGTGTGTAATGAGTTATATCTATTAGCCCGGCTGTGTCGCCATAGCTAATCGTGAATCTCAGATAAAATTTACCCGAGGATGGTTAAACCAGTTCACTTTGCTAGTCAAGCTTTGTCTTGTCGGTCGTGGCGCTGCCACAATGTTACTAATGAAACCGTCCACTGGTATTTCCGGGCAGTTTCACGAATCAAAAATGGCTCGTTTTGCTGAGAAATAAGCTCAAATGAGTCACCAATCTGCTTTTTGAGCCATTCAAAGGTGTCCTCGTTGGGCTGATTGGATGGCGGCGTAAAGGCATCAAGCCACGTACAAGGGGTTGCAAGCACAAGGTGACCACCGCATTTGACCAATTCAGGCAACCTGCGCAGCAGTCTTTCTGGTTCGGGAAGACGGCAGACTAAGTTAGCGGCATGCACACGGTCAAAATCACCTAGATCGGTAGGCAGATTCATGGCATCACCACACAAAAACTCACAATTATCAGGACGAGCGCCATCTGGTACAACCGCCTTAGCGAGCGTAGATTGGTTTCCTGTTTCACGTAGCGAATAATTGATCGATCCGCTGTTACGCAGCGATTCTGCCGCAGCAATGAAGTTTGCCGAGAAATCAATTCCAGTCACATGAGCTGACGACTTGCTAAGCTCAAAACTCGAACGCCCCACGGCACAACCAAGATCAAGCGCACGATCACATTGTCTTGTGGGAAAACACTCCACGGTCCGAACCGGGAACCCGACAGCATCTTTAGGCCCGAACCCCCACGGCATTAGTTGTTCATCAGTACCGTAATGCATTAACAGGTATTCGCTGAGAAGTTCGTCTGATTCGTATGACATAGTATTTAGAGATAAGGGCAAAGAGCAAAGAAGCAAGAGTGAACATCGTTGTGATTATAGGGAGATAAAAGCCCAAGAATTCCACTTGTGCCAGAGTGGCCGATACGCTTCTTTCTGCCGATGCATGGCGGGAACAAAGCATGATATCAAGCAACAACAAAGCACCTTCAGGCTGGAATTGGTCCGAGCCGTGCCACAAGGCTTGATTGAGACAGCGGGATCGACTTTCGCCATGTATGTGGCAGTGACTATTTTTGATGTCCCAATGTGGATGAAGATGGCAATTGCAGCTGCCGCAAGTTTGGGATTATTACTCAGTCTTTTTACAGTCCAGATGGTCAGGAGAGTCGGCTGTACTGTTAATACTGCGCTGGTGCTCATATGGATATTAGCAGCAGCTGGGTTTTCACTAGCCGCAATTTCTGGAGCATCTGCACAGGTTTACTTGATCGGGGTATGCCTAGCAGCCGTGATGCTCACGCTGGGCTCTCCTCTTATTGCACAGATTTACCGAAAACATTATACAAACAAAACACGCGGCCAATTATTTGCTGTCAGCGGAGTCGTAAGAGCATCCACCGGTGCTTTGATGGGCATGATACTTGGAAACTGGCTCGCAGGCCAGGAACAGAATTTCCATGTAATCTTCTGGGGTTATGCCATGGCGTGCCTAATAATGGCAGGCTGTGCTATGGTGATGGCAAAAGTTCGGTTACGAAAAACAGACAGACTCCATCTCTTTGATGCTTTTCAACACGTTCACCAAGACAAAGCATTCCGCAAGCTACTCGGATGTTGGTTTTTATTAGGTATGGGAAACTTACTCTGCTTCTCACTTTTTGTAGAATTTATCAGTAATCCAACATATGGCTTTGAACTCAATCCATCAAAAGCGGCATTTGTCACCAGCACCATACCGATGCTAATTTTTGTCATTTTTGTCATACCTTGGGGAATAGTCTTTGATAAAATGCCTTTCTACCGCGTTAGAGTCATTACCAATGTGTTCTTTCTAGCGGGTATTCTCGTCTATTTCTTGGGAGGGAACTACCTTTCACTCTGTATAGGCATCGCACTTCATGGTATCGGGCGATCAGGAGGAAATATCCTCTGGAGTTTATGGGTAACTAAATTCGCTCACGAAGATCACGTCGGCGAATACATGAGCGTACATACTTACCTAACAGGGGTGCGCGGCACAGCTGCCCCTATCTTCGCCTTTATCATAGCAGGTAATCTAGGCGTGGAAACTGTCGCGGTAATAGCCGCTGGCTTGATTGTATTGTCGTCTGCACTACTCTGGCCCGAGCTGAAAGCAGAGTGGATACAGGAAAAATAACTGGCACATTGGTCTACTGCTCCAGTGAAAACTAACGGTCTCTCCGCCTTCTCCCACTAACATAGCAGATCATTACAGACGCCATCTAATGAAATAACTCTCTCACTACCAATTAGTAACATCGAATAATGTAAATATCTATGATACAAAACCTATGAAATTTTCGCGCCTTTGCAAATACCTGCTAAATAGATCGTGGATAATTTAGAAAAATAATATTATTAAATAGGTGAATCGTTTCTCTTCCCCCTTGTCTCTCTCTCTGCAATCAGCATACTAGCTTGCATGTCAGAAAGCACCCGATCCGTCTGCCTGCTTGCTCTTCTTACTACACCTCTCGCTCTATTAATTGCGAGCTGCGGTAGCAGTGGTAATTTTGTTTCTGAAAATAAAGTAAACCGTGGCTACAATCCAGGTGTGGGACCATTTGACGCCCAAGGTAACTATGTCGAGCGCTGGGCAGATGATCAGCGTAAAGGTAGCTGGTGGCGTAAGAGTTCGACGATAGATATCAACAGCGTAGCATCCAATACAACCCCTGTTCCCAAACCAACTGAAACCAACAACCGCCCCAACCCACTACGCGGAACGTCTTTAGCTAACACGCCTCGTCCGAAACCCAAACCTACCGTCAAGGTTAAACCAAAACGCAAGGCTCCCATTCGTCACACCATCAAAAAAGGCGATACACTGTGGGCCCTCTCAAGAAGATATAACACCACAGTTACTGCCATTCAGCGCGCCAATGGTATAAAAGGAACTAATTTAAAGATTGGTCGCCGCCTGCTGATTCCCAGATATTAAATTGTGAATATCAATCAAAGGTTGACCAATCACGCCATTTTCAATTACTGTTCTTTAGAACAGTAATTGAAAATGGACCTCACCTCACTATTTGTTGATTTTGACGCCTACTTTGCCTCTGCAGAGCAACATATGCAACCATGCCTTCGCGGAGTTCCCGTCGGAGTGGCACCTATATTAGCGGAAAGCTCTTGCTGTATTGCAGCAAGCTACGAGGCAAAGGCACATGGCATCAAAACCGGAACTCGTGTGAGTGATGCGCGGATACTATGCCCAGGCATCCAAATAGTAGAAGCACGGCCTACGAAGTATGTAGAACTACATCACCAACTAGTGGCAGCAGTAGAATCGTGTATTCACGTCGAAGCAGTGTTATCTATTGATGAAATGTGGTGCTGGCTTCCCTATAACCTACGAGAGCCACAGACAGTAGAAAAAATTGGACTCGATATCAAACGGGCGATCCACGATCAAGTAGGCCCTTGGATTAACGGTTCAGTAGGTGCTGCACCTAACAAATGGCTTGCTAAAATGGCATCGAAGATGCGCAAACCAGATGGACTACTCATTATCAATCACGATGACCTTCCTGAAATCCTCTACGACCTCGAGCTACGTGACATACACGGCATTGGACGCGGCATGGAACTACGTCTGCACGCCCACGGTATCCATGACGTACGTGCGCTCTGTAATGCAACACGACAACAACTTCACACTGCATGGGGTGGCGTAGAGGGAGACCGAATCTGGTTCCAGATGCGCGGCAAAGAGATTCCTGAAGCAGAAACTATACGCCGGAGTATTGGCCATAGCCATGTGCTCCCTCCAGAAAAACGCCATCCCGACGGCGGCCTACAAGTGCTACATAAACTCACCCAGAAAGCGGCACAGCGGCTGCGTAGTCACGGAATGTTGACGTGCAGCTACGATCTCTCAATTTCATACCTCCGCGGAGGTAGGTGGTCTAATGAAATAGTGTTAGAAGCCACTGATGACTCCCTGATGCTTGCACGCGCGGCCAGCCACCTCTGGAAACAACGTCCACACCATGCCGAACACCTGATCAAGATATCCATGGTGTTAGGTCAATTAACCCATACTCGGAATTACACACCCTCCCTGTTTGCGGATGAGGATAAACTCGCAAAAAATTCTGGGGAAAAAATCCAGGCCCTGAACACATCTATGGACAAACTGGTGCAGAAGTTCGGCAGGCAATCTATCTATCTCGGTGGTGCCCACGGTGCCCTCGAAGCTGCACCAATGCGTATTTCATTTAGTCACGTACCTGATCTTGATATTGAAAAAGACTGACTAAATAAAAATCTATTTCATAACCTATGGCAGTGCGTTTGATGTCTTGGATAGCCATAGCGAGTTACATAAAAACTTCTTACCTTTTACCGTCATGGCATAGGTTCACGTTGATACCAATATAAACCCACTCAAAAATTCAATCATCTATTAAATAAGCATCCAGTTAATCGCGTGCTATAAAAATTGCAAACAAGAGGATAACTCCAACCGTCCACAGCCAAAATCCAGAGGAGGTGAAATATGGGAGAAACATAAGCCCAAACCCGAGTAATTTAGGCTGCCAGAGATCTTTCCATTTCCCATACGCCACGTAGACCATCCCAAAAGATCCGAAAATAACCCAAGCAAGAATATCGTAAGGATCAAACATTAGTTTTCAAAGGTGACTTCGCCCCATCGCTCAGGGATATGCATGTTTACAACCCCTTGTGGGCTCCAAACCCAATTATCTTCTGGATGTTGCTGGTCCTCAGGATTAAGACCTGCACATAGGTCAGCTCCATGTGGCGGTATTCTGATATACTTGCCATCAATGACTTCATGTTGCCACTGAACACGCGAAAAATTAATTTTCCACATGTCTCCAGCTGATGGTGGTGTGTCACGACCTCGATTATACTTGGCAAGATTATGCCATGGAAACGCGATCTCAACAGACCAGCCTTCATTTTGGGTAAAGGGATCGTTGAGGGTACCATTCACACCTACCTTATGGATTAGGCCGGGTAAGTTGCAGCCAAGGATCGGCACGCCCCCTTCGCTGTATGGTTTAGGCAAGCTTAGCTCCCAGATAGTACCAAGAGCATTTATCTCAAGTTCGTAATAATTCTTAGAGTCTCCATCAGGATCAATAAAGACTTCGAAATCGTTGTCATTGAACATGATTTCGTTCTGCTTGGTGATCGTCCCCCAGACATGTGGCTCCACCATTTCAGCGGCAACATAGAAATAAGTATCGTCCCACGCCATTTTGGCACGAGTACGAAATCTGGGCTTTAACTCAGTATCTCCTGTGATGTCCTGAAAGTCATCCGTCCATGGCACATCCTGCCAAGCTGGGTCTGTTATAAAGCCGTCCAATCGGAGTGGTGCGGCAACACGTGGGCAACAGTATTTTTTCATACTACCCATTGTCTATCCCTTATCCACTTGATGGTTAAAAAACCCCTTGCCGTGACTCAATACTACTAGGGCGTCATTACAAACATAGATCCAGTTACCCGAGTTAAAGCTCGGCGCATTAATTCGTAATGAAAGTTTCTTATCAGTCACGGTAATAAAAAAAATAGCTCATGCTCTGCCATTAGGCAAGACAAGGCTTTGTAATGCAGCACCTAGCACTTGATCAATAGCAGGCGGGCAGGCAATCAAAGCAAATGACCTCAAACTAGGTTCCCTCATCTAACAATAAGACCATCGTCAGTCCATTGGGTAGAGAATATCTTTTGTGATGGTATCTATTTTTATCAACGTTTCATCATCCAGCGTCATATCTACTGCAGCGAGTATTGGATCAAGTTGATCCTCATGCGAGGCACCAACAATCGTGGAAGCAACGAAGTTGTGCTGCTTACTCCATGCAGTAGCTAAGGTTACCACATCAATGCCTAGCTCCCTGGCAAGCACCATTATCTTTGCGGTTGTTGCAAGGCTCTTATCGTTAACGAATCGCTCAGCCATTTCCTTTATCCGAGGCTGTTTATTCTGCAAGTAACGACTAAAACGAGCACCCTCTGGATACTTCCCATCGTTGTATTTACCAGTAAGCACTCCGCCAGCGAGAGGGCTATAGGGAAGCAGGCTAACCTTTTCCTGTATGCAAATATTAGAGATTTCATCCTCAAACCGACGGTTGTTAATCGAAAAATTATTCTGGATAGTATCAAAACGAGCCAGTCCGCACATATCACTTGTCCAGAGTGATTTCATCAGCCCATAAGCATTTTCGTTGCTTGTGCCGATCGCACGCACCTTACCCTCAGAGACGAGCTCATCAAGGGCCTCTATCGTGTCTTCGGCGCGCATACCATGATCTGTCCAATGGATCTGATAGAGATCGATGAAGTTGGTTTTCAATCGTGTTAGACTTCCCTCTACGGCTTTCCTAATATGATGTCGATCCAGCGCTGCCTTTCCGCCACGCACTGGCGGGTTCCACCAACCGTGAGCCGCACCCGCCACCTTGGTCGCAATAATTATTGAGTCCCGGTTTTTTTCTTTCATCCACTCCCCAACCCACTCCTCGGTCAGACCAGCAGTATCATTGGTCGCTGGCACGGGATAAACCTCGGCGGTATCAAAAAAGTCAATTCCTGCATCCAGCGCTTTATCCATGATACGAAAACTCTGCGACTTATCGCATTGTTTTCCAAAAGTCATCGTGCCCATACAAATATCGCTGACAACAATGGCACTCGTTCCAAGTCGCTTTTGCCTCATAGACAAATGATGCCAGAGAGCAGCCGTACTTGGCAAGTATGAGTATAACTGCTAATGAATCAGCCCATGGAAAACATCGTAGACCTCGCCCTACTGATCGCACTCCAAGCTGTGCTTGGATTTGATAACCTGCTATATATCTCGCTTGAATCAAAACGGGCACCGCTGGAAAAACAAAAGAACGTTCGCATTTGGGGGATTGGCTTAGCGGTAGGGCTACGTATCTGCCTGCTATTCCTGCTGCTATTCATGCTAGATTCATTTAAAAAACCTTGGTTTGACGCGGACTTCGGCTGGATGCATGTGGAGATGAATTTTGCAGCCGCTATCACTCTGTTTGGCGGAGTTTTCATTATCTACACCGCCATCAAGGAGGTAATTCACATGATTAGTTTGGAAGAAGCTCATGCACAGGAAAAGAACCGTAAAGGTGCATCAGTTAAGAAAATCGTCGCACTAATCGTCATGATGAATGTTATCTTCTCCTTTGATTCCATTCTCAGCGCGATGGCAATCACCAAGGTGGCGTGGGTGATGGTCACTGCGATCTTAATTAGTGGTGTGCTAATGATTCTACTTGCTGACAGAGTTTCAGAGTTCCTGCAGAAAAACCGTCTCTATGAGGTTCTAGGCTTATTTATCTTACTCATTGTAGGCATCCTACTAATTTCCGAAGGTGGCGAAAAATCACACCTTAGTTTCTTTGGCCAACCGATTGAGGCGATGAGCAAAACGACATTTTATTTCGTGATAGCTGTGCTCGTTTTAGTGGATATCGTTCAAGGGCGTTATCAGAAAAAACTTATGGCAAAAAAACAAGAACTCCATCATTCGGCACAGTAAAAGCCACTGATAATACAAACCACTTTTGAACGATTTAATTTGGTGGTTTCGTGTTCTTACTCCGTGGATTTCATACTCTAACGGCTTAAGGAATCATTGTTGAATAACCTCCTGACATACTTACCATTTGCTTTTGCGGACTCCCTCCAGCCATTTTTTATGGCCGACTCTATAATGAGCCAATCTCTGTAATTAATGTCTTGGAGTGCTTGTTTCACATCCAAGAAGTTTACCTTACCTTGTCCGAGTCTATTACCATTTTCCTTGAGATGAATTTGACAGATCGCGTTCTTCTTTCCTAACCATCGGATCTCATCGGGCACATTGTAACCCATTTTATGCATATTGGCGGTGTCATAAAAGACCTTCACGGCGTTTGAACCAACAGCATCAAGAATTCGCATATGATCTTCCATATTGAGCCAAGTTTCCAATCCCAGCGTCAGCCCTTTTTTTTCAGCAATGGGCGCAATTCTCTTAAGGCGATCAATTGTTAGTTTTTGCATTTGGGGTTTGTCTTTTATATCACCTTTCCCAAAAAATGCTAATAGGACAACTTTCTGTCTAAATTCAGGCATAAACTTCATACACTGAGTTACCCATTTCTCAGCATCTGGACTGGTCATGAAGGGATAATGATTAAAAACTCCCATTGCCATGGAAGCGATCTCTACTTTGTGTTTAGCCGCCGCAGCCAGGAATTTTTGCCTGACCTCTTTATGTATGAGGTTATGTTCTTGATTCGTCGGCACATAAGATAGCTGGATTCCATCCAAGCCAAACTCACTTGCTAGCTGAAATGCCCGCGGGTCGCATTTAGAATTAATATGCCAATCGGTAATACCTATTTTGTATTGATGATTTTGCTTTGCCTCAGCCATGACCCCAAGACATGGGTAAAACGACGATATGCCAGCAAGGGATAAAAATTTTCTGCGATTCATGATCTAGTTATTTTTAATATTGTTCAAATAACTGAGAATATCAGCCAATTCTTGCTGATTAAGACCAATCGAAGATGCATCTGGCATAATAGATGTTTTACTAATTTCCTGGCTCTTAATTTTACTTAAGGCGATCTCTACTTTTTGGCCCAAGGAATTTCGCACTACAATTGGATCCTTGTTAGAAAGCAGCGTGCCATTAATCTTGTTGCCATCTTTGAGAAGAATGTTCACTGATTCATAACCAACTAAAATCCCAGAAGAGGGGTTAATTATAGCATCGAGCAGGGCTTCTCGATCAAATTTAGTTTTGATCGCGGTAAGTTCAGGCCCAAGATCCCCACCCTTTCCTGACACATTGTGACATGAAAAGCAGATGGCTCTGCCGCCAAATAATACCTTTCCTCGCACTGGATCACCTTTGATTTTAAGGATAGCAGCCACGTCATATGCAGATTTCTTTGCAGTTAGGTATGTCTTTGCCAAGCCACTGATTTCATTATTCTGATGATTCAAAAGTGCTTGGGTCGTAGTTTCTTTAATACTTCGAGGCAGCCCATTGTTGATCGCCAATTGTAATAAAACACGAGTGCCTTTGGGCGTCGCAAGTAATCTTTTCAGCAAGGCGGGGCTAGGGGCGTTAATAAACTCTTTTTTCAAATTATCAAAAGCTAATTGGGCTTGGTTTAGCTGCTTGAGATCAACACCCGCTAGATACGACTTCCAATAGTTACGATTGCGCATGTTGAGCCACCACAAACAGTATGCTTGTAGCGTGCCTTTACATCTTCCATGAACCTCAAGAAGGGCTTGAGCCGCCGCATCAGACTTAATGAAAGCCAAAGCATCAATAGCTTGCTTTCGCTGCTTCTCCGTGAGTTTCTGAGAATTGGCACGCTCTCTAAAGCCACTTACAGCAATAGCAGGATGAAGGCGCCAGATGATATTTGCCAGTCTATCATCCCATTCAATTGCAGATTCTGCTTTTTGGATATCTTGATAGAGTTGCTCTTCTTTTCTCTCCGCAGCGGTGCCAATAGCCTCTAGGTACCACCGATCCTTACCATCATAATACGAAATTAGTTTTAACAAAACATTTCGGCATTTTTCATATGGAATATCGCGCAGTGATAGCAGAATTTCTCTACGTAGAGCAATGTCATCAATCGCCATCGCCCTTGTCGCCATGGGTAGCAAATTTTTGCTGAAGAGCTCAATTGCACGGTAAGCCGCCACTCTGATGTCGGTGGAATGACTAGATTTCATCACCTCCTCAACAAAAGCAACATCACCCAGCTCCGCGATTAGCCATAGTCGGCGCGCCTGCGTAAATTTATCAGCCCGATCAAAATTCTTCTTTAAACAGGTAAGGATTTTAGATTGATTGCCTCCTAACAATATATGCTTACGCGCTTTGAAGCGCACATTGACTGCCGGGCTATCTAGCGCCATTAAAGCTCCCTCTAAGGTTTTAAAATCATATTTGGGAGTGGTTAGCTTTTTATCGACTGGGCTTATCCTATAGATAGCTCCATTTCCAGCTCGCTCGTTTTGTAAATGCCCGCCGACGGTAGGATCAAACCAATCTGATACATAGATACTACCATCTGTGCCTACCACTATATCGGATGGTCGAAACCACTTATTCACATCTTTAGGTAGGTTTTTCCAATCATAATTAGGATCTTGAATCCCTGTGGAGCTTAGGAAAGGAAACCCTTCCATCTTAAAACCAGCACCTTGGCGTTTACGCTTGTATCCCCATATGACGTTCTGTCCAGCTTCACAGCTCAGCAATATGCCGTCGCCAAATTCATAATAAACCATTCCAGTCGGGGAAGCGTTACCATAAACATGACCAGAGGGAATAATACCCGGATCCTCCTGCCTCCAGTGCGCCGTTGGGATTGTCTGGCCTGGCCGCCTACCAACCTTCCACGATTCCGAACCATCTTCAGAGTTATAACCTAGGTTGCCGTAACGCATAATCCAAGTAGTTCGACAGCTTTGGGTATCATCATTATCATTCATCCAGACAGAGCCAAATGAATCCACACTGTGGCCGTAGGGATTTCGGAAATTATGTCCTATCACTCTCATGTCTGTGCCATCATCTTTTATAGAAAGGATGACACCCCCTGTGTAAATACGCCCATCATCACTTTTCTGGCCGACAACCATTTTGTCTTCAGGTGCTACTTTACCCGTGTACCAGCTGGTAGCTCTGAATTCCCAACCCGACTTATCCATCACCTTATGGGGTCCCGCATTACCAGTGTTGATATAAAATCGTCCGTCAGGACCTGCCTCCATTTTATGCAATGAGTGATCGTGATCCTTGCCCCCAAAACCAGTTAAAAAAACCTCCTTAGTGTCACCTTCGTCAAATCGCAAATTCCGGTTCAAATCCGTGTAAACGAACAAACTAGGGGAACAAGAGACATAGATTTTATTATCCAGAACCGCCACACCTAGAGGAGCCACAAGATCTTTATCTTGAACAAAAACATGAGATGCGTCTGCCTTACCATCTCCATCACTATCAGTCAAAACACTGATACGATCACCCTTAGGAAAACTCTTATTAGTTTTGTTTTGACCCCTGAATTTCCTGTAATTCAAAGATTCAGTAACCCAAAGATTTCCCTCGGCATCCACATCCATCCCGGTCGGATTATAAAGCATGGGCGAATGAGCCCAGAGCTCGATTTTGTAATTATCATCATTAAGCTTAAAGCTCTCAATGGATACTTTTTTGGGTTGGGCTCTCGTCGTTTCGACTTTAGCGTTGAGAGTAACTGAGCACATTAATAATGCAGAAGATAATGCTACGCCTTTCATTGCTGCAACTTAGCACATCGACCGACTATTAAAACTTATTTACAATATTTACCTGACAATAATGTGGTTATTATAACGGCCCTTATCCAAGACTTCTTATGACACTGAGCCCCTCAAACCTGATCGGGCTTCGGTGGACCCTCAAGTGCTAGAAAATCAAAATCTATACCGCACTGGCGCATGAAATTGACGCCTAATAACCTAAAATACACGTAGATTGGCATTAATATGACCACGCTTATGTAAGGTAGAGCAAGTAAAGCAAACCCCACACAACATGTAGCAAAGCCAATCACCATAACCGAGGAGAAACCACTTCTTCATATCAAATGGCTGAAAAAGAATACGTTTCATCCCGTGATACGCACGGGACGAGGAAAACATTAAACTTGGTCCCGAATCAAACACAGTACAAGACTACAGGTAGAAGATTCTTAGGACAATACGAAAAAACCTCGCCAAAGACAAACAAACGGAACCACCAGTGTAAGATGATTCCGTTTGTCTAAAAATGGTCGGGACTACAGGATTCGAACCTGCGACCTCTTCACCCCCAGCGAAGCGCGCTACCAAACTGCGCCAAGTCCCGGTCTTTGATTGTTCCGCTAAAATCACTCCAGCAGATGGGAGGCGCAATTAACCTCATCACTTCAGAGTTGGCAAGTACGGATTTTCGTGGCATTTCCTTGCTTCCAATGAAACCTGTCAAGATTGCGGTTATCGGAGCCAGCGGCTACACTGGGCTGGAACTTCTCCGGCTCATACTCACTCATCCACATGCGGAGCTAGTCTGTGTGACCTCACGCACAAATGCTGGACGTAGCATCGGAGAGTTGTTTCCGCGCTTTTCAAGTGCTGAAGCTGCATTGCTCAAATTTATTGAACCAGATGCAGACCAAGTTGCCGCAACCGGTGCAGAAGTTGCCTTCCTCGCCCTGCCTCATGGAGTTGCAGCTGGATACGCATCAAGCTTGCTGGAAAAAGGACTACGGATTGTCGATTTAAGCGCAGATTTCCGTCTCGATGACTCCCTTGTATACAAGGAGTTTTACGACTCAGCACACCCTGCTCCTGAACTTCTTGCGGAAGCCGTTTACGGCCTGCCAGAAGTTAATCGAGATGAAATTAAGAATGCCAGACTTGTTGCGGCACCGGGATGTTATCCCACCAGCGTGAGTCTTCCACTCATTCCACTCTTGCGGGAAAAACTGATTGATCCTGCCAGCATCGTAACCTGCTCAATGTCAGGCGTTAGCGGCGCTGGACGCAAGGCTGACTTGTCATTGATATTTTGTGAGTGTAATGAAAGCGTGCGTGCTTATGGCTTGCCGAAACACCGCCACCTCTCAGAAATCGAGCAAGAGCTATCAAAAGCAGCAAGAGAACAAGTTGTAATTTCATTTACCCCACATCTCGTGCCCACATACAACGGCATCTGTACAACTACCAGTGCCACACTCACGGGCGAACCCGCCCAAGTTGAAACTGCATTGAAAGAAGCCTACGCTGATGAGTTTTTTGTGCGATTGTTAGGAAGCAGTATCTCTGTAGACACCAAAAATGTGACGGGAACAAACTTCATCGATATTGGGTGGCACCACGATCCGCGGACTGGGCGTGTGCTCCTGCTGAGTGCCGAGGACAACCTGGGTAAAGGTGCCGCCGGCCAAGCAATACAGAACTTCAACCTAATGTGTGGATTTTCAGAAACTGACGGGTTGCAAAACTACTAAAATTATCCAGAGTTAAAAATTGTTATGCCCATCACTGCCTCTATTAAGCGTATCAAGGGGGGGATCTGTGCTCCTCGCGGATTTCAAGCAGCGGCGGTGAGTGCAGGCATTAAAAACCCTCAGGACCCGCGTTTAGATCTCGCTTTAATTTACTCCCCTCACCCCTGCACCGCCGCGGGAACGTTCACTACAAATCGCGTCAAAGCTGCACCGGTGAAAGTTTCTCAAGCTTATCTAAAAGCTGATAAAGTACAAGCGATTGTGGCTAATAGCGGTAATGCCAACGCCTGCACTGGGATACAAGGGCTTGGGGATGCGCGGAATACCGCAAAACTTATCGCGAAGGGACTTGGTGTCAGGCAGCGACAAATTTCGGTGTGCTCAACAGGTGTGATTGGTCTGCCCATGCCGATGGCACGCATCGAACCCAAAATTCCTGATCTTATCAGCTCCCTTGGAGATAAAAACGGCTCTGATGTCGCACAAGCAATCATGACCAGCGACACTTGCAAAAAGGAAATTGCTATCTCTGTCGAGATTGGAGGACACCGTGTCCGCATCGGTGCATGCGCCAAGGGTGCCGGAATGATCTGCCCTAGTATGGCAACGATGCTGTGCTTAATCACTACAGACGCTAAAATCAGTACGTCTTGCCTCCAACGCGCTACCCATGACGCTGTAGATGCATCATTTAACCGTATTACTATCGACGGGGACATGAGCACCAACGACACCGTGCTCATCCTCGCCAATAGTCAGTCCGACATGCCGTCAATCAAGCGCAACAGCAAGGAATACCGGCAGTTTAGTGAGGCACTCCAATACGTAATGCTAAAAATGGCTAAGTCACTCGTACGTGATGGAGAGAGAGTTACTAAATTTGTCACAGTAGAAGTCAAGGGTGCTCGAACTTATCTGGACGCTCGCAAAGTAGCCGAAGCCGTGGCCAACTCAGCACTGGTAAAAAGCTCATGGAACGGAAACGACCCTAACTGGGGCCGTATTATTCATGCAGTGGGATACTCACGTGCCATGGTACGTGAGGAGTTAATCGATATATATATCGGGGGTAAACCCGCATGCTCCGGTGGGCTGCAATCCAAGACCCCCATGGATACTCTGCGTAATATCGTTGCCAAGGATACGTTTACCATCACCATCGACTTGAATCTTGGTAAAGCCCAACACGAAATATACACCAGTGACATGTCTCCAGAGTACATTGACTTCAACCGCTCTGAATACGCCTACTGGAAACAGGCCCGAAAAGATGGGTTGGTGTAATCTACACAAGTCTATTCGCGTCTTGACTCAGCGTGCTAGATTCTCGATTCTACCACTCAAGCATGAGCAATCCTCAAGACGCCCGTTCATTTAGTCGTGTCATTCTCAAACTCAGCGGCGAAGCGCTGCGAGAGCCTGGCAGTCAGGATAATATTTCACCTGAAATCGTCGAACGTGTGGCCAAGGAAATTGCAAAAGCAGCCACGACGGGCGTGGAAATAGGCGTCGTCTGCGGCGGTGGAAACTTTTGGCGTGGTGCCAGTGCAAGTGCCCGTGGCATGGATCGCGCCACCGCTGACTATGTGGGTATGATGGCAACTGTCATGAATGCGCTCGCATTACAAAGTGCGCTGGAGGCAGAAAACATCCAGTGTATCGTGCAGTCGGCCATCGAGATGAAAAACGTTGCCGAGCCGTTTATTCGCCGCAAAGCAAACCGCCTACTCCAGGAAGGCAACGTAGTCATTTTTGCCGCAGGGACAGGCAGTCCATTTTTTTCCACTGACACCACCTCCGCACTACGTGCGAGTGAAATGAATGCCTGCGCTATAATGAAAGCTACCATGGTTGACGGAGTGTATGATTCCGATCCCAAGAAAAACCCTGACGCCATGCGTTATGACACCGTCACCTTTGATGAATGTATTGGCCAACATTTAGACGTCATGGACTCCACGGCATTTACCCTCTGCAAAGACAACGACATTCCAATAATTGTGTTCGACATCGGCGGTACTGGTAACATCACCAAAGCCCTGGCAGGCGACAATATCGGAACCATCGTTCACAGCTAATAATATTCATTTTTCACATTCACAACTTAAACCATGGAACCAGATACCGTTATACTAGAAACCGAGGACAGCATGAAAAAAGCTGTCGAATACATCGTTCATGAATTTGCCGCTGTTCGTACAGGCAAAGCCAGCCCAGCACTTGTAGAAAATATTGATGTCAACGTTCCCAGCTACGGTAGCGTCATGAAAATCAAAGCACTCGCTGTAATAACGGTTCCTGAACCCAGAATGATTATGGTGCAGCCTTTCGACCCGTCCACTACCGGTGATATTGAGAAAGCTATACTTGAGAGCAAAACCGGGCTCAACCCCGCGAACGAGGGCAAACACCTCCGTATTCCCATCCCCGAACTATCCGAAGAGCGCCGGAAGGATATGGTTAAAATGGTGCGACAGCTTGCCGAGGAAGGCCGAGTACGTGTCCGCGGTATCCGCAAAGATGGTATGGACTCCTCAAAAAAAATGAAGGCGGATAATGCGCTAACCGAAGATGGCCAACACGACTTTGAGAGCCAGATTCAGGAGCTGACCAATCAATTTATTAAAGAAATTGATAATCATCTCGCCGCTAAAGAGACCGAGTTGATGACCGTATGATAGACATGCGGCGAGAATTGTCGGCACACTCACAATATGCCCTACGCACCCGATCCGTATCGTTATGATGGACGCATGCCCTACCGCAATTGTGGTCATTCTGGTTTAAAGCTACCAGCTATTTCACTGGGATTCTGGCACAATTTCGGCGATGTCGATGATCTTCATGAATCGCGGCGCATCATGCATCGTGCATTCGATCTTGGTATCACTCACTTTGATTTTGCTAATAACTACGGCCCACCTCCTGGCTCCGCAGAACGCAACTGCGGCAGAATCATCAAAGAGGACTTCCTCTTACATCGCGATGAGCTTATTATAGCGACCAAAGCCGGCTACTTGATGTGGGACGGGCCCTACGGGGAATGGGGATCACGCAAGTCTGTTCTATCATCACTCGACCAATCACTTTCACGACTACAACTTGATTACGTAGATATTTTTTACTCCCACAGGCCCGATCCCGAAACACCACTTGATGAAACGATGGGAGCGTTAGCGACTGCCGTACAACAGGGTAAGGCTCTCTATGTAGGTATTTCAAATTATCCCCCCAACATGGCTGCCGATGCCATCGACATCCTCCAAGATATTGGTGTGCGCTGTATCATACACCAACCATGTTATAACATGTTTGATCGGTGGATCGAAAATGGACTCACCGATGTTTTATTACAAAAAGGCGTGGGTTGTATTCCGTTTTCACCTCTTGCCCAAGGACTGTTAACCGAGCGATACTTAAAAGGTATCCCCGCTGGCTCACGTGCTAACAAGGAACATGGATTTCTCCAAGAAAGCACTGTATCAGATAAAATTAGCCAGATTCGGAAACTCTCGACCATCGCAAGTAAACGGGGTCAAACACTTGCAAATATGGCACTCGCCTGGGTTCTCCACCACCCATCGGTAACCAGCGCCCTGATTGGTGTCTCAAGTGTAGCTCAACTCGAAGAAAATGTTCGTTGTCTGGAACAGCTCGATTTCCCCAGTGATGTGCTTGCTGATATAGATTCTATTTTGCGGTAAGATCAAAAAATCGTAAAATCCACGACTGATTAGGTAGATTCTTAATTGGACGTAGTTGAGTAATAAAAAAGAGCGGCAGGAATTACCCCACCGCTCTTAACACCTACGATCCCAACCCAAGGCATCATCTGCGAGCAGATTACACCCGGATTGTATTATTATTTATGAAACCTTTGCCGTGTTCCCTGCGAGGGGATGCGGCATTGGTTGCTCTTTTCTATGTAATGCTTTACGCATTTTAGCAAGTGCTATGTTCTGTAATTGTCTAATTCTTTCGCGAGTTACCCCAAATTCTACGCCAACTTCCTCGAGAGTCATAGGCGTCGCCCCATCGAGCCCGAATCGCGCATCAATGATACGATGCTCTCGCTCGTCTAGGCAATCGAGTAGCTCATCGAGCTCACCGTGCATGTCTTTAGAATCGAGCGCATTTAGGGGGTCAATCGCTCTCTCATCTCCGATCACATCACTGAAATCAGAGCTGTCATCCTCGTGAATTGGGGCATCAAGCGAAGCAGGACGTTTGGCCGCACGCTTCAGCAACGCTAATTTTCTCCTTGGAATACCCAACTCTTCGGCGAGCTCTTCCTCTGTCGGCTCGCGACCTATAGCCTCAGCGAGCATTGCAGATATACGGCGCATACGAGCTATCTTATCGACCATGTGAACTGGTAGACGAATGGTTTTACTCTGGTTCGCAAGGGCGCGCTTGATCGATTGCTTGATCCACCATGAACCATACGTACTCAACTTCCCACCTTTGTTGGGATCGAAGCGTTCTACCGCTTTCATCAACCCGATATTACCTTCAGAAATGAGATCGGCGAGTGGCAAACCATATCCCGAATAGTCTTGTGCAATTTTCACAACTAGGCGCAAGTTAGCCCGAATCATGTGCTCGCGAGCCTTGGTGTCACCTTTTTTGATGCGGGCCGCCAGTTTGACTTCCTCCTCGGCGGTCAAAAGTTCTGTTTTTGAAATTTCCCGCAAGTAAACACGCAGGCTGTTGTCTGTTTCGAATCTGGACATAGTATTGGTTGGTTTTGGTTAATGTTGCAATTTGGATTAAAAAAATATTGCACTAAATTTTGCTGTGGCGCGTTCCTCACATCATAAAACGTCACTTATCGTGCTGTTTTTGCACATTTCTGTGTTCACATTGTAAAATTTTTAGTGAGAGGGTTTGCTGTAGGCATATGAAAATGTGTGGTTATCGGCTGATTTTGGGTTGTTTGAAAGGCTTTGTGGGGCGTAAGTGTGTTAAAACACTTTGTGTCGTTTCTGTCTATATATTATATTAGACATAATGTCGACAATATCCAAGATAAATATTTATATTTTTTCAAAATTCCTCTGCTCATGGCTCTGTATGCAGCGCTGTTATGATTTTTAATGACTTAGAATTGCTGTATTTCTACATCAGTGCCTCTATTGCACCTTTACCCGACGAATACAGCCACTAGGATATGCATATGATTGTGCGTGTATATTCGTCTGCTCTGTTAGGCGTTGAGGGAATAGAAGTAGAGGTAGAGGTCAGTGCGTTTAACGCGGAAAAACCAGCGATCAACGTGGTCGGACTACCCGATGCCGCGGTGCGTGAAAGTTCCCAACGTGTTACCTCAGCATTATCAAATTCAGCGATGGGATGGGCCGATGGCGTCAAGACCGTCAACCTCGCGCCGGCTGACCTCAAAAAAGAGGGCCCACGCTTTGACCTACCCATTGCTCTGGCACTCGCAGAAACTGCTGGTGAAGATAGGATCAATAATCCGGAAAAATACTCTATCGCTGGAGAACTAGCGCTCGATGGTATGGTACGCCCTATCCGCGGCGTCCTACCAATGGCTTTGGAAGCAAAAAAACGCGGTCGTTCACGTGTAATTGTACCCGCCGCCAACGCGGCTGAAGCTGCCGTGGTCCAGGGCCTTGAAGTTTACGG